>Ga0209410_1000963_pt1 | contig 13794 bp, 13 predicted proteins | sample Mar14436cmmetaG_FD_184135 | JGI IMG/M metagenome (GOLD analysis project Ga0209410, IMG submission 184135) | Marine hydrothermal vent microbial communities from Guaymas Basin, Gulf of California to study Microbial Dark Matter (Phase II) - Marker... ... | reverse complement strand
GACGTGGGGACAGGAGAGGTTCAACTCAACGGCGTCGGCTCCAGCCTCCACAGCGGCCTCCGCCACCTCCGCGTACTCTTCGGGGGAGAAACCGTAGACGCTCACTATGAGGGGGACCTCCAAGTCCCCTAAATCCCTTATCTCCTCGGCGAAGGCTTGGATGCCGGGGTTAGGCAGTCCAACGGCGTTGAGGAGGCCGCACCCAACCTCAACCACCGTTGGGTTCGGGTATCCTTCACGAGGCTTGAGCCCCACAGACTTCGTGACGACGGCTCCAGCCCCGGACTGAGCGGCTCTCCTCAGTATGTCGGAGGTTGTCCCCAGTATACCGGACGCCAGCATAGTCGGGTTCCGGAGCCTTAGCCCAGCTACCTCCGTCTCGAGGGGGTTTGAGGGTTGCGACCGCAAAGGATAATCGCCTTCCTATCTTAGGTATGAAGGAACCCTTAAAGATTCTTCGGGAGACTCATGAGCCTCCAAACTCTCAGAAGACTTATGAGTCCGTAGTCCTAAGAGGATGAAGGGAGACTCTTCATGGTCATTAAGGTTGGTTGTTGCGGCTATCCCGTGTCGAGGGGGCGATACCAAGAGGTCTTCCAACTCGTCGAGCTGAACAGCACATTCTACAAATACCCTAGAAGCTCCACCGTGGAGGGGTGGAGAAGGAGAGCTCCCGAAACCTTCGAGTTCACGGTTAAGGCTCACAAGGAGATAAGCCACGAGTACAGGCTTAAACCCGAAATGGCCGCCGAAGCCTTCGAGAGGATGAAAAACATCTGCCAAACCTTGGAGGCCCGGATACTCCTAATCCAGACTCCGGCCTCGTTCAAGCCGGAGTCTTTACCGGTTGCAGAGGAGTTCTTCGGCACCGTGAACCGTGAAGGCTTGACCCTCGTCTGGGAGACCCGTGGACCGGCTTGGGAGAGACCCGAAGTTAGAGAGAGGCTCGGTGAAACCTTGGAGCGCCTCGACGTTCCACATGTAACCGACCCCCTTAGAGTCATGCCCGTCTACGTTGGGGAGGTCGCCTACTTGAGGCTTCATGGACTCGGCTCCCGCATGTACTACTACCAGTACACAGACGAAGAACTCAAAACCTTACATGAGAGGGTTAAACAGTTAAATCCGAAGAAGAGGAGCGTGTACGTGCTCTTCAACAATCTCTCCATGTTTGAGGACGCACTCAGGTTCAAATCTCTAGTGGAGGATGGGCGTCTACCGAGACTAACGGGCTCGGCTGGATTGGAGTCGGTTAGAGCCGTGGTTGGGAGAACCCGCTACCCGATAAGTAAGAGTATGCTGATCTCTAAGGTGGGCTGGAGACTCTTCGAGGCCGAGGATGGAAGCCAAGTTAGGCTGAGCGAGGTTCTGAAGAAGATACCCTCCAAGACGTACAGGAACCCGGACGAGGTTCTAGAGGAGGTTAAGCGGCTCCTTTAGGAACCAAGACTGTGGAGACCCTCCTCCAAGGAATCGCCGCTCCGCTTAGAAACTTATAAGTCGGGGGTTATGGGATAGTGAGCTTGCTCCGGGAGGCATAAACGTATGAGGACTCCTGAACTTGACCCTTCAGTGTTGCAGAAGAAGGTTGTGGAGGCCTTGTTGAAGCCGGAGGCCTATGATGAGGAGCCAGGCCGGATCGACCTGATCCAGACCCACATATCCTTCGTCTTCCTGACTAAGAGGTTCGTTTATAAGGTGAAGAAAGCGGTGGACTTGGGGTTCCTGAACTTCAAAACCCTCGAGAGGAGGCGTTTCTTCTGCGAAAAGGAGCTGGAACTCAACAGACGGTTATGTGGAGACATGTACATTGAGGTCGTCCCGATAAACATGTCGGACATCATCAAGATAAAGGGTAGGGGAAGAACCGTTGAGTACGCCGTTAAGATGAGGAGGATGCCTCAAGACCGTATCATGAGCAGGCTCCTCGAAGAGAACAAAGTGGACTACGACCTCATCGACAGAATCGCGAAGATAATCTCAGACTTCCATTCAAAGGCTGAAACCAACGAGAGGATAAGCAGATTCGGGTCATTAGAGATCGTCAGAGCCAACTGGGAGGAGAACTTCGATCAGACCCGGGGTTTCATCGGCAAAACGATATCCCAAGACGACTTCGACTTCATCCGAGGGAAGGTCTACGGCTTCATGGAAAGGAACGCTCACCTCTTTGAGAGGAGGGTGAGGAATGGCCGAATCAGGGACTGCCATGGGGACATGCATTCCGGAAACATCTTCGTCACGGACAGAATCTACATCTTCGACGCGATAGAGTTCAACGAGAGGTTCAGATACTCGGACGTCGCCTCTGAGGTGGCCTTCTTGGCTATGGACTTGGACTTCAAGGGGCGGGGAGACCTCTCCGACTTCCTAATTGAGAGATACGTCGAGTACTCTGGAGACGGAGAGCTGAGGAGGGTTCTCCCATTCTACAAGTGCTACAGAGCCTACGTAAGAGGGAAAGTTACCAGCTTCAAACTCGCAGACCCAAATATAGACATTAAGGAGAAGGCCGCGGCGGAGAAGGATGCAAAAGCATACTTCAAACTGGCCTCCAAGTATGCGGAGACCCTCTAAAACGGGAGATTCCCATAACCTAAATGAACTGTTCAGCCACGTAGCTGGGTACCTTCACGGTTCCCATGACTACCGGTTTCTGATGGCAGTCGCTTCCACCCGTCATGATGAGCCCGTGTCTCCTCGCAAATCTTACGTAGTGGCTCGTCGTTCGAGCATCATGTCTGGGGTGCCAACACTCAACGCCGTCGATGTACTCCAGAAACGACTCCTCTATTATCCGCGTCTGTTCCCGTAGAGATTTTGTGAGCTCCGCGAGTGAGATTCCGCGAGGGTCGTTAGGGTGGGCTAGAACGGTGATCCCTCCGGCGTTTCTGATGAGCTTTGAGGCCTCTTCGGGATAGACAGGGTAGTTTGGAACGTTGCATTTCACGAGGTACCTGTCGAAGGCTTCTTGTCTGTTTTTGACGATCCCCTTCCTCACTAGGTGGTCTGCTATGTGAGGCCTACCGATCACCCCTCCAACGGAGGCCCGAATCTCTTCAAAGTCTTCCTTGGTTAATTTCTCGATTCCCTCCTTCTCGAGTTCCCTGTTGATCTTCTCCAGAATCTTCGCGGCTCTCTCCTCCCGATACCTTTTGATCTCTAGGAGCCTACTTCTGAGCTTCTCGTCTTCTATGTCAAATCGGTAACCTAGGAGGTCCAGCGAGACGGGTCTTCCACACCGATATTCTGGGTGGGAGAAGATTATCTTTAACTCGACTCCGGTAACGTAGTGGATTCCACTCTTTTTCGCTAGGGCCACGGCTTCCCCTTGGCAACTGATGGAGTCATGATCCGTGATGGAGAGTAAACCGATACCTCTAGCCTTAGCTTCCCTGATTATCTCCTCAACGGTGAAGACTCCATCCGAACATCTCGAGTGAACATGTAAGTCTATTATCATGACACCTAGCCCGGTTACCTCTTCTCCATCCCAACTACGTACCAGTCTCTGGGAGAGTCGCCTTCCGTGTCAACCGTTAAGTGCGTTATGTTGAGGTTTGGGTACCTCCTCTTCAAGTCGTCCAAGTCAACGGGTTCAAACATCTTCTTGTTATTGAGGTAGGCCTGCCTTGTTAGAGCGTTCGACACGTACTTCTTTCCCTTGGCTCTGCTCAAAACCCTAGAGATGGCAACCTCTTCGGAGCAGCGGGTCTGGAGAATGACGAAGGCCATGTTATGCTTGGCAGCTATCTCAGCCGCTTGTCTCCGAAGCTTCTGGGTTACGAAGGTAGCGTCTAAGATCACGCCTTCATGCTTCTCTGCGAGGGCGTCCGCCCTCCGAAACATCTCGTAGTACACGAGCTCCCGTTTACTCATGTCCGACGCAACCTTCTCGTCGAAGACATCCCTCTTACTGAGCATCTCCAGCCGTATAACGTCTGTTCTGAGGACGGGAAACCCTTTCATCTTTGATATCTTCTGGGAGGCTCCCGTCTTCCCCGTTCCCGGGAGTCCACAAGTGATCAGTAGAGTTCCGGGTTTCAACTCGGACTCGATAAATTTGGCAAGAGGTTCTCTCAACGGGGCTCGTCCCTCTTTCTCGCGGTAAGCTGGATGTACAACCATAATAAATCTTTTCTCTCCCATCTCTGAACTGCAAAATGGTTGATACTTGCTGGCTGAACTGTTTTCCGAGGGGTTCATCTGGACGTTTTCGCCGTATCTCTTTTATCTTTCTTAATGAGATTATAGATCGGTTATAGGACTCCTTGAAGGGTTGTGGTGACGGCTCTTGAACATGCTCATTACCGGCGGCACGATCGTGACCATGAGCTCTAAGGGCGTTTTGAAGGATGGAGCCGTAGCCATAGAGGATGAATACATAATCGACGTCGGGAAGAGCCGGGAGCTCCGCCGCAAGTACAGGCGATACGAAGTCATCAATGCTGAGAGAAAGGTTGTGATCCCCGGACTTATAAGTACGCACCACCACGCGGCCATGAGCCTCCTCAGAGGCTACGCCGACGACTACCCCCTGAAAGAGTGGCTGGAGAGGTGGATATGGCCGCTGGAGAAGTGCATGAACAGCCGCGACATCTATATTGGAGCTTTATTGACGGCTGTCGAGTCGATTATGGGCGGCATAACGACAATCAACACCATGTACCACTACGTTGAGGGCGGAGGCGAGGCTAAAGGGCTCGCCGAAGCCGGCTTGAGGGGGGTCGTAGGACACGTCTGCTTCTCTTGGAGGAAGGATGAAGACAGAAGAGCCCTTGAGGCTCTGGCTAGGGAATGGCATGGGAAACATGACGGGAGGATACGTGTAAGCGTCGACCCCCACGCTCCCTACACGGTTGACCCCGAGTACATGGTTGAGCTACGGCATGTCCAGAAAGACCTCAACGAGAGGTACGGTTCCCCCGACAACCCTGTGATCTGGCATATCCATGTGGCCGAGACCGAAGACGAACCGGATAAGATTAGGGAGGCCTTCAAAACTGAGGTGAAGGGGGGAGTGGTGGAATACTTGGATTCGCTCGGCGTACTCGGTAGAGACGTAATCGCGGCTCACTGCGTCGCGTTGAACGAGCGGGACATAACGATCCTTAGAGATAGAGGCGTCAAGGTTTCGCATTGCCCCATCTCAAACCTGAAGCTGGCCTCCGGCGTCAGCCCCGTTCCTAGGCTACTCGACGCCGGTGTGACGGTCTCTTTAGGGACGGATGGACCGTCCTCAAACAACGCCTCCGACATGTTTGAAGTCATGAAGGTTGCGGCTCTTCTCCATAAGGGTGTATGGAGGAACCCAACCCTCCTCCCAGCCGAGAAAGTTTTGGGGATGGCTACGAGGGAGGGGGCTAAGGCTCTTCTCTGGGAAAGGGAGATAGGCTCCATCGAGACGGGTAAGAAGGCTGATATAGCGATCCTCAACTTTGATAAACCGCATCTCTGCCCCTTATACAACGAGCTGAGCCACCTCGTCTATGTAGCTAAAGCCTCCGACGTAGAGACCGTGATAATCAACGGGGAAGTTGTGATGGAGAACCGTGAAGTTAAAACGGTGAATGTTCCACGCCTCATGGAGGAGGCTGAGAAGGCTAAAGAGAACCTCCTAAGCCGCCTATCACAGAGCACGGTAAAGGGTTAACAAGGAATAGACGTTATGACAATTGATTTATTTTCCGAGACATCGGTATTAATTTGGCAGGTGGACAAACCATGTGTGTGCTCGGTAAAGATAAGCTGCTTGAACTGATCGAGAAATACAGGTGCATATACCCATTCGACCTGAACCTTCTTGACGGCGACAGCTACGTCCTCACCGTCAAGAACGAGACGACCCTACAATACTTGGAACACCGGAACTTGATCTCCAACGAGATAGTCTTCACGCCTCCAGGCTACGTTGCCCACTTGACGGCTAAGAGCAAGTACGGTAGGGCAGGCCTCTCCTTCCTGAACGCGGCTAAGGTTCACAGCGGCTTCGTTGGGAGGCTTGCGCTGGAACTCGTCAACCTCAGCAACGATAGGTCCCCGATCACTATAAAGCGTGGAGACCCGTTGATGCATATAGAATTCATAACGAGGATCGGGGAGCCCTCGCCGTACATAGGAGAATACCAGTTCCAGTACATGACGGATGAAGAGATCAGGATGTACATCCCAATCCTCAAAGAGGTCTTCAAGGACAAATACGACAGCCTAGCCCAGATATGGTTCAAGAACAAGCCTTTAAGGGAGTGACTTCGCATCGATTTTCAAGAAGGGGTTAAGATTTAAATATCACTATTCTTGTCTATGCTGAAGAGGGGCTTCCATGAAGGCAAGTAATTACCGCGAGGTTAAGGGTGCTCCGTACACTAGAAAGGAGTATTCACGAGGGGTTCCTCCGCCCAGAATAACGAAGTTCACCATGGGGAACCCTTCCGGCAACTTTGAGCATAGACTTCTCTTAGTAAGCGAGAAAAAGGCCCAGATAAGGCATAACGCCCTCGAAGCGGCACGCGTCGCTACTAACCGGTACCTCCAAAGAAAACTTGGAACCTCCAACTACTTCCTTAGAATTTTACCTTACCCCCACGTCATTCTCAGGGAGAATAAGATGCTCTTCAAAGTGCACGCGGACAGGTTTCAGGACGGTATGAGGAAGGCCTTCGGGAAGCCCGTGGGGACGGCCGCCAGGGTTGGGTCCAACCAGCCCGTAATCATGGTTTACGTGAATAAGGATGGGGTTGAGGTGGCGAAGGAAGCCTTAAGAAGGGGAGCCGCCAAACTACCTAATACGTATAGAATAATCGTAGAAGAAGTTGGGTTTGAAGGGAGCATTCGGAGGTAAGATGGGCTTTGTCGTCCAAGAAGGAGAGGTTGATCCTCTGGTTTGAGGAACTTGGGAAAGAGGACATTCCGCTCGTGGGAGGGAAGAACGCCAATCTAGGCGAGATGACCAAAGCCGGCATACCGGTTCCACCGGGATTCGCGATAACGGCGTACGCATACCAGAAGTTCCTCAAAGAGACCGGGATAGCCGAGAAGATCTATCAGACGATCAAGGAGACTGTAACTGACCCGAATGATCCTAAGCAGTACGAGGAAGCCTCAAAGAAGGTTAGGCAGCTAATTGAGAGTACGCCGATGCCCAAGGAGATCGAGGAAGCCATAAGGAACGCCTACGCCGAGCTCAGCAAGAAGACGAAGATGGTCGACGTCTTCGTAGCGGTTCGGTCAAGCGCGACCGCCGAAGACCTGCCGGACGCATCCTTCGCCGGTCAGCAGGAGACGTACCTGAATGTGAGGGGTGCTGACGAGCTCCTCGAGAAGACCATAAAGTGCTGGTCCAGCCTCTTCACGCCGAGAGCGATCTTCTATAGGACGCAGAAGGGGTTCCGGCATGAAGACGTGCTCATCAGCGTTGGGGTTCAAAAGATGGTGAACGCTAAGGCCGCGGGGGTGGCCTTCACAATAAACCCTGTGACCGGAGACAGGTCTCAGATCGTTATAGAGGGGAACTGGGGGCTCGGCGAATCCGTGGTTTCGGGAGCCGTGACCCCCGACGACTACATAGTGGACAAGAAGACCTTGAAGGTAATCGACAAGAGAATCGCTAAGAAGACGGTTGAGTACATACGTGACCCCGAGACCGGTAAGACGATACACGCTGAGGTTCCTCCCGAGAGGCAGAACCAGCCTTGCCTAACCGATGAGGAGATACTCCGCCTAGCTGAGCTTGCCAAGAGAATCGAGGAGCATTACGGCAGGCCTCAAGACATAGAGTGGGCGATCGACAAGGACCTCCCCTTCCCCGAGAACGTCTTCATCGTCCAGTCGAGGCCGGAGACTGTGTGGAGCGTCAAGGCTCCGCCTACTGAGGAGGAGAAGGAGACAGCCATAACCGCCGAGAGGGTTGTGACTGTAAGGGGCCTCCCAGCCAGCCCAGGCGTATACGCTGGAACGGCTAAGGTAGTCCTGACGACGGAGGACGCCGACCGCCTGATAAAGAAGGGAGACATCCTCGTGACCAAGATGACCAACCCCGACTGGGTTCCATACATGCGTGTGGCAGGGGCTATAGTGACGGATGACGGAGGAATGACGTGCCACGCGGCGATAGTCTCGAGGGAGCTGGGTATACCCTGCATAGTGGGAACTGGGAACGCAACCCAGGTGATGAAGACCGGGAAGGACTACACCGTAGACGCCAAGACTGGAGTTGTCTATGAAGGGGTGATCAAAGAGGCTGTCAAGCCGGCGGCTCCAGCCGCAGCTGCGGGTGTAGCTCCATCTGTGAGCGAGCTCGTTCCCGTGACGGGTACGAAGGTCTACATGAACTTGGGCGTACCTGAGAAGATCGACGACTACAAGGACCTTCCCTTCGACGGGATAGGGCTGATGCGTGTGGAGTTCATAATGGCCTCCTACATAGGTGAACATCCGAACTACTTGATCGAGACTGGTCAGGAGGAGAAGTTCGTTGAGCAGATGGCTAAGGGGATCGCGCATGTGGCTAGAGCGATCTTCCCGCGTCCAGTCGTTGTCCGGCTAAGCGACTTCAAGACGAACGAGTATAGGCAGCTCAAGGGAGGCGAGAAATACGAGCCTCACGAGGACAACCCGATGATAGGTTGGAGAGGCGTAAGCAGGTACATCAGCAAACAGTACCGGGAGGCTTTCAAGCTTGAGTGCAGGGCGATAAGGAAGGTCAGAGAGGAGTGGAAACTGACGAACGTCTGGGTCATGCTTCCCTTCGTGAGGTGCACTTGGGAGGTGGAGGAGTGTCTCCGTATACTCGAGGAGGAGGGCCTAAAGAGGGGTAGAGACTTCAAGGTGTGGCTCATGGCTGAGGTTCCGAGCATAATCTTCATGGCCGACGAGTTCTCCAAGCTCTGCGACGGCTTCAGCATAGGGAGCAACGACCTAACCCAGCTGGTGCTGGGAACCGACAGGGATAGCCAGATACTCCCAGCCATCGACAGCCGGTACTTCGATGAGAGAGACCCCGCTGTCAAGCGGGCTATAGCCCACCTGATAAAGGTGGCCCACGAGAACGGGATCACGGTCAGCATCTGCGGGCAGGCTCCATCGGTCTATCCAGAGTTCACGGAGTTTCTGATCCGATGCGGCATAGACAGCGTCAGCGTCAACCCGGACGTCGTCGTCAGAACTAAGAAGCTCGTCGCCAGCATCGAGCAGAAGATACTCCTCGAACGTCTAGCCGAGGCGAGGAAGCATCTCCGAGACATGAGCGCCGAGAAGTCCAAACCCGAAGAGACGGAGTTCCGCCTCTAAAAGCAACCTAGCAAGACTCACCAACACTTTATTTTCTCTTGTTTATTGGGTAAAGGATGCTCTGAAGTTTTCTTCTCTCCGGCATGGTTGCTGATTAAGGTTGCATGGGAAGGTTGGGAGATTATGGAGGATATATTCGACCTCGAAGAGGAGAGACTCAAGGAGGAGATACGTAGACGCGGAGCTAGAAGGGTTCTGATACAGTTACCTGAGGGGTTGAAGAGCAAAGCCCTCCGCCTAGCTAAGATAGTTGAGGAGACTGGAGCGCTTCCAATAATATCCGCGGACCCATGCTACGGAGCCTGCGACTTGCCGATCTGCGAGGCCGGAGCCCTCCGAGCGGACCTCATATTCCACTACGGTCACACCGAGATGGCTCCTCCGGCCTCTACGAACGTTCCGATCATCTACGTGGAGGCTAGGGCCATGGTCGACGTTGAAAAGTCGGTTGAGGACGCTCTAGAGCACCTAGAAGGGTGGAGCGTGATCGGCCTATCGACCGTTGTCCAGCACGTCCACGATCTTGACAAGGTTAGGGCCATACTGAACGCCGCCGGTAAGACCGTTATGGTTGGGGATGCGGGGGAGCTCAAGTATCCGGGGCAGGTTGTGGGGTGCAACTACAGTAATGCGGAGGCGGTCTCGAGGGATGTCGAGGCTTTCCTCTTCCTCGGAGGGGGGAGGTTCCACGCTTTAGGGTTGGCTTTGGCCACCGGGAAGCCGGTCGTCGTAGCCAACCCCTACGAGGGGAGAGCCTACCCCATCCGTGAAGAGGAAGTCCAGAAGGTGATCAGGCAAAGGTGGATGAGTATCTCCCAAGCCAAGGAGGCGGGGAGCTTCGGGGTGATAGTTGGGTTGAAGAGCGGGCAGACAGCGTTGAACTCCGCGATCAAGATCAAGAGATACTTAGAGGAAGCCGGGAAAAGGGCTGTTCTACTGGCTATGAGGGAGATTACATCCGAGGGTCTCCAAGAGTTCCCGTCTATAGAGGCGTTCGTGAACACGGCTTGTCCAAGGGTCTCCCTCGACGAATCTTCGATCTTTCGGAGACCCGTCTTGACGGTTGGGGAGGCCCTCGTGATGCTTGGGAAGACCAGTTGGGAGGAACTGCTCAAGGGAGGATGGTTCAAGAAGGCCCTTTAAGGTGTTCATCTACCAGTCGACATCGAGGTACTCCGATATCCGCTCCTTTAAGAGTTTCACAAGCTCCGGGTCGCCCCTAACGTACAGGTTTGGGATTCCTAGGACGAAGGTTTTCTTCTCGGCTGAAGGGCAGATTCTCAAGACAGCTTCCTTATGGATGTCCTCCATGGCGAAGATTATGTCCGCCCAGTCGATCAGGTCCTTCGAGATCTTTCTCCTAGCGCCTAAAAGGATTCCAGCCGACTTGGCCTCGAAGCCTTCCTTTCCCTTCAGGAGGGCTTCAGCCGTAGGGCTTCTGTCAAGGTTGCCGCTACAGACGAAGAGTACCTTCTTGGTCATTCCGGTTGACGCTCCTCTCTTTCCTCTTAGAAGCCGGGTAGGCTCTCATCCTCCTTCTTCCGGTAACTCTCAAGTATGCGCTCCCAGAGCCACCTAGGCTCTTCAATCTCACCCAGAGCCATGAGTATCCCCTGCTTCACGTCTTGGTCGTATACTGGGCAGAAGTCAACGAAGATTCCTTGGTCAGCATACTTTTTGAGGCATCCTCCGAGGATGATGTTAACCTTCCCCGGAACCGGCTTGGCTTCAGGGCCTACTATGATCGCCATCTCTGGGCCCTCAGATATCTTGTCTATTCCTAGACTCTTTATCGCCACTGTCAGCTTGTAGAGGCAGCTCGAGCACGGGTTCCCCATGACGACCTCCACGTTCCTAGCCCTCTTCAAGAGCCTCCGAGGATCCGTGTTGTAACCTTTAAGCCTGAAGATTCTCCGTCCTTCTTTCCGCCCTATCTCCCTGATCTCTTCGAGGGTTGAACCTATGATCTCGATCTTCTCGGGGTCGATCTCCCCAACCCCGAGTTCATGCGCGTACCTTATGTGTTCTATGCGGTACGGATCGTATCCCATCCTTATCGTTGCGATCGAGTCTGTTGCAACGGGGTCGTCCCCGGCTATTATTACGCCTAAAGGTTTAAGTCCGACGTGGGGTGCGCCCATAACCGTTGTGCCATCTATAACCGCGAGCTTCGTCCCCACGATCTTGTTCAGTTCGGCCAAGGTCCAGTTCAAGCTCTTCCTGTGGCCTATATGCCTCTGGGTTGGAGGAATAGTTCCCCAAAGGTTCTTTATGCTAAGCGAGACCATGCAGAGGCCGTGAGCCCTCATCACGGGGACGCTGACGACGCAGTCCGCATCGAGAACGGTCTTGGCTATCCTTAGGGTTTCGCATCCCCTAGCGTTCTCAACCTTGACCGTTACATGCTCGTCTCTCCTGAAGTCGACGAATCGGGCTCCAGCCCTCTTGGCAACATCCTCCATCCCGTACTTCTCAAACTCTTCCCTAGAATTTGTGTTGACGAGGGGGTTCTCCCCGATCACAACGTCGCACCCCAAGTCCACAAAGATCTTGGCCACGCTGTAAAGAACCCTCCTGTCAACGCTCCATCTACGGTCGCCGAAAACTATGTTAGGTTTTATGAGAACCTTCTCCCCCGGTTTAGCGAACCTCTCCGGACCTCCTATCAAATCTATGCTCCTACGAACCCCCTCAAAAACCTCTTCGTCCCAACTCTTCAACGGAATCTTGACAACCGAAACTTTAGACTTCAACCATTCCCTCCCCGAAAGCCTACAGTTAATTGGGAGGGTTCTCAAACCTATCCAATAACATTTTTCCTTCTTACAGCCTTTCCTCCCCGGGTGTCCCACACAGGCGGCAGACCGGCCTTCACGGTAAACTTTTATAAACGGTCGAGGCTATGGTTCATGTTCCAAGTAAACGGTTGGGACGCCCCCTTGTCCGGAGAGGAGAAAGAAACTCAGGAGACCGAGAGCGCCGTCAAGGCTTTGAGGGTTGACCCTAAATTTAAGTATGAGGTTATGGATTCTCCGGGTGGGGAGACGCTCAAACTCTGTTTTCAATGTGGCACATGCACCTCGAGCTGCCCCATAGCTAGGTTCTCCCGTTCTTACAGGCCTAGACACATAATCCGTATGGCCCAGCTCGGATTCAAGAAAGCTGTTCTCTCAAGCTCCACGCTCTGGCTCTGCGCTGCTTGCTTCACCTGCACCGACCGGTGTCCCCAAGGAGTTGAGGTCTCATCCGTCCTCAGGGTGCTTAGGAACATAGCCGTTTCTGAGGGTTTCATCCCGGAAGCCTACAAGAAGATGGTTGAGAATATTCTGTCTACAGGTTACGCTTACAGAATACCGAAGATAAGGTTCAAGAAGAGGGAGGCGCTTGGGCTTCCACCCCTACCGAAGGGCAGGGTTGAGGACCTCTCAAAGATCTCGGCGATGGCGGGTTTCTCCAGGGAAGGATGAGCCTTCCCGGGTAGCTGCTTAACGTTTCCTCTTGATTGCGGAGAAGGCTCTTTCAGCCACGGTTACGCAGCTCAAGAGGTCGTCTATCGTCGAGATGAAGGTTCCAATCTTATCCCCGCTGTACGAGATCGTTGTGAAGACCTTGTTGTCGGAGGCCTTCGTCTCTATTGAGAGGCCTCGCGGCACCTTGACGTTGTCTGGAGAGACGGCTCTAGCTACAGCCTCAGCTTCACGCCGCCCCTTATACGTCAGGAGAATCTCAGCTTCCATCTCCAATTCTCTTCTCTCCCTTAGAGAGTTGCCTTCCGACAAGGTCGTCCACATACTTTATGAAGGACTCGGCTTCTCTGGCCGGTATGTAGGCTCCAGCCGCTACGTCGTGTCCTCCGCCCTCCCCCGAGAACCTCTCGGATGCGGAGTGGAGGATCTCACCTAGGTTTACGCCCTTCTCGATCGCGGGGTAGGATGCTCTAGCCGAGACCTTTATGTATTCTTCTTCGGGGATTAGGGAGTAGGCGATCAGGGGTTTCTCCGGGTTCGGTAGGTTCGGGAGGATCATCGTTGAGATCGTGCTTATCACCTTCTCGTCGATGGAGGTCCCCCCGTGGACGACGTATATGTTGTTAAGTTCTTCTATTCTGTCCGGGTTCTCGGCGAGCCAGTTCAGATACTTCGTGATTGTGAGCCGATACTCCTCTAAGACCCTGTTTGCTTCTTGGAGGCATCTCCCGCGGTCCCCCATACAAATCGCAACTCCCAAGCCGTTCTTTCCCATGCGTCCAGTAGCGTTCAGAAGCATAGCGAATTCCCTCGCGTCCCTCAGAGGAGTCCACGGTTCCTCCCTCTTCAGGGTGTAGACAGCCCCTATAAGGCTTATAGCCACCTCGCTCCGGAGGCCTTTAGAGGCCGCGTACTCAGCTATGCCCGAGAAGAGCCTCCGTTTCTCATCCTTCGAGAGGTCTCTTAGGGCTCTCCATCTATCACCGTCTTTGGTCTTTATACCAAGGGTTGAGAGTAATGCTAGGCTCTTATCCTCTTC
>Ga0209410_1000961_pt1 | contig 13822 bp, 13 predicted proteins | sample Mar14436cmmetaG_FD_184135 | JGI IMG/M metagenome (GOLD analysis project Ga0209410, IMG submission 184135) | Marine hydrothermal vent microbial communities from Guaymas Basin, Gulf of California to study Microbial Dark Matter (Phase II) - Marker... ... | reverse complement strand
GAGCTAAGGAGCTTATTTTCCACGAGTCAGGCGATATTTAATATCTTTAGACATCGAGTTTTGTTGATATATACTTCATTTTAAGAGAAATAATGTTATTTAGTAAAGTATATATGAATGTGATGCATTCTTGTATTCATGGAATCTGGTAAGTTTAATGTTGAAGTTCTTCGTAGCTACTTCGATAGTCTTTTAAGGAGTGCTAGCTTGTTGGCTGGCTTTTCAACTATAGGTTTAATAATGTGCATTATTTTGACTAAAAATAGACCTTTATATTACTTGATAGTGATATTCCTATTCATATCTGCTGTATTGTTTGTTTACTCTTTGAGGAGCATTTATGACGTTCTATGGGATATTTCACGCGTCAAGATTGAGGGTAGAGAGCCGAATGAGGAGGAGTGCAGGAGAATTAATGATGTTAGAGAAAGGGTAACTGGGCTAATTAAATACGGCCTTGAGTCATTGCTTGTAAGTATAGCTCTACTGTTAATCGTCGCGTTACTCTAGGATACCTCGACTCCAAGAATTATTGAGGCTAGACGACCTATAGCAAAGGTAGTTCCGGCTGAGCCTAGCCCAGCTAGTATCATTTCAGCTATCTTCCTCCTTATCGGTAGGTTGGCTGATATGGCTATTATGAACCCGGTTACTGCTAGTGCTAGTCCCGCGAGGACTAGTGAAAGGGCTATGGAGATGCCTATTGGAAGGTTGATGATATAGGGGATTAATGGTACTAAAGCTCCTACGGCATAGGATACTCCGGTATATATTCCAGCTTTAGCTGGCTCCTCCAGCTTTTCTTCACGTATACCGTATTCTTCCTCGGCAATAATCCTAGCTAATAGATGCGTTTTTCTGCCTGATTCCTCAGCTATTTCCTCGGCTATCTTCCTCCTGTACCCCTTTCTAACCATGTATTCAGCTACCCTCCTCGTTAGGATGTGTGCCACGTATTTTGCAGCCATTTTTACTCGATTTAATGTGCCCTCATGGACTTGTCTTTGGGCTTTTACGCTGGCGTATGCTCCTATACCCATTGATAGCGCTCCGCCTGTTCCCACTATTAAGCCGCCTAATGCTACGTGGAATGGGTCCCCATATACTCCAGCTAATCCCGAGGCCACGGATAATACTTCAACAAGTCCATCGTTCATCCCTAGAACAATATCTCTAACGTGATTTAGAAAATCCTCAAACCTAGACTCTTCATCGATGAACTCCTGCTCGTGTACTAGCTCGTCCTCGAGTATCTTTTTAAGTTTCTCCCTTTCATCACTGCTGAGGCTGGGATCTTCAAGCATTTTAGAATATAGTTCTACGGCATCTCGTTCGCCCATCTCAAGGAGGCGTAGGGTCAGTCCCAGACCTAGGATCCTGAATAATGCCGCGTATATGGATACCTTAATTCTATTTACTTCCGCTAGCCGCCTTACTCCTCTCTTCTTAAGGAAGTTTAGCCAGAAGTTAGCGTGCTCCTCCTCCATTTCAGCTATATTTATGAGCTTAGACCTAATTTTTCCTCTATGGAAGTCGGCTAGCTTCCTGTATATTACAGATGAGAATAGTTCATCCTCTAATGCAAGCCTAGCATACTCTATCAGGCGGCTAGTGGACAATCTTTCACCGAGCTATCTGATCGATAAGGCTATCCACTCCACTCCTGACCTTAGCTAAATCATCTCCATCAGGCATACCCTGAAACTCGACGACATCAACTACCTTAAATCCAGCACCGGTTAGAATCTTTAATATTTTTGAGCCAGCTATACGTCCCCAGCCATACGACGATACTACGAGTACGGGCTTACCTGCCTTAATCTTCTCAACCAGTACGTCGAGGAGATGCCTTATAAGGGGAAATACGTTATTTTCGTATGTTGCTGCACCGATAATCAACGCTTGGCAGTCCATTACGTCTGAAATGAAGTCGCTTAGGTTAATACGTTCAGTATCGGTAAATCTGTACACGACCGGGCTAAACCCCTTTTCTTTAAGCTTATCGATTACTGCTGATATAGCTTTCCCAACGGAGCCATACATTGAGCTATAAACGACAACTATCTTACCCTTCTCTGCTATACCCGATGCAAGCTTAACGTAGTAATCAACTATGGCTTCAGGCTTATTCCTAAATATCAATCCATGGGCTGGAGCAATAATCTTAGGCTTAATACCAAGCTTATCGAGCTTCTCAACAGCCTTACCAATATAATTGATGTAGTGTCCTATAACCGTTGCAACGTATTTACGTACATGCGGCAGATACTCTGCTATCACGTTATCGCTTTCATCATATAGCGTCTTCGGTATAGAGTATCCGCCGAAGGCGTCGCATGAAAGCAGTACGTCGTCGCCGGGTATAAAGGTCATCATAGTCTCAGGCCAGTGGAGCCATGGAGTATAAATGAACTTAAGCACTTTACCTCCAACCTTCAGCTCCTCCCCATCCTTTACAGCATGGATCTTAGGTTTAATTCCCAGAAACCTACTGAACATCCTCGTAGCTAACATGTGGCATAAAACCTCAGCTTTAAACCCGTTCTCCTCGAGAACCCTAGGAAGAGAGCCTGTATGATCCTGCTCCATATGGTGGACGATAACATAAGCTATATCCCTTAGATCAACTACTGTCTTTAAAGCTTCAATAAATTCATCCGTATAAACATGCTTCCAGGAGTCGAATAATATGGCTCCTTCGCTGGTATGAAGAAGATAAGCGTTATACGTTATTCCCTCCGGAATCTCCCATAATGCCTCAAAAAACTTAACCTTAATATCGTCAACCCTTAAAACATGCAGGGATTCAGTAACCTTATCTACAAAAATTCCAACCATGTAGCCACCAATCTAAAATATAGTTATGCCTTAATTATCTTATCCGTTGAAATAATGGATAAACATAGATAAGTAGAGAGCTACATAGCTATAGTTGAGGGTTATGCGGGAAGCTATTCTCGTTAGATATGGTGAAATAACTATCAAGTCAAAGCCCGTGAGAAGACGTATGGAGAACACACTTCTAGATAACATTAAGTTTATGCTGGAACGCTATGGAGTTGAAGCGGAGCTTAAGCTAGCCTCAGGGAGGATATTCATATATACGAGCAATATGAAGGAGGCGCTTAAAGCTTTATCCTTCGTGTTCGGTATAGTCTCCTTCAGTCCAGCTATCGAGGTAGGTAATGAATATAGTGAGCTTGTAAGAACAGCTGTAGACTATGCTAAAAAGTTCCTAGAGCCTGGGGATAGGTTTGCAGTTAGAGCTAGGAGGGTTAAAACACTACCCTATACAAGCAAGGATATTGAAAAGGATGTTGGAAGGTCAATATTGGAGGAGGTTAATGGAGTATCTGTCGACTTAGAGGAACCGGATAAGGTAATATATGTTGAGGCTAGGACAAACAAGGCATACATATTTACTGAAGTGTATGTTGGCCCCGGAGGCCTACCCTATGGCGTCGAGGGCAAGGTGGTAGCGCTTATCTCAGGAGGAGTGGACAGCGCTCTAGCATCCTACCTAATGATGAGGAGAGGATGCGAGGTTGTACCCATACATTTCGACATGACGCCTTTCTATAGCATTGAGGCAAGGGAGAGGTTTAACCGTGTAATAGAGTGGCTTAGAAGATATGTGCCACGTAGGGAGTGGAGAGTATACATAGTGCCTTTAGGAGAGATTCATATGAAGGCCGATGATATAGAGCCCAGCCTAAGGTGCATCTTCTGCAAAACGATGATGTTGAAGATAGCTGAGAGAATAGCGTTAAACGAGTCGGCTGAAGCAATAGTAACTGGTGATAGTCTGGGGCAGGTAGCTACCCAGACGCTATCAAACATTGTTTTTCTAACCGGAAGAGTTAAAGTTCCCATATTGAGGCCGCTAGTAGGCTTAGGTAAGGATGATATAGTGAAGATGGCTAGGAGGATAGGTCTAGCCGAGGTAGCAGATGTAAAAGTACCCCCATGTAAGTTGATACCACAACATCCAAAGACGAGGGCTAGGGAGGAATATGAGGATATATTCTCCAAATACTACAGTCTAGTGGACTATGCCTTATCAAATAGCAAGGTGAAAGTAATCAGCTGAAGATAGCGTAAACCGTCTGTAAACTACTCAAGTTTACGATATCGTAAACCTACCGTAAACTTTTAGTACGCAGGGTTTCCGGTTCTCTTTCTGCACGTTTCACCAATCCCCATCTAGTATTTCATTAAGTTTTTAACTACAACTCATCTCAACATATCGATTTCACAGGCGATAAGCGAAACAGGAATATAATCATAGTCAAGGTATATAGATATGGTGTTTCAAATGATTGAGGTAGATGTTGAGGAAGCATACCTGCTACTACATCCAAGGCCGGTAGTACTAGTGGTATCACTTAGGGAGGATGGCTCACCGAACGTTATGGCATGTAGCTGGATAACACCAGTAAGCGAGGAGCCACCGTATATAGCGTTAGCCATGTGGAGGGAGAACTACAGCTATCAGCTAATAATGCGGAACAAGGAGTTCACAGTAAATATTCCTGGATACGAACACGTCAATCAAGTATGGATGGCTGGAACAAGGAGCGGCAGAAAGGTAGATAAGGCGAAAATATTAGGCTTCAAGTTCATTAAATCATCCAAATTAAAGACGCCCTACATAGATGGATGCCTAGCATACCTAGGATGCAGGCTAGACAAGACGGTAGACATAGGGGAGATATCCCTAATGATAGCGGAAATAGTGGAGGCAAAGGCAAGAAAAGACCTACTAGTAAGGGGGAAATGGAACCTAAAGAAAGCTAAAGTACTCCAGCACCTGGGAGGGAAAGTATTCACCTATAGCGAAAAAACTTTATGGCCAAGCAAATAGCTGATTTTCTGAAATGAATTTAAAAGTCCAATCGCTTAGCTGAGGATTCTATTAGCCTTAAAGAGTCTAGTATAAGCTTTAATTTTTCTCAGTAGTATGCCTGCTATAGGACATACTTTAATACATTTTTCGCATTTAGAGCATTTATCTAGGTTTATTTGAAGATTTCTTCCCCTAAGGCTAATGCTTTTATTAGTACACACTTCTAGGCAGGCTCTGCATTGGATGCAGTAGTTGGCCATCCCATAGGCCTGTACTATTTTAGCTAAGAGTATTGGTAGGTATTTGGAGGATCCCATTATCTCTATTTTATTGCCCACTAATGTTCCCGTGCATTTTCTATATGAAAGCTTATCTCCTCTAATCTCAACTTTAAGTATATTGAGTATATCTCTAAATGATTCGGAGGGAGCACTTCTAAAGATTATAATTATTTCTCCCTTAGAGATTTTCAGGGAGAATATTTCTTCAATGCTTCTTTCAACTACCTTAGCCAGGTTTAAGCCTGTCCTTCTAGCGGTTTGCCATGCGTGAGGAGGATGCTTACACAGCCATCTCCATAAACCGTAGTCGATCCATCTTGAATCGATATTCCTCTCTCTACAGTGTTTTCTCAGTTTTTCAAGCCACCATCTATACTGTTGCCCATAAAACTCCTCTATCCTTCTGAAATCTACCATGTGCAGTGTGGGACACATAAAGCACCCGATACGCGGTAGCCCCTTCGAGTAGAGTGGATTAACCTCGATCTTATTTAAGTAGAGATATGCGTATACGTCAAGCGTGGTCCAGTCGAGTATAGGCGACATAATGTACTTAGCTTTACCGGGAATATTCGATTTAGCGAAGTATCCTGCACGAGCTCTCTTAGGCGACTCGTACTTCCTCTGACCAGTAATAGACACTATATCCTCTAGCGGATATCTCTTTTTAAGGAAGCTATTTAATGGGAGTATCTTAAGAACTAGAGTACACCACCTATTATCTCTAGCGGGAGGACCGTGTCTTCTAAATATTTCCTCGAAAAACCTCCAGTTTGCATATACCTCGTGTAGCTCAGCTCCTATCCTCGCCCCTATACGTCTGGAGTATTCAAGGGACATAGTAAACTCCAGTCCAGTATTACTTAAGACAGTCTCACATATCCCTGCCTCACACGCGATGGATAAAACCGTAGTACTATCTTTCCCGCCCGAAAAATTTACGATAGGTTTTATCTCTCCTTTAGAACAGTATTTCTCGATTAGTTTAAGGGATTTCTCCTTAAGAAACTCAACCCTACTCGAGAGATGTTTAAAAATCTCCGTAATGCTTCTCCCTACAGGCCGCTCTATCCGCTCCTTAGGCCACACTTCCTCTACAACTATATTTCTTCCAGATAAATGGAGAATACCGAATGTTTTTCTAGCGGTAAAGGGCACGTATGCCTCTCCTTCGGGCATATTCCCTTCTACGATGTCCACCCTACTTAGATGTCTCCCTCTAGGATAATCGTCCTTAAGCTCAACGTAATACCCAAGCTTTTCCTCAGCTATGAGCCCCGCTACTTTACCCCAAGGCTTAACGATAAAATCCCTTCTAACACAATCATATTCAACTACTAAACCCTTCTCTCCCGCAATAACGACCTCATCAACGGAGTCCAAGCGATAGACTCTATTAAGTAGGATGGGGTCTACGAGAACTTTACTATAATCACTAATTCCAAGCTTTTCCCTTAAGAGCCTCCTTAACAGCTCTACATCACATGGAAAAGCTGGCCTCGGATCATAGGGTGGACTAACATTAACTGGTAAAGTTTTCTCACCACATAAAGGACAATAACTTGAGAAAACAGGCAAATTACAGCTTCGACACCACTTCAACTCCAGTTCCACAAAAACCCCTCTTAAGCCTGAGAGTAGAATATATCCTATGTATCGATGACCTCCGTATCTTTTGTAATATTTCCTAGATAAGCTAGATTAGTTTTACTCTAGGAAGAACAGTATTTTCATAGAATTTCTATTCCCATACATTTTAGGTAGACTTTACCTAGATACTTGTCACAAAATTACCTATGAAATTTGCCTAGAAGGTTATGCGACAGCTGTTGGATGAAACTTAAATCCATCCTCTGAGCTTCATTGCCTTAACAACCCTGGATACAGCTATAGCGTATGCAGCTGTTCTCATAGGTTCATCACTGTACTTACTTGTCCACTCACTATAGACGGTGTCGAAGTTCATACTCATTTTCTCGTCGAGGCGCTTAAGTGCGTCCTCATCCTTAAGCCAGCAGCCCATTTTATTGTGACACCACTCAATCCAGCTCATAATTACTCCGCCAGCGTTAGCCAGTATATCCGGTATATCCACAACTCCCTTTTCCTTAAGGATGATGTCTGCTTCAGGTGTAACCGGCCCATTAGCTCCCTCCGAGATTATCTTAGCCTTAATTCTGTCGGCGTTTTCCTCGGTAATTACGTTCTCTATTGCTGCTGGAATGAGAATATCGACATCCAGCTCCAGCAGCTCCCTATTTGAAATTTTCCTCCCTTCAGGATAATTTATAACGCTCCTAGTTTTCTCCTTAACCTCAACAAGTCTGTTAAAGTTCAGCCCATCAGGGTTGTATATCCCTCCCTTACTGTCGCTCACTGCAATGACCTTGGCGCCCCACTCAATAGCGTAATACATAGCCCATCTTCCCACGTTACCGAATCCCTGAATAGCTACAGTTTTGCCCTCAAATCCGCCTAAAACCTTCTTAGCGGCCTCTCTAGCAACCAATGCAACCCCGTATCCAGTGCTAGTAATCCTAGTCTTCAAACCCCCCAGCAGATATGGCTTAGCGGTAACAACCCCCCAGTCGTCGTATCCTACAATCTTACTATACTCATCGAGGAACCACGCCATAACCTGAGGATCCGTATAGACGTCAGGAGCAGGTATATCGATATCGCTTCCAACGAACCTAGCTATAGCCCTAAAATATCCTCTAGACAGCTCCTCCAGCTCCCTCCTCGATAACGCCTTAGGATTAACCCTAACTCCACCCTTACCTCCGCCATAGGGTAATCCAGCTAAAGCGTTCTTCCAAGTCATCCACATTGATAAAGCCACAACCTCTCCCACTGTAACTTCGGGATGGTACCTCACGCCGCCCTTATAGGGTCCAAGGGCACTATTATGCTGACTCCTCCATCCAAGGAAAACCCTTATAGAGCCATCATCCATTTTAACTGGAATCTTAACTTGAATAAGCCGCTCGGGATGCATAAGCGCCTCGACAACCTCATCCTCAAGCCCCAGAATTCTGGCAACATTCCTAAGCTGTCTAACAGCCATACGGTAAACTTTCTCATCCATATATGGGGCATAACCCATATGGACACCTGAGAATGTAAAAACCTTAAGGATATTTATCTTCTGCCATATATCATGTAGTTATAGAGTTGCCTCAGGTAGTTCCTTAAGCCTTGAATCTCCTTCTCTAAATTTGCTACCCTCTGCTCGAGGAGGACGATCCTCTCTCTAAGCTCAATGTAGTTCCTCCTAAGCTCCCTAATTTCCTCACTTGACATGCTCATCGCCAAGTTTTAAATAAGTATTTTATCGATAAAAATTTTAGTATTTTAAGTAGGCGGTGGAGGAGGTTGCATCCTATATATCAATCCAGTTATCTGAGTCTGCCACCACTCCGGATTACTAACACACTTCAAAACGATCTCATACACGTTTCTGCCACCCGTATCTATAAGCACGTCGCCATAGTTGAATATGCTCCCAGCAAGCCCTTTAACAACTTTAACGCCAGTAACCTGGCTGAGAATAACGTCATCAATAGTCTTCCTAATGGATCCGCGGATAAGCCTAACCCTAAAATTTGTCAAAACGTAGGTAGTCCTAGTACGTGAGGCTTCAGCATAAATAACCGGAATTATTGAAGCAAGAGCTAGGGAAAGTGCAAGAAGCTCTTTTTCAGAGAAGAGGTATATTAGAATGGCTGAGGCAAGTAGGAGCACGGTCAGGATATAGTATGGAATGTACTTAGCCCTGGACGGGTGAGCCTTAGCTATAATCCGCTCGCCCTGATACAGATCCCTCAACTAATTCACCGTTATTTGAATTATTATTAATCCTAAATATTTTTAGGCATATAAAGGTAAGGCAAGGAGTAATACATTTGCTTAAACTAACGAAATATTTTTAAGTATATAATTATATGATATGGCTTTACCATCTTTACATTTTGCTTAGGTAAACGGCAGATAGTTTAAAAGATATTTAAAGCTTATAACTATAGATACTTATATCGTTAGGCGAGTGATATAAATGGATATTTCAATAATTATTGGTGGTGAGGCTGGAGCTGGAGTAATGAGGAGCGGATATATTCTAGCTAGAGCCTTAGTTAGAGGAGGATTAAGTGTATTCGGAACGAATGACTATCCTTCTCTAATAAGGGGTGGACACAACGCATACATGATCCATGCAAGCGATAAGAGGATCCACGCCCATAGGGAGAACTTCGATATAGTGGTAGCGCTCAATGCCGAGACAATAACCAGATACGTTGATCAGCTAACGGAGAACGCAGCCATAATATACGATCCAAAGGATAGAAGCTACGCTGAAAAACTATCCGATAAGGCATTGCTCGTAGAAATACCGATGATGGATATAGTTAAGGAGGAGAAGGCTAAGCCAGTTATGATGAATTCAGTGGCCATAGGGGCTGCAGCCGGACTAACGGAATACGACTACGAAATCCTGAAAAGCTCAATCCTAGACAGTTTCCCAAAGCCGGAGGTAGGAGAGATAAACGCTAGACTAGCGAAGAGAGGATACGATATAGCACTCGAGGAATATTCCTCAAAGTTCAAGATTAAAGTAGCTCCACTGGAGAAAGATGGGAAGCAGATATACTTGACGGGCAATGAAGCCGTGGCTCTTGGAGCCATGCAGGCCGGTATGAAATTCTACGCGGCATATCCCATGACTCCTGCTTCACCTATACTCCACTTCCTAGCACTACATGGCCCAAAATATGGTATAGTCGTGGTACAGCCTGAGAGTGAGATAGCTGCAATAAACATGGTTATAGGAGCAGCCTACGCCGGAGTAAGGGCAATGACTGCAACGTCGGGCGGCGGCTTCTCCCTAATGACTGAGGCGCTTGGACTAGCTGCTATGAGTGAAACACCCATAGTTGTAGCAATAGCTCAGAGGGTTGGGCCAAGTACTGGCATGCCCACATATACGGCTCAGACAGATCTAATGTTTGTTTTAAACGCCTCACAGGGAGAGTTCCCGAGATTCGTTATAGCTCCTGGAGACGTCAAAGAGTGTTTCTATAGAACTATCGAGGCGTTTAACTTAGCCGAAAAGTTCCAGGTTCCAGCAATAATACTAATCGATAAATACCTAGCTGAAAGCCATATGTCAACAGAAATATTCGATACATCGAACATTAAGATAGATAGAGGCGAGCTGATAACTGGCGAATATAAGGGCAAGGAATACAGGAGATACGAGGTAACAGAGACCGGCGTTTCTCCCAGAGCTATACCATCGACGAGAAACGCTATTGTTAAGGCGAATAGCTCCGAACACACCGAGTATGGGTATGCTTCAAGCAACGCTTTAAATGCAGTTAAGATGCAGGAGAAGAGGTTCAGGAAGCTGAAGTATATGATCATGGAGATGGATAAGCTCAATCCCGCCATATACTATGGAGATCCACAGGCCGAGCTGGTATTAATTGGATGGGGTTCAATCAAATGTCCGGTACTAGATGCACTGGAGATTCTGAAGAGCATGGATATTAGTGTAGGATTCCTACATTTCATATATTTATCTCCATTCCCCGTAAAATACGCGTTAAAGTACCTCAAGGATAGGAAGATAATGCTCGTCGAAAACACGTATACCGGACAGCTTGCAAATCTACTTAAGATGCATACGGGGCTGACCGTTGACTATAAGGTGTTGAGATACGATGGCAGGCCAATTAATCCATCCCAGATAGTAGAGAAGGTTTTCGAGGTGATCAGGTGATGGTAACCATGAATCAGTTGAATACGAAGGCTAGAAACACGTGGTGTCCAGGCTGCGGAAACTTCGCCATATTAACAGCTCTCAAGAAGGCAATTGTCGAGCTGGATCTTAAGCCTGAAAACGTTGTCGTAGTTACGGGGATAGGATGCCATGGAAAACTTGGAGACTACATAAACGTAAACAGCTTCCACGTAATTCATGGAAGAGTATTGCCAGTAGCATCAGCTATAAAGCTGGCTAACTACGAGCTAACAGTTATCGGACACGCTGGCGATGGAGATGCATACGCTATTGGTCTAGGCCATCTACCCCATGCAGCTAGGAGGAACGTAGATATAGTATATATAGTCCACAACAATATGACCTTCGGATTAACTACTGGACAAGTTACGCCGACGACGCCCCGTGGATTAAAAACAAGATCTACTCCCTACGGAGTATTTGAGGACCCGATAAATCCAATAGCATTAGCCCTAGCCTGTGATGCAACGTTTGTTGCGCGTGGGTTCGCTGGAGATTTAAACCACTTAACATACCTAATTAAGGAGGCAATTAAACATAGGGGATTTGCTTTCATAGATGTGCTACAGCCATGTGTAACCTTCTACAACACCTACCAGTTCTTCAGGGAGAGGACGTACAGGCTTGAAGATGAGGGATGGGATCCAACGAATAAGGTTGAGGCATTTAAGAAGGCCTACGAGTGGGGGGATAGAATACCCATAGGAATATTCTATCGTATTGAAAAGCCGACGTTTAGGGATTCGATACCGGGCTATCCTAAGCAGCCATTAGTTAAGGAGGATCTTAAGATAGACCTAACAGATTTACTTAATCTATTAACTTAAACAAGTTATTTTCAAAGTTTAGACTTAAATATTAATAGGTTTTTAAATATTATATGTCGGACAGGCATAGAATACCGCTTTTCATAGGTTTCCTGATAACTATGATAAATCAGGTATTTCTAGCTTCAATGTTCCTAGCTATGGTCTCGGTATACATTTACCCGTTAGGATGTATAGTTAGAGCTATCGGCTGGCTTATCCTGGGCGCCAAGGATAGGGCTTCAGCTATAGCATCAGGTCTAGCTATTCTATTCCTATTCCCTCATGTCTATCTCTGTTTCCTTAAGCCCGAGTTAATATGGAGGACGCTTAGTATCGATAAAAGTAAGGTTGTGGGCTTTGCCCTCATCCTCTGGAGCATATATTCAACTATAGAACTAGTTAACTATATCCTCCTAGCCAGCTACACTAGGCTTTTTTATGTTTCAACGGTTAGCGCTATAAGTATAGTCTACGTAATAGCTAAGGTTCTCACAACAATTAAGCTAGAGAATTTGGGTGAATTATATCCAGCAGTATTTCCTCTCCTCATTTCAGCATTAGCTTCATGTATAGGCTCCCTAAAAATACACAATAGGAATGATTGAAGTAAGGCCTGTATGGTTTGATTCGCTGGGAGCTAAGTCCTCCTGTACGCTAGTTAAGACACCGGATGTTAATATACTCATAGATCCCGGAGTAGCAATAATGCATTCATCCTTCCCAGCGTCGCCGGAGGATAAGGTGAGGTGGGTTGGGGAGGGCAGGGAGGAAATTAGAAGGGCTGCTGAAGAGGCTGATGTAGTAGTTATTTCACACTACCACTACGACCACTTCACCGATTTCGATAAGGCACTATATGAGGGCAAGATAATCTTCGCCAAGAATCCAAATCAGTACATAAATGACTCCCAGAGGAAGAGGGCATTAAGGTTCTATAGCAACCTATTCGAGGCGTTTGGCCTAAACCTGGAGGAGATGGTGCTTGAGCCCATCGACGGTGGATGGAGAGACATAATTGATGATTTAAGGCATGCATTATCGCTCGACTATGGCGACTATTGGAGTAGAAAGGTGGAATTGCTTGAAAAGGGCAGGAAGTGGTTTGAAAACAGGAGGGATAAATGGAGAACATACCATAGAATACCTGAAATAAATACAGAGAATTTCTCACTATACTTCGCTGAGGGAAAGAGCTTTAAATTTGGGGAGACACGTATCTCGTTTAAAGGCCCCCTATTTCATGGAATAGAATACTCCAGAGTTGGATGGGTATTCTCCACGGTTATAGAATATGGTGGATATAAGATCGTACATACAAGCGACCTAAACGGACCTATAATAGAGGACTACGCCGACTGGATAATAGAGGAACAGCCTAACATAATTATACTGGATGGCCCAATGACCTACATGCTGGGCTACATGCTAAACCGGATAAATCTGAGGAGAGCGATTGAAAACGCCAGGCGTATAGTGGAGGAGGTGGACTTCGACTTAATGATATACGACCACCACTTACCTAGGGAACCGAGATTTAGAGAGAGGACAAGCATTATCTGGAGGACTGCAGAGGATCTTAATAAGAAGGTTCTAACAGCCGCAGAATACCTGGGGAGAAAACCGGTAGTATTAATGTAAGTTGCCAACTATGGTAAATTTCCTTTTAAGTACTCCTCCGGAGTTATTGTTTCAAATGAACCTCTACCTTGGAAATGCCTCTTATTCCACGTAATTAATGTATCAACATCATTTTCTTCCAATATCCATGCTATTTGTGCATCACTAAAACTCATTTGTCTAAGAATATAATCCAGCAGCTTTGATATATATGCTAGCTGAGAGTACCATTTTTTCCAAAAAAGAATTTCGAAGTCTCTCCTTCTATGCAATAGTAAGAATAATTGTCGTGCCTTCGTAGCATTTTGCGCTATAGCCATTAAACCCGTAAGTTCAAGTACGTTTACAATGGTGGTTGCTTTACTAATATCTGACTCGATAATTGTCTTAGAGTATCTATAACGCTTATCCCACTTAAAGATAAAATATATTGCTAGTACATCGGTATCTAATGCTATCACAGTTTCCT
>Ga0209410_1000959_pt1 | contig 13830 bp, 16 predicted proteins | sample Mar14436cmmetaG_FD_184135 | JGI IMG/M metagenome (GOLD analysis project Ga0209410, IMG submission 184135) | Marine hydrothermal vent microbial communities from Guaymas Basin, Gulf of California to study Microbial Dark Matter (Phase II) - Marker... ... | reverse complement strand
TATACATTGGAAATTTAATAGAAATATACTATTTTCCTTACGGTACGAAGAAGATAACTTTACTGCTTTTAACGACTTCCATAGTTGTTTTCCCGTCGCTCATTTTACTGTATCACTTTCTCTGGAGTAGTGGTGGCACTGTAGAGAATTTACCTGAAAAGAAATTTCGAGTAACCTCTTGCATGAAAAATAGATTTTCCAGGAACTTATGTTATTTCGTCTAACTTGAAATCTAAAACTGTTTGTCTAACTATAGCTTCAGATAATGTGAAGATTGAGGGAAATGGTTGTCTTATTCAAGGTGAAACATATGATACCTATATCGAAAGTGCGAATAACGTTACTGTATTGGGCTTAATAGTATTTTCATCTTCGGAGAATCCAATAATAATGAGATAATAAGGAATCTTATAAAAGACAACGAGCACGGGCTGAGAATTCTTAAATCGGAGAATAACTTGGTAGAGGATAACACAATATCTGGATCATTGAGATGTGATATACGTATCGAACCTGGGTTTTACAATATTTTATTTTCTCCAATAATAAGTTCGGAAAATGAAAGAAATCATACCAGAGGAAAAGCATAAAGAAGAGGGAAGAGGATTAACGTTAGATGAAAGGTATGCGTACGTTTCAGCCAACGATAGATTGTATGTATGGGAAACAACGGTTTAACTGGAGTCAGCCGCCGTGGAAGACCATCGATTTAGGTTGCCGGATTAAGCGTATAAAGAGCAATAGGAAAAAGCTGGCCGTCATCTGTGGTAGTAGAATGATGCTTATAGATATAGATTTTCTAGATAAGGAAAAGCTGAGGATTGTTGAGGTATGCTCGAAATGTAAAGAAATACGTTTAACCTGCCTGAAGGAGTTTTCATAGATGATAAACATCTTTTTGTTGCAGACACATGTTTTAACAGAATCTTGATATGGAACAAAATACATGAAACGGGCGAGGAAAAGCCTGACATTGTACTAGGTCAGGATAGCTTTGAAAATAATCTACCGCCAAAATATGCCAGAGACAGCCTATTCTGGCCTCGTGCAGTATGGTTCGACGGAAGTTACCTATGGGTAGGAAAATTAAGTTTTCTGCTCCAATGCTTGGAGATACTAGCGCAGATGATATCTTATCAATTTTGACAAAGTATGGACCTACTATTCGTCTCCTAATTTCCCTTATAATATTGAGTACCTCGTCAAGCATCAGAATGAATACCGGGATTACCAAGAAGAAGCATATAAAGCCTAATGTTGAAATTAGGGAATAAGGTGCAACCTTAAAACCAGGATGTAGAGTATAGAGGATGAGTATCAAAAAGGCTAATATTAATGACAATCCTTTGCTATAATAGATATTTTTACATCGGAATCTTCCTAGCATCCTTTAGGATTACGTCCTTAGTCTCCTCGCTATTCCAGTAGACATATTTGAAGTCATAGTTTGCCGCAGCGCCTATCCTAAGCCCCTTATCCACAATAACTATTCCAAGACTATACCTTATATTCTCCCTTTTTGATATACTGTTTACCTCCGAAATTATCTTTTCAACGGATTCTTGTGGCGTATATCCTTCTCTTATTAGATCAAGGGCTGTCTTAGCAGCGACTAGCCTTATAGCTATCTCACCTAGTCCTGTACAGATAGCTGCTCCCTCCTTGGATGCATACAAACCAGCTCCAATGATTGGTGAATCTCCGACTCTTCCAGGGACTTTAAGCGCTAGACCACTAGAAGACACGCCTGCCGCAAAATCTCCATCTTTGTAAGCGATTAATCCTATAGTGTCATGTCCTCGTAGAGAATTCGCCAACTTTTCAATGCTTTCCCTATTATACTTCTCTATACCTAACTTACTTTTTCTTTTCAGGTACTCTTCATATGACTCTTTTAACGGAAGATCTAGCTCTTCCATACCAAAGATTCTGGCAAGCTTTAGTGCATTGTCGCCCACTATCATGACATGCGGCGTGTATTCCATAACCTTCCGAGCTAGGGATATAGGGTATTTTATTCTCTTAACTGCTGCCACTGATCCGCATCTCAATGTCCTGCCGTCCATTATCGCGGCATCTAACTCAACATTTCCTTCGAGATTGGGTATGCCACCAATTCCAACGCTCTTAATAGTAGGATCTTCTTCAATAACGTTAATACCTTTTTCCACAGCATCAATGATATCTCCTTCATTCTCCAAAACCTTCTTAGCAGCCTTAACAGCTTTAACACCGAATTCATAATATGAAAGGATTAACATCACTCAAAAATCAAACTAGAAACATTAAAATATTTCTCTTAAAACTTAGTTTTCCAGTCAGAGAGATTCATTAAAGAGTATTTTGAAAATTTTAGCGGCATGCATATTACGAGAAGTGATGCTATCGAGGAATATCTTAGACTTTTCCTTAGAAATGCAAAAGAAAGTAAAATGCTGTTATCGTATATGAGCTAAGTAGGCATAATGAAATCTACCTTCAGAGCAGAGTTAATGTGATTTTCATTTATAGAGATTTTAGCCGGCTTGACCTACTAGATCCCACTGAGCGCAGTAGCCTTGGGTTGCTGAGATTAGGTCTGGATTATTATTCCAGAAATGAGATCTATGACATTTTAGAGTATAGAAGTAGTGTTGCTGTTGTTATAACGAATCAAGTTATATCTTCTCCCGATGTGTTTTTTGGTAATCCTCAGAGGCCTGCGGGTGGGAACATTATAGCGCATGCTAGCACATACCGCTTCTGGATAAGAAAGGGCAGAGAAGGAAAAAGGATAGTAAAAGTGCTAGACAGCCCATACCACCCAGAAAGCGAAGCAATATTCACAATAACAGAAAACGGCATTATAGACCCATAACTATCCCTCACGGGCACATCATATTGCAATAAATAGATAAATAAACTAGATAACTAAGCTCTAAGCCAGTAACATCTTATATCAAAATCCATTTGTCCTCTCCTTTCCGCCAAGCTTAGCGTTTCTCCACTCATAACCTCTAGAATCCTTGGGTACAGTATATTTATGGACAGATCCTTTAGCCTCTCACCCTTTTCAAATATCCTTTCAATAGGAATATATACATCAATTATATCAGGCATCTTTTCAAAGGTTTCTTTATTAGTCGTGACCTTAATAACCGGGCTGACGACAGAACCCACAGGTGTACCCATACCTGTTGTAAATACTACTAGATGAGCGCCCCCAGCAACCATACCACTAATTGAAAAGATATCCATCCCGGGACTATCCATTAGATACAATCCCCCATTTCTGGGGATCTTCTCACCAAAATATAATACATCTCTAATGGCTATATTTGGATCATGACCTATTTTAAGCATAGTCCCTAGAGATTTCTCCGCTAGCGTCGATATTCCACTCCTAATATTGCCAGGAGTAGGATCAGACTCTCCCAAATATTCTTGAAGAGCCTCTTTCAGAACCGTCGCGGTTTCAAGAAGCCTCTTTATCTTACGATACACATGTCTCCTTCTACTTTTTTCAATTTTTCTAAAGATAAACCCCTCGGCACCTAACATTTCAATGGTTTGGGAAAAAACCACAGTACCACCCTTACGAATAAAGTGATCTACAACATATCCAAGGGCAGCATTCGTAAATAGTCCAGAAGTGGGATCAGATGCACCATTCCCAATGCCTACTACGAAATGACTCAGACTTGCCTCTTGACGTTTCATGCTCTCAGCCTCGCTCACCATCTTCCTTACGAAGCGTTTGCCAAGATCTATTGCCTGCTCTAGAGATGTTGAATATCTTTTGAACATGACTTTTTCCTGGATGTTAACCCAATAAGTTTTGACACCTCTTTTAACCAGCCTATCATAGAGTTTGAACTCTGCTAGGTTCTCTCTCTTATCTTCTCCTTCTAAGAGAGGTCTTTTGCAGAACTGTCCACATCCGAGGCTAACGAGCAATACTCCGTAAATGTTTGGATGAGAACCCAAACCAAGTAGTGCATTAAAGGCGATCTCTTCATCAAACCCCACGTGAGTACAGCCACCACTATGCCTAGCTAAGACTACCCTATTCTCTCCATTCTCACCCCATGAAACATTTTTAAATTCCTCCCATATGATTTCAGCTATCCTATTAACGCAAGCTGTTGTAGGCAAAATCAACACATGGTTCCTGATCCCATACACTTTTCTCTCTTCTCTCCAATAAGCTTTAACAACCTCCTTCATAGCTCTCAACCTACATCTTAGAAAAATCTATCATACCCGACCTTAGAAAACGATAAAAGTTCTTTACCATTCTTCTATATTTTTCATTCCATCCCAGCTTCCTAGTGATATCCACCATATTTCCAAGTCTTATACTAGTAGATTCTCCTATGTTTACTGCGGCTACACCGATCCTAATCTTAGGCGGAAGGTCCTTAAGAAGAAAATGGAATGGTTTAATATTCTTCTTTACTCTTATGATTTCGCCTTTATCTATATCTTTCAAAGCCTCTCCAAGAATAAATCCTTTCTCGATCAACTTGTAGAAGTCAAATTGTGTATCTAGAATAATATTGGTAACATGCACTACAACTCCTGGCTCAATCTTCATGGTACTGAAACCTATAGGAAAACCAAACTTTATAACCTCCTCATCTTCTCCTATTTCTGTTAGAGACACTTTATACCACTTAGGAATGTCCGTTTTCAATGTGATTTTGCCGATTATCCCTTTACCCTCCTCAAATATAGGATACTCTTCGCCCCTTCTAAGGTGATCCAAGGCTGTACCAACATTATCCCGTGGATTAACCTTATAAACTATCTTTTTCATCTAATCATGTCCCAAGAAATACAGAATTTATTCAAAGACTAAAATGTTTTAGCTAGGTCTTTAGAAATCTGTAGGTACCAGTTCAAATAATGCTCCAGAAATACGAAGATCATATAGCTTATTCCCAATCATCGCTCTAATTTTACCACCATAAACTTCCATATACCTTTGGATGTCCATAATCCTTAGAGCTTCCAATTTGCTAAATCTCTCAAAAACTTCTCTATTCTCAAAATATAGGAAAACCTCAACTCCTGACATTCCATACGATATAACCTCTATAAAAAAATCCCTTATATCATACCAATACCGTACATTCAAGTCGATTTCCTCATTATATGCTTCTCGAAGGATTTTAGAAAACTTCCCATCCAATGAATGTCCAGGGGTAAATGAAAGTAATAACACCCTCCTCATAACACCTCCCCACATTCACATGTTTCTACACCGTCGAGACAACATGTACGAGGTTTATCAAGCTTTCATGGTAAACTACTAATACTCATACCATGTAAGCTATAAAAAATTAATTTTCGTTAAGTATGAACTATATGAAATTTAATTATTATGCGTTATGGGCTTATAAAATGTTTATAAATCTACAGCAATTAGTTATTTCGTGATATAGAGAATAGTTTGATACTATGCTACGATGTGAGAATAGTTGGTGTCCTCTGTGAACAAAAGTATATTGCCTTTTCTAGTGTTTATACTCGTTACGCTGTCTTTATCAAGCGTATTAGCGAATAACGCAGGAGCAATAATATTAGTTAAACCAAAGCTACGATTAGTGAATAATAACTTGCTCGTATACAACATAACCTTAGTTTCTTTTAATAACGAGCCTCTCAATGTATCAGTATATATTACGCTCAAGTCTAGATCTAATGAGACTATCGAGAGATATAATATAACGTGTAAACTTCCTCCCCAGACTACTTATACTCTTTCAGGATCTCTTTCTTTACCCGAGACTCTATCTCCAGATGTTTACTTTATTAATATTTCATATTTGTCCCAGGTTATTAACAAATCTTTTCTGCTACGAGTATATTTGCCTCCCTCATTAGAAGACTATAAGATGCTTTTGAAAGATATAACGTCTTTACGAATGATTATAGAGGAGAAAGGAGAATCATTGCGCCTCATGCTCCCCTTAGACTTCCAAGAAAAAATTACTATGCTCCAGAAGACCTATCAATTATCTCTTAAAGCTTACACTAACAACGACCCTGTTAATGCAACCCTTCTATTTAGTAAGGCGAAAAGCATCTACCTTTATCTGAAACATAGCTATACGAGTAGTATAGCGAAGATTCCCTTCGAATATGTTTACTTGAAGAATCTTGATGATTCCCTTTTTCTCGACCCTCAACTCGTTCTAACCTTTTGGACACGAATAATTATAACAACTGCTTTTTTCCCAGTAATAATCTTCTTGTTTCTACCACTTTACATAACCAAGCTAGATATCTGGTTGGAAAATATTTCTCAAGCTTCAGAAGAACTTGAAAAAGATATAAAGCTGTATGAGTCTATTATCGATCAACGCGTGGTGTCTCTCCTAAGCATCTCAAAATCCTATGTTGCATCATCACTAAGGTTTTATCTTCTCTTAATAGCCGCTGCATTTATATCCACTATAGGTTTGCTTACAGATAACTTGATAACAATAATAGGCTCTATGCTTGTCTCGCCTATCTTAAGCATCTCGGTTGGAACATCTATCGGACTAGCATTGAGAGATAAAAAAGTGGATAATGTTACAGGCTCCTCAATCTTCTGGACTGGTATGAAAAACGAAGTATTCATGATTATTCTAACTATTCTGACTTCTTTCTTTACAACACAGATAGTCTCGATAGTTTACCCAATTATTCCAACAGAACAGCTCCTTCTTCGTTCTAGACCAAACCTGAGTGATCTCGGTATCGCAATAGGCGCTGGGCTAGCAGGCGCATTAGCTTTGCTAGGTTCGAAAAGAGAAGCTTCTGTAGTTGTTGGCGCGGCTATAGCTATAGCCTTAATACCTCCTGCATCAACTATCGGAATCGGTCTCGTAATGCGAAGACCCGACATAACGCTCGGCTCTCTCACCCTGTTAGTAATAAACGTTATTGCGCTTACACTCTCTGTTTACCTAGCTGTCAGAATATATTTACTGGAAACAGTTTTATCGAGATTTTTTAAAGCATTCGCCCTGGAGTTAAAGGAAAGCGTTCAAAAATTTGATCCTCGACTATTTATAAACACTTTAACTGATTTCTTTATCTCATGGATAAATATAATCTTGAATATATCCCCTCTTAGAGAAAAGAATGATTCGGAAGATGTCCTTAGCTATATAATTCCGTATATAAAACAAATTACTTTCCTTTTGATCGAATACGTTATGATCCCCATTCTTTTTGTCTTTTCCTTCGGCTTCATAATGTCGACAAACTTGTTCTACCCGCTTACACTTTTGTTTAGAACCCTTGACTTAACATTATCAAACTTCATTAACAAAAGATATGTTTTAGAAAGCTATGCAAACGTTATATTGTATATAGGGGTTATCCTTGCTGTAGTCTGGCTTGTATATTCTTATAAGGTTTTAAGAAGAAAAAATACTTTGAGGAGAAGCATAGGATATATACTTTACTCCGTACTCCTATGGGTTTTCTTCGAATATACCTACGACATATATCTTTTCAGTAGAACCCATACCGTATTCTTTTTATCATATTTTTCTCTAGTATCTATCATACTGTATTGGGGCAAAATTAAGAATAAAGCAAAAGCTATAGCCGTTGGTTTTACATTATTCTCCCTACTCTTTATTACCTTACAAAGTGCCTATGTCTACCAATCTCTTGTCTACTCACAGAAGCTTGTGAATGTATCTAGCATAGCTAGATATGTTACTGCCACATACCTGAATATTAATTCTTCTAAAGTCGTTGTTGATAGTAAACTAGTGGGAACGAAGCCAATGGTTAAAATAGGTATAGAAATTCCAGCAACTCTTATTGATAAATTTATGCTTAAAGAAGAAGACGTAATAATTCTCTCCCAAAGCATCAGGGAGATGACAGGTTGGAGTGATCTAAGTATAGATTTTTACTATATCCTAACACCAACCTAGTCAGTGAAAATTATAATATGATCCACAAGCTATAGGCTACTAATTAGATAAAGTAATGTACTTTAATAGCACATTTTCAAAATATACTATTGTTATGAAATCCCTCTCTCATAACCTTTCTAAAATATATTCTTTGGGAATATGGAATGAGGATTCGTCTACTCCCGAGGGAAGAAATAGACTTGAAAGAGCATTGAAATATATGGAGTTATTGGTAAATCACAGGTGGTTTAAGGAACTTGTAGCTAGTAAAACGAAGATGAAAATACTCGAGATCTTGCTGGTACAGGTATAGGTGGAGCCGCTCTAGCCGAAACCTTGATGAATAAGGGTATTGATATTGAACTCCTAGTTAGCGACCTACACGAAGATGCTCTAAAGGTGGCTGAAAAATGGTGTAGCGAATTCTTAGGTAAAAGGATAAGGTCTTCTCTTATCGATGCTAGAGAGATTCATAAATTGAATGAGAAGTTCGACATATGCTTGATATACGGGCTCTCAACGCCACATTTTGACCCGTTTAGTCTGGCTAGGCTACTAGCATCCGTTAACACTGTATTGGAAGAGAAGGTCTTTTTGTAATCGATGAAGCAGATAGGGTTAAAACAATATACTCGACCCAAGGGTATAAGCATATTTTAACGGAGTTTGTAGACAGAGACAACTTAGTCGTAAGCTTTCATATAGGTTATGACCCGTTAAAGGGTATAGTTAAAAGAGCCTATTTAAACCTAACTGGCACGATGCAGCATGAAACGATTGAGGTATTCATGTGGGGCCTGGCCGAAGTATTAAGCTTCACGTGGATCTTCTTTAGGGAAATTGATGTTATAAACATGGAAGGATCCCGTTACTTTATTGTAGGTTATAGACCTAGGAAGCTTTTAACTCCGGATGACCTTAAGCTTCCTTCTTTCCTAGAGACTACATAATATCATACTGGAGCATAAGGAGAGCTTCCCTTGAGGATAGAAGAAACGGAACACAAATGATTTCAACTAATGCTACTACTTTATTTTGTATGAAACCGTCCTTAAGAGGGTACACTATTGAAGAGATAGCCGAAAATCTACTCATAATGAAGGGTTTCGAAATAAAAGAGAGGAGAAAAGACGTAATTAGAGGTAATGTTCCTATAGCTGAAATAGATATTCTCGCTGAGAAGGAAGGGGAGCTTTATGCAGTCGAGGTGAAAGCTGGTAGAATCTCTTTGACTGATATTAGACAAGCATATACTAATGCAGTGTTGATTAACGCTAAACCTCTGATTATCGGACGGGGCTATTCTGATAAGGCTTCTGAGGAAGCTGCAAAAGCCCTCAATATTGATGTTATAATTCTCGATGACTATCTTTCATTTACATCACTCGAAGAACTAGAGGCTTCAATAGACCAGGTCATAGTGAAGAATCTCCTAGAACTATTTTCATTCAATATCAAAAATATAACATCTACAGACCTAAAGACCATAGAGGTACTTGCTAATAGTAAAACGTTCAGTGAAGCTGCTGATAAGTTGTCAGTTGATAAAAGGACGTTAGGTAATATCATAAAGGATATGAAAGGACGAGGGATATTGACCTTTACAAGATCATTTAATACTATTAGGCTTCAAGCTAATATTATATCTAAACTAGCATTCTTCTACATGCTTCTCAATAAGATTTGTGAAAACACTCTTAAAGAGGCATGATCCATGACCCCTGACCTAAGCGGTTTAACAAAGTCCTATAAATTCATCTTCTCCTTCCCAAATCTAAGAATACTTCTTTGTGAAATCTTTTCACTCTTAGGTTTCTGGATTCTCCAAATCCTTATATTTCCTCAGATATTCGAAGCATTAACTCTCCTAGCAGTCTTGATATCTAGTATCATCTTTGGCCTTACATTATATCTCCTAGACAAGGAAATATTCACGTTTCGTAGATCTGTTGCACTGATCCCAATATTCATACTCTGGGGTTTCATCTTCGATTTAATCTATACGTTTTCGTTAAATGTACTTGTCCCCCCGCTCTTAACAATGTTCACAATAGGTTTCTTTTTGTCTGGGAAAAAGTCTCTTAAAGTTATGTTCTCCCTATATGCAACTTTATGTATACTAACATCGATACTTTCTGGGAACCTTCCTCTTTCAGCAATCATCCTCCTATATATTTTCCTAGTATTTCTAATACACCATAATGTTGACAAAAGAATTTATAAGAACCTGAATATAGGTGGTATATCTCTCTTTAGGTCATTTATAAGGTATATTTTATCAGGCGATAAATCATCATTAGAAGAGAACCTTTCAATCCTGGGAAAATTCCGTTCAATCCCGATCTATAAAATATTATTTTACAACAATGGAGTCATCGGAGGTATAGTGGTATCATACATACATCCTGGTCCGTTGAGAGATTTAGGTAGCTCAGCTTTACCGTTCAAAATTATTAAAAAGGGTGAAGAAATAGGCATACCTATACTTTACTTGAAAGGAGCCTGTACCCATGCGGAAAACTTGATAAAGAGTGAAAGTATTAAAGAAGTAATTGATACTCTTTTTGGCGAGAAAGGTAGCGGAGAAAACATACGGCTTCTTGAAATAAGGAGAATAGATGTAGATGATGTTACAACTTTACATTTCTTATTTGATCATAAACTCTTTTCAATTGTTTCCCGTACGAGAATTGGAATGGAAGACATACCCTATGAATTAAGGGAGTTGATCTCACAAAAAATTTCTAAGGAAGTAATTCTAGTAGATGCACATAACCGGCTGCCGCATAGTAAAACTTATGAATCACCTATATCTGGAAGTGATCTTGCTAGAAAAATAGAGAAAACATTCGAAATCTTTGAGAAACCAAAGCTATCAAGTTTGGAAGTGGGGTTTTCTCATAGGAATATAGGAGAGAACCAGTATGAGATAGGTCCGGGAGGAGTTACGTCCCTTGTCATAAAGACAAATGGTAAAAAATATTTCCTAATAAGTTTCGATGGAAATAACATGGTAGACGGCGTCAGAGACTACCTATATCATTATATTGTTAAACAGAAGAATTTTACGGACGGAGAGTTAATGACAACCGATACACATGTTTTTTCAGGACTGATACCGGGTGTCGAGTATCACGCTATAGGTGAGACTCTACCTAGGAAATATTTAGCAGAGATAACGGATTCTCTGTTGGAGGATGCTCTCAAGAACGCGAGGAAAGTATCTAGGATATCCATTACAAAGATAATGGTAAACTCTTACTTTATGGACGAAACTAAATTAAATCTCCTATCTGAACTCACAAGAAAAAATGTAAGGGATGGATTAATATTAATAAGCTTTCTCTTTTTCACATATTTACTAGCTTTTCTCGTGTAAAGATTTATTTACTTCTTCCTATTAAAGATTTTATTTCTTCCCATTTATTATCAATATACTCTTGCAATATCTCGATATCTTCCTTAGATATATGCCTAAATCTTCCTTGAAGCTTCAAGTACTCAATCACATGCTTTCTCTTTTCTTTGTTTAACAGGCCTCTACTCGGCCCCGTCAGCCTAAAAATCCCACGATCCCATTCGTACAAAATCCACATACCAGTTAAAACCGCCATCCTAGCCACTTCAATCGTCATACTGGAATCAAATCTCCATCCTGGTGGACATGGTGAAAGAGCATGGAAATATTTAAATCCCCTTATCTTTTTAGCCTTATTTATTTTCGCTAGGATATCATTTGGAAATGCCGGGTTTAAAGTTGCAATATAAGGAACTCCATGGGCTTTCATTATTGTAGGTAGATCCTTTTTAAAGCCCTTATTTCCCGTCGGCGTTGTAGTAGTCCAGGCCCCATAAGGTGTTGAACCAGACTTTTGAATTCCTGTATTCATGTAAGCTTCATTATCATAACAGATATAAAATAAGTTGTGATTTCTCTCAGCCGCACCACTTAAAGCTTGCAACCCTATGTCAACAGTACCTCCATCACCAGCCCAAACAACAACATTCACATTCTTTTTACCTAACTGTTCTACAGCCTCAGCTATACCAGATGCCGCTGCTGCGCTCGCGGCAAACGCTATATGTAGCACTGGAACATTAAACGCAGTTCTGGGATACGGACCTGCTATAACGGACGTACAACATGCAGGTATCACCATAATAGTCTTTGGCCCTAAAGCCTTTAGAACATATCTGAGAGTAAGCTCAGCACCACATCCAGGACATGCCGCATTCCCCCTTAATATATACTCTTCATATGGAATTATTTTCAAGATTCTAGACATTAATCTCACCTTCTTCAAATTCCTCTTTTAACCCAATCCATCTCCTTTCGAAACGAACACCTTTTCTTGACAACTTATCCATATCATTAAATATTTCCACAAAGTCCTGAACCCTTAAGTCCCTGCCACCAATTCCTCCAATATATTCTATAACTGGAACATCTAACCCTCTCTCTTTAATAGCTGCTCTGACCTCAACTCCTATAATTCCACCACATCCAAGTGAAATATCCCTATCGAAAGTTCCAATAATTTTGACGTTCTCAGCAATTTTTATCACTTCATCCGAAGGAAACGGACGCATAGATCTGATCCTACAAACCCCTACTTTCAGTCCTTTTCGTCTTAACAGAGCCGCTGCCTCTATAGCGTCTCCAGAAGCAGCACCCATTATAAATAACACCATATCTGCATCATCACACATGTTCTTCTCTACAGTTCCTCCATACCTTCTACCACTCAACTCACCATATTCCTCATCAACACTAGAGATAACATCTAACGCCTTTTTCTGAGCTTTCCACATATCATAGCGGAACTCCATATAATCCTCTGGATATGTTAAATTCCCTAGAGAAAAGGGATCTTCTACTTTTAACATATGTTCAGAAACTTTTTTCTTCGGCAGAAACTTATCCACCTCCTCCTGGGATAATATATCTAACGGCTCTATCGTATGTGATACTACGAACGCGTCCCATCCGACAGCCACAGGTAAATTCACGGTCTCAGCAATTTTATAGGCTTGTATAGTTAGGTCAAAGACCTCTTGAACATCTGATGCGAAAAGGATTATCCATCCAGAATCCCTTAAAGTAAGTATATCATTATGATCCGTCCATATGGACCATGGCGGCGCTATGGCACGTGTGACAACACCCATGACAATAGGTAGTCTAGCGCCAGCAGCCCACCAGCATACCTCATACATGTACAACAACCCTTGTGAGGATGTTGCTGTATAGACTCTTGCACCCACAGATGCAGCCCCCAAAACTGCCGCCATTGCACTATGCTCAGACTCTACGCGTATAAACCTTACATTTAACTCACCATTTTCTACAAATTCTGAAAGCTTCTCTATAACTGATGTTTGTGGGGTTATTGGGTATGCTGAGATAACATCAGGCCTTGAGAGCTTTACGGCGTATGCTGCTGCATGATTACCAGTTAAAACTATTCTAGTCATTATTCCTCTCTCACCATTTCTATAGCCTTTACAGGGCATACGTTAGCGCAGATACCGCAACCCTTACAATAATCATAATCAATACTAACCCGACCGTCGGTAGCATCGATAGTACCTTCGGGACAATACATCCAACACAAGAAACAACCAGTGCATTTATCGTAATTTATTACAGGCTTCAAACTTCGCCAGATTCCAGTCTTCCCTACAGAACCTATGGTCGGTCTAGAAATAGGGGCATAAACTCTATCCATCTTTTTCACCCCTATATATTTTCACATTCTCCCATCCTCTCTCAACCGCCTCTATATTCTTATCAATCATCTGCCTTATTTGATCCTTTACTGCCTCCTTAACACTATCTAAAGAAACAATACCTGACGCCCTAGAAACTGCACCTAACATCGGCATATTAACTAACGGTATACCTGCTACCTTTAAACCTAGG
>Ga0209410_1000957_pt1 | contig 13836 bp, 15 predicted proteins | sample Mar14436cmmetaG_FD_184135 | JGI IMG/M metagenome (GOLD analysis project Ga0209410, IMG submission 184135) | Marine hydrothermal vent microbial communities from Guaymas Basin, Gulf of California to study Microbial Dark Matter (Phase II) - Marker... ... | reverse complement strand
ACTATCTTAAGGCTACTTCACCCATTTATGCCCTTTGTAACAGAGGAGATCTGGCATCATCTACCAGGGGAGAAAAAAAGCATATTGGAAAGCAGCTATCCTACTTATAGACCAGAACTTAGAGATGAAAGTGCAAAAGAGGAGATGGAACTTATGATAGGATTGGTAAAGACCATAAGAAATATGCGGGGAGAAATAAACATCCCGCCCAGTACAAAGATAAAAATCATTTTGTCTGGCAATAAGGACCTCTTGGATAAGATAGCTAAACACAAGAGTCCCATTGCCCATTTAGGGGTGATTGGGGAGCTCCTTCTGACCCCAAAGGCCCAAAGGCCAACATATTCATCTGCCTCACTCTGGCAGGATGTAGAGATCTTTATGCCCCTTAAAGGTATTATAGACCTAGAGGCAGAGGAGAGAAGGCTTGATAAGGAAATTGGTAAAATTATTAAGGAATTGTCCATTCATCAACGCAAATTAGCAAATGAAGATTTCCTCTCTAAGGCCCCAAAGGCCGTAGTAGAAAAGGAGAGGGAGAAAACAAAGGCCCTAGATGAAAAACTAATAAGGCTTAAGACCAATTTGGATAAGGTTAGGTCTATTATTAGAACAAACTTAAATAAAAAAGAAATTAATTAAGGAGGAAAAGATGGTAGCAGGTGTTCTAATTAATACCTCTCCAGGTAAAGTAAAGACGGTTTTGGAGACCCTAAGGGGGATAAGTGGTGTGAAATATGCTTATGCTGTTTTTGGAAGATATGATATAGTTGCAATGATAGAGACAGAAAACATTGAGGCACTAACAGAAATTGTTGTTGAGAAGATTGGAATTATAGATGGCATTACCGGGACAGAGACCCTAATTAAGGCCCCGATTTAACTTTTGTAAAAGCGATAATTGAATACTTATTTAGATTATGAAAGAAAGGTTTAAGAGGTTTGCCCAATCACTACGCAATATCTTTTCTAAGCATTATAAGAAAGAGGATATCTTTGAACTGGATGATGAGGCCAAGGAGAAGGTAAAGGATATAGGGGAGGCAGATATACTTGTCGGCATACCTAGTTATAATAATGAAAGGACGATTGCGCAGGTAGTTAAGGCAGTTGAATATGGATTGGCAAAGTACTTCCCTCGCTTTAAATCAGTACTACTCAATTCTGATGGGGGCTCTACAGATAGGACAAGGGAGATTGTAGGCGAGATAAGCATTTACTCCCAATTGGATACTATCTTGATAGAACACCCAGTCCACCCTGCCTGTCAGGTAGTGACTGCCTATCACGGTCTACCTGGCAAGGGGAGTGCCCTGCAGGCCATCTTAAAGGTTGCGCATGCCTTGGGGGCAAAGGCCTGTATGTTGGTAGATGCAGACCTTAGGAGTATAACGCCAGAGTGGGTAGAATATCTTTTAGGCCCTATCTTGATTAAAGGATACGACTATGTAACCCCCATATACTCTAGGCACAAATACGATGGGACTATTACAAACATGATAGTCTATCCCCTAACTAGGGCCCTCTATGGAAAGAGGGTCCGCCAGCCTATTGGAGGGGACTTTGGGCTCTCACGTCGTCTTACTGAACACTATCTAAAAAGGGGCATTTGGGGGACGGATGTAGCTCGGTATGGGATTGATATCTGGATGACTACTGTGGCCATAAATGAGGGATTTAAGGTATGTCAATCATATTTAGGGGCAAAGATTCATGATCCAAAGGACCCTGCAAAATTCCTAGAGCCTATGTTTAAACAAGTAGTAGGGACAGTCTTTGAACTTATGGAGCGCTATGAGGCCCGTTGGAAGACAATTGATAGGAGTTTACCTACTGCTATCTATGGATTTAGGTCTGAGGTATTCCCAGAGCCAGTAAATGTAAGTCTTGAATCCTTGATAGAGAAATTTAAGGATGGATTCAAAAGGCATAAAAACTATGTGAGTAAAGTACTTATGTCAGAGACATTTGAGGGGATAGCCAAAGTTGCATCCCTGGAGATAAATCAATTCAATTTCCCCATAGATCTATGGGTAAAGACCATCTATGACTTTGCTATCTCCTACCATAAAGGGGAAGAAAGGGACAGGTTATTAGAGGCATTGGCTCCCATATATTTTGGGCGGACTGCCTCCTTTATCATTGAGACAAAGGATGTGCCTACTTATGATGCTGAGTGTCTAATTGAGAGACAATGTGAGAGGTTTGAGGCCCTGAAACCATATCTTTTAGAAAGGTGGTAATTAGTTATTGTCCTCCTCAACGGCTGTCTTAAGCTCCTCCCAAATACCTGGTAGGGCCGAGCTGACCCTGTCCCAGCTTGGGATCAAAGGTACACCCAAAGGGTCTTTCATTATAATTTCAGCCGCCAACTTTATGCCATTTCTAAAAGTCTCAACGGCCATGCAGTCAGCATGACGGTCAAAGTAAAGACCATTTATAGCCGCATCATGTTCATACCTCTCAAGCATATCCTGTGCTGTTTTTCCATAGGTAGCAATAATGGTATTCATCATTCCCCTTGAAAATACAATGCCTTCTGAGATTAGGGTTCTAAATAGGGACTTGCATAAATCCACACACATCTTAAATAGGCCTTTAGACGAGTCATCTGGAGACAATTCTTGATGTTTGTGTTCATAATTATCAGCAATATCTACCTGGCATACCCTCTTTACAGCACAGTTTCTATAGACCTCTGCCAGCATACCTACCTCAAGCCCCCAATCACTTGGGATTCTAATCACCCTTGCCAAATCCGCAATCATAGAACACTCCCCTGCTAGTGCATATCTGAAGCTGTCAAAGAAGACAAGCAGTGGGAAGTAGCCTATGATTTTTTGAAGAGACCTTATTAGAGGTGTAAAAAAGAGCCTAGTTACCCTTCCATGCATTCTGTCTGTTACTCGGCTATAAAACCCCTTACAAAATTCATAATCCAGATTTGGATTTGTTACTGGATAGCACAAACGGGCCAACATGTCTCTGCTATAAGTTAAGATATCGCAATCATGCAAGGTAATTACATATAGATCTTTCTTAGACAAGACATAGCCATACGCTATCCAGACCGATTTACCCTTGCCAGTTTCGCCCAAGCAAAGGCCTGAGGCCTCGATGGCCTCAAGTATAGAGTTTATTCTTTTGCCTGTAATCCAGATGATGCTTGTCTTTTGAGGTAGGACAGAGAAAAATTCCTTTGCATGTTTAAATTCCTCTTCATTGCAGGGCCCAAGCGAGACAACAACCTCTTTAATATATTTTACTTCTTTAAGCTCTTTGACTATACCTTTGAGTGCCTCTCCCTTTAGCTCAGAATAAAGAGATGGAAGGATAAGGGCAATGGGCCTCTCCTTTGAGTAATAAAGGAGTTCTGCCTCAAGCCTTTCTAGACTTGGTTTACCTAGCCTATGTAAGGTACTTACAACCCCTGTTTGATAAAAATCAGACATTTATTTATCTCTATTTGAAAATTAAAATTATTCAAAGTATAAATGTTATTGATAAATTGGTCAAGGAAAAAAGTAGCAATATGCATACTAAAGAGGTACTTAGGCAGATATTTTATGGTGCACTTAGGGCTGTAGACCCCTATCTTGTGATTAAAAAATACTCAGAAAAAATTAGGATGGAATATGAGAGAGGTAAATACAACTCCTTTATAGTTATTGGATTTGGAAAGGCCTCCTATCTTATGGCCAAGGGGCTAGAGGATTGTTTATTGGATTTAATAAATAAAGGCATTGTAATTACAAAGTATGGTCATGGTGGGATCTTGAAAAAGATAGATGTAATTGAGGCAGGGCACCCCTTGCCCGATAGAAATGGGATAAAGGGGACTAAGGAGATTATAAACCTCCTTAAGAAGACAGATGAGAAGACCCTAATCATATGCCTTATCTCAGGAGGGGGCTCAGCATTGCTTGTATCCCCTATTGAGGGGATTGGGTTAGATGAAAAGGTAGGGCTTACAAATGCCCTTCTTAGGTCTGGGGCAGATATAAATGAGATAAATACTGTAAGGAAACATATCTCTAAGGTAAAGGGTGGAAGGCTGGCAGAGATTGCCTATCCAGCCAAGACCATTTCCCTTATAATCTCTGATGTAATTGGGGATAGACTAGAGACCATTGCATCAGGCCCTACCTCCCCTGATTCTACTACTTATAAAGATGCATTGGATGTTTTAGAAAAGTTTGGCCTTATAAAAAGGGTATCAAGAGGTATCTTAAGTATTCTTAGTGAAGGTAAAAAGGGACTTATTCCAGAAACGCCAAAGGAGGGAGACCCTATATTTAGCAGGGTAGAGAATATTATCATTGCTAGCAATAAAAATGCATTAATGGCAGCTAGGGATAAGGCAGAGGAATTTGGCCTTTGTCCAAGGATCCTTTCTTCACAGATAAGTGGTGAGGCAAAGGATGTAGGGAGTTATCTTGCATCTGTTGCCCTTAAGACAAAGGATAGTCCTATCACTTTCCCTCAGTGCCTTATATCAGGGGGAGAGACCACTGTTACAGTAAGGGGGAGAGGAAAGGGGGGGAGAAATATGGAGCTTGCTTTAGCTTTTGCCATGGCAATAGAGGGAATTCCTGGGATTACCTTTCTCTCTGCTGGCAGTGATGGTACAGATGGACCAACTGATGCTGCTGGGGCGATAGTTGATGGCCATACTATATTACAGGCAAGGGACTTGGGCCTTTCCCCAGAGGTGTATTTAAAAGAGAATGATTCCTATAATTTTTTTAAAAAGATAAATAGTCTTTTTATCACTGGTCCAACTGGTACAAACGTAATGGATATACAAATAATGATAATAGAAAAGTTATGTAATAATCTCTAAATGCTTTTCCTTTGACCTCTCACCTTTGATTATCCTTATATTACCCTTCTTTGTATGAAAATACCTTGCCAAAGTTTCAATTAGGGCCTTATTTGCCTTTCCATGAACTGGTGTAGCACTTAAATAGACCTTATATCCTCCTTTTTCCTCTAAAACTCTATTTTCCTTTGCATTTGTAATTACCTTTACCTTTATCCTCATTTTTTATTTTTATTCTAATAACATCAAATCTCCTAGTTGTCCATAAGTGATTTAATTTTTCTCTTGACAAAGAAACCTGCTTGGTGTATATATCTCCAATGGCCTGTATGGATTTACAAGGTTTTTTATCAGAAAAAAGACATCTTGTTTTGGAAAGGTGGTTGAATTTGATATTTGAGAGTTATCCACCTGAGACTGCAAGGTTTTTAAAAAGGGAAAAGGATCGCTTTGCTAATCCCGTAGCATATGAGTTTCATGAAGGAATAAAGGGGATCTATGAGGCATTACTTTATGGGATGGAACCTGATAGGGTCTCTTACTTTCTTGATAGGATTATCAGCATCAGGGCAATCCAGGATTTTCTCCCCTCTGGGGCACTTACATTTATTTTTCTTCTAAAGACAGCGATTAGAAAGGAGTTAGAAAAGGAGATTAGAGAAAAGGGAGTCCCTGAGGAGTTATTGGAACTTGAGTCTAGGATAGATGGGCTGGCCCTTCTATGTTTTGATGTGTATATGAGACGTCGGGAGAAACTTTATGAGCTTAGGGTAGATGAGGTGAAAAGAAGGGTAAGTGGGCTGCTGCGAATGGCAGGTTTAGTAGTTGATTTAGAGCAGAAAAATAACAAAGAGGTGAGGGCAAATGGGTTTTAATCTTGCATGGTATAGTTCTTTTTTCTTAGTTTTAGTGCTTATTTTTGTTCCAATAATTGGGGTAACGGCAGGTCTTGAGGTTGTTTTTGGGATAATTATACCTTATTTAGCAATCTTGGTCTTCTTTGTAGGCATGGTCTATAAGGTAGTGATATGGGCACGCACACCTGTTCCTTTCCGTATACCTACAACTTGTGGGCAGCAAAAAAGTCTTCCTTGGCTTAAGAGGACATTGAGAGATAGACTTGAAAATCCGTTTACGACATGGGAAGTTATTGGTAGGATGATCCTTGAGGTATTCTTTTTTAGGAGCCTCTTTAGAAATATAAAGGCCCAGTTGAGGGATGAGCCAAGCTATCCTGAAAAGAAAAGGCTTGTTTACTGGTCAAGTAAGTGGCTATGGCTAGGGGCTATAGCATTTCACTATTCATTCCTTGTAATCCTGATAAGGCACCTTTGGCTGTTTACGGAACCTGTGCCTTCGTTTGTGCGTTTAGTTGAACACATAGATAGCTTCTTTCAATTATATGTACCAGCAGTCTATATCTCTGGTATAGTCCTTATAGTAGCATTGACTTATCTCTTGCTAAGAAGGATCTTTGATCCAAAATTGCGATATATTTCCCTCTTTTCTGATTATCTCCCCCTATTTTGGCTTTTGGCAATAGGGATTAGTGGTATATTGATGCGATATTTCTTTAAGGTGGATATGACTGCTGTGAAGGAGCTAACTTTGGGTTTGGCAAGCCTTCATCCTCATATACCAAAGGAACATATTGGAGTTATATTTTATGTCCATCTATTTTTGGTAAGTTCATTTTTTGCCTATTTCCCATTTACAAAGCTTGCACATATGGCAGGGATATTTATGAGTATGACTAGGAATTTGGCAAACAATAACAGGGCAGTGAGGCATGTTAACCCTTGGAATTATCCTGTAAGGGTAAAGACATACCTTGATCAGGAAAATGACTGGAGAGAAAATATGGCAAAGTTTGGATTGCCACTTGAGATATCAGTAGAAGAGGCAAAGAAATTAGGAAAGGAAAAACTTGAAGAATTGGCAGATGAAGAGGCGGCCAGGATTTATAATAAAGAGAGTGGCAACCGTCATGCCCCTGTATTTCCAGAGACAGAGTTTTTGAGAAAACAAATTAAAGAGGAGTAAAAATGGCAGCAATTCCAAAACCAGAAGAGATGGCAAGAATAAGTTTTAGGCCCCCTGAAAGGAAATGGATGGATACAAAGCCTGAGTTTAAAGAGGGTACTCACTGTCATGCATCAGCCCCAAAGTGGCTTGAGTGGCTTGATTATCCATTCCCAAGGAGCTGGTCGACCTATGATGAGGACTGGAAGCTTCCTAAAAACTGGAAAGAGATATTTTTAGTAGGGTTTAATGATAGGCTTAACAAGTACAGGAGCCTGAGGCTCTTTATGGATATCTGTGTAAGGTGTGGTGCCTGTGCTGATAAGTGTCAATTCTTTTTAGGGACAGGAGACCCAAAGAATATGCCCGTTTTGCGGGCAGAGCTTATGAGGTCTTTATACAGAAGATATCATACTACAGCAGGGAAAATCCTTGGAAGGCTTGCCGGGGCAAGGGAACTTACAGAAGATGTAGTAAAAGAATTATATTACTATCTGTATCAGTGTAGTGAGTGTAGACGCTGTTCTGTCTTTTGTCCTTATGGCATTGATATGGCTGACATTACTATATTAGGAAGGGAGCTTCTGAGCTCTATTGGCCTTGGTATTGAATGGGCTATGGCCTCAGTAGGAAGCTGCTTTAAGATAGGCAGTCATATTGGCTCTCCACCTCACGCATTTAAGGATATGCTTGAGTTCTTTGCAGATGAGTGTGAAGTTGTAACAGGTATTAGGCCAAGGGTCCCTGTTAATGAAAAGGGGCATGAGATATTATTTATTATGCCCTCTGGTGATTATTTTGCTGATCCAGGTACATATAATTGTATGGGCTATCTTTTGCTCTTTGAATACCTTGACCTTGACTATACTATTAGCACATTTGCGGCTGAGGGCGGAAACTTTGGCTATTTTATCTCACATGAGATGGGAAAGAGGTTAAATGCAAAATTTTATGCTGAGGCAAAGAGGCTTGGGGTAAAGTGGATACTTGGAGGGGAGTGTGGTCATATGTGGAGGGTTATTAATCAATATATGGATACCTGGAATGGTCCTGCCGATTTCCTTGAGGAGCCAGTATCCCCTATAACAGGTACAAAGTTTGAGAATGCAAAGTCAACAAAGATGGTCCACATCTGTGAGTTCACTGCCGATCTTATAAAACATGGTAAGCTAAATTTAGACCCAAGCAGAAATGCCCATATAGTGTTGACATTCCATGACTCCTGTAATCCAGCTAGGGCAATGGGGCTTCTTGAAGAGCCAAGGTATATTATAAAGAATGTCTTGCCCCCTGGTCACTTCTATGAGATGCCAGAAAATACTATAAGAGAGAAAAATTTTTGTTGTGGCAGTGGGAGTGGTTTTAATGCGGATGAATATCTTCCAATAAGGCTTAGGGGAGGATTTCCTAGGGCAAGTGCAGTAAGGTATGTCCATGAAAAATATGGGGTAAATCATGTTGGCATGATTTGTGCGATTGATAGGGCTGTCTTTCCACCCCTTTTGGACTATTGGGTACCTGGAGTAGACCTTTGTGGTATTCATGAGTTAGTAGGTAATGCCTTGGTCTTTCCAGGAGAGAAGGAGAGGGTTGTTGACCTACGGAAGAGACCTCTAAAAGGTAAAGAAAAAGAGGCAGAGAAGTTCTTGGAGGAGGTAGGATAGATGTATGATGGAGGAAAGGTAATTATCGGGCTTATTGTCTTATTCATTATCTGCACATTTCCCTTTTTTTATAATATGGGCAGGGCCGCTAAGGCACCAGAACCAAAGCTTGATACCCCAGCTATTAAAAAATTGCCAGAATGGGAGAGGGTTTGTGTACAGCCAACACCATGGATGAGGGCAAATCATATGAGGCTCATAGACCAATGGAGAAACTGGGCCCTGCGTGAGGCAAATAGAGAATACATAGGTTTTAATGGCAAAAGATATACTATAAGCCTTCAAAACACATGTCTAAATTGTCACTCAAATTATGATAAATTCTGTGATGAGTGCCACAGTTATATGGGGATTAAACCCTATTGTTGGGGTTGTCACCTTCAGAAGCCAAAAGAATGGGCAAAAGGAGAGCTGAAGGAGGGGAGGTAATGGAGGTAAACAGAAGACAGTTTCTAAAGTCAATTGGTCTTTTTACCATATTAGGGATTGGAGGCTGGTCAGCCTTTGAACTACTAGTGCCAGGGCAGATTGAGGCTCGGTATGCCCGAAAAAAGGAGGCCTTAAGGGCAAAAAGGTGGGCTATGGTCATAGATATGACAAAGATGGATGAAGAGATTGCAAAGAAGTGTATAGAGGCCTGTAGGCGTATTCACAATATTCCTGATTTTTATCACCCAGTAGACCCAAAATATAAAGTTGATCCAAAAAAGGCAAGAAGGTGGGAGATCAAATGGATTTGGCTTGAGCCATTTGAGCATGCCTTCCCAGATTTAGAAGAGAAATTTATGCCAGAGAGTTTAAAGGAAAAATTGTTTGTTGTATTGTGCAACAATTGTGATAATCCCCCCTGTGTGAGGGTCTGCCCGACAAAGGCAACATGGAAGAGGGAGGATGGAATTGTTATGATTGATTTTCACCGCTGTATTGGTTGTAGGTTCTGTATGGCGGCGTGTCCATTTGGTTCAAGGAGCTTTAATTGGGGAGACCCTAGACCTTATATAAATTATAGGAATCCAGAATTTCCAACAAGGGAAAAGGGGGTTGTTGAGAAATGCAATTTCTGTGCAGAAAGGATTGATCAGGGTCTTTTACCAGCATGTGTTGAGGCATCAAATGGGGCTATAGCATTTGGGGATATTTTAGACCCAAACTCAGAGGTGAGAAGATTGCTCCGTGAACATTATACCATTAGGCGTAAGCCCCACCTGGGTACAGAACCACAGGTTTATTATATTATCATGTGAGGTGACAAATGTTTGAAAAGGCATTAGTTGGGAGTAAGAGATACTGGACATGGGTAGCATTTTTGCTTGCCCTCACTGGTATTGGTGCTATCCTCTACCTATGGCAACTCAAGGTAGGCCTTAAGATAACAGGCATGGGAAGGGATGTCTCATGGGGTTTTTATATTGGTAACTTTACATATCTTGTTGGAATAGCAGCCGGTGGTGTTATGGTGGCACTGCCTTTTTATCTACATAACTATAAGGCATTTGGTAGGATTGTTGTCTTAGGTGAATTTATGGCTGTTGCTGCTGTGATAATGTGTCTGTCATTCATCATTATAGACCTTGGTAAACCTATGCGTGCCTTTAATGTACTTTTTCACCCCACACCTAATTCAATCCTCTTTTGGGATATGGTGGTGCTAAATGTATACCTGCTTCTTAATATCTTTGTTGGTTGGAATGCACTGCAGGCAGAGCGTAACGATGTACCACCCCCTACTTGGGTAAAGGTACTTGCAGTTTTCTCTGTGGCCTGGGCACCTCTTATCCATATAGTTACGGCATTTATCTACCAGGGCCTTCCGGGTAGGCACTATTGGCTTACTGCTATTATGGCACCAAGATTTCTTGCATCGGCCTTTACCTCTGGGCCTGCTTTACTTTTGGTAATAGCCCTTATTATAAAGAGATATACAAAATTTGACCCAGGGGAAGTAGCTATTCAAACAATAGGAAAGATTGTTACCTATTGTATTATCATAAATGTGGCCTTCTTTTTCTTTGAGGTCTTCACTTCCTTTTACAGTCAAATACCAGGGCATATGCAGCACTTTAAGTACCTATTTTTTGGCCTAAAGGGTCATGGTATAATGGCCCCCTTGATGTGGATATCTATTATTGGCATGATAACAGCAAGTATCCTTTTGGTCATCCCTGGCATAAGAAGGAATGAGACTACTTTGGCGCTGTGTTGCATACTGGTAGTTATCTCAACGTGGTTGGATAAAGGACCTGGGCTTATGGCAGGTGGTTTTATACCAAATCCACTTCATGAGATAGTTGAGTACTGGCCTACACTACCTGAGGCCCTTATTACCCTTGGGGTCTGGGCACTTGGTTTTTTGATACTTACTGTCCTCTATAAGATAGCCATCTCTGTCCATGAGGAAATAGAGGTATAGTTTTAGGCCCTCTTAAAGTTATTCTTAAAGTATTTTGTAGTTTATTCGATTTTTTCTTGACAAATCATATTAGTTTGTTTTATAAGAGACAAACCAGTGGAGGGCATTGACAAAGAGAACAGTTTGATATAAGGAAAAAATCAAAAAAAGGAGGTAAGAGGAATGCCGTGGAAAATTACGCGTCCGGATGATTGTTGTGATGGGTGTGGGGAGTGTGTAGAGATTTGCCCTAATGGGGTATGGGAATTGGTAGGGGATAAATCTCAACCAGTGAATGCAGATGAGTGTGTGGGCTGTGAGAGTTGTGTAGAGGCCTGTCCTAATGATTGTATTAAGGTAGAGGAAGTCTAAACTAAGTAGATTCCTAATCCAAGAGGGGAGCAACAGCTCCCCTTTTTTCTTGTACCCTCAAAGTCTGTCCTAACCAGCCAAATTTATTAACTCAACACAAATGGAGGTATTATGAGAGAAAAATATATCTATCTCATCTGTCTAAGTGTCTTTCCCTTTATGATTTGCTCTGGCATTGTCTATTCTATACTATCCCTCTATATAGAGGATCTTGGGGCAACTAGGAGCCAGATAGGGATGATATATACATTTGGTGCCATTTCTGGTGGTGTTACTGCCCCACTTTTGGGGAGGCTCTCAGATAGGTTAGGGAGAAAAGTTGTGTTGATTGGGTCTATGTACCTCTTTTCTTTGGTATTCTTAGGGTATGCCTTATGCAATCACTATCGCCAGCTCTTTATTGTGCAGATAGGGGAGGGGATGGCATGGGCTGCAATGGGTGCATCTGCCACTGCCTTTATTGCAGACCTGGTTACCGAGGAAAGGAGGGGGTGGGCCCTTGGTATGTATAATACGGCCTGGAATTTTGGGTGGATTATAGGGCCTACTTTGGGTGGATTCTTGGCAGAGATAACAGGATTTAAGATTACCTTTCTTGTCTGTGTACTTATTATGGTGATAGGAATCACTCTGGGTACAATTTTATTGCCAAAGGCCCTATCTACGAAAAAGGTTAAGTAATATAGTTATAATGATACTTAACAATAGACACGTAACAATAGGGAAATAAAAATGAAAATTCCCCCTTTTTATACTTATATCTCCTGGTAATCTGCCTAAATATGGGATATTTGGGGCAAAGGTCAGCAACAGGCCTATGGCAACAAAGAGAATGCCTACAATAATCAATAGCTTCCCCATTTCTGAAAACAGGTTCATATGCTAACTCCCGCTGATTTGTGTCTCTTCAATAAGCATACTAGGTGCACCTATATTTCCTAAAAAGAGGAAATCTGAGCCTACTAAAGTGACTCCCTTAAATATATTAAGTACATTTCCTGAAATGGCAATCCCCTTTACAGAAAATCTCCTTTCCCCACCTTCTACCCAGTACCCACAGGCACCTACTGAAAAGTCCCCAGAGATGGGGTCAACAGTATGCATGCCCAAGACGTCTGTAACCACTAATCCCTTATTTAGGGCCTTTAATAGATGAGAAAATGATGTATTTCCCTTCATTAAATATAAATTTGTGATATGTACCCTAGGTGGAAGTTCTATTTTCTCCCTCACACAATTTCCAGTAGATTGCTTGCCTGCCTTATTTGCTGTATAACTATCATAAAGGAAATCTTTTAGTATCCCGTCTTTTATTAAGATAGTCCTCTGTTGTGGTACACCCTCATCATCAAACGGCCTGCTTCCTATACCACCCTTAATTATACCATCATCAATGATTGTGACACTTGGAGACATCACCATTTTGCCCAAATATGGGGCAAGTAGAGACTTCCCTTTTTGGACCTTGTCTGCGAAAAATGAGTGACAAAGGACCTCCAAAAATTGAATTACCACCCTATTTATAAGAATTAAAGGCACCTTTTGTGTAGGGATGGATCTGCCTCCCAGGGCCTCAATGGCCCACTTGCCTGCCCGCCTGCCAATATTCCTTGGATTAAGCTTATTAAAATAGATTTGGGCCTCGAATTCCCATCCCATCTCTGCCTCATTTTTCTCCTCTGCTACAACCAGGATGTTACCAATTAATATAGTCTTTTTATAATATGCATCTAGGCCTTTGTGGTTTTTGATAAAAACCTCTGTATTCTTCTCTTGAAATTGCGAGATCCTTACCCTTTTTATACGTGAGTCATAAGAAAGTGCAGATGCCTCCATCTCCTTTGCAAATTCTATTTTTTCCTTTATCGGGATTTTATCTAGGCCCTTATCATAGACTTCTAACCTAGGATAGGTATTTGGTCCTGGAAAGACAGAATATGGATCCAAAGATACCCCTTCAAGGGATTCCTTTGCATGGTCAATCAATTTTTCTAGGGCATATTCATCTAAAGAGGTAGTATATGCAAATCCTATCTTTTTGTCCTTTAATAGACGTAGGCTTATTCCCTTAGTTTCAGCTACCTTAAATAACTCTACCTTACCCCTTTTTACATCAATTGTTGTATTCTTTTGAATAATTAGATAAATTTCATATTCCTTAATCCCTTTCTCAATAAGCCTCTTTTGACATTTATCTATTATCCTTTTCATATTCCCACATCATTGCAATTTCATTACACAAATCAGGATACTTAGGGCATTTTATACAATCTACCCAAATCTTGGGTGGAAGGGTATTCTTTTCTATCTCATGAAATCCTAATCTCTTAAAAAATGAAGGTTTGTAAGTCAATGTAAATACCCTTTTTATGCCTAAGTATATGGCCTCATCTAGACATGCCCTTACAAGCCTTGCACCCAAACCCTGTTTTTGATAATCCTCCTTTACCGCCAAAGACCTTATCTCTGCAAGGTTTTCCCAATAGATGTGCAATGCACAAGTTGCAACTATTATACCCTCTTTACGGCATAGAAAAAAGTCCCTTAGAAAATCATAAATCTCACTC
>Ga0209410_1000956_pt1 | contig 13841 bp, 12 predicted proteins | sample Mar14436cmmetaG_FD_184135 | JGI IMG/M metagenome (GOLD analysis project Ga0209410, IMG submission 184135) | Marine hydrothermal vent microbial communities from Guaymas Basin, Gulf of California to study Microbial Dark Matter (Phase II) - Marker... ... | reverse complement strand
GCTCGAAGAAAGGTTGACTTTCCTTGAAAAGGAACGAGTGGAAATCGAGAATTTGATGAAAATGACGGAAAGTCTTGCAATTCTGATAACCCAAAAAAGAAATCTCCTGATCCTCTTCAGACTGTATTATGAGAACGAGTTATCGGCTCTTTTGAGAAAGTTAACTACTCTTTTAAATCATGTGAATTCGACCATAAGTTCACTTCAAAACAAGATGATCGAGGTTGAAAATCTTCCGAAGATCTTTCTTGTGAGAAGAAGGAAGGTTTTGAAGAAAGCTTCCGAAGTATCCTTGGTGATCTTAAAACTTGGGGAATTGGATGAAGAAAGGGGAAGATTACTCGAAGAAATAAAAAGGTATGAGTCGGATTTGAAACTACCACAACAACAAAGATGGTTTGAAATGCTCTCATCGATGGTGATCGATGGTAACATCTCACTCCACCATCTCAGAAAGGTTACGAAGGTTCTTGGTCTGGAAAATGACGATGTTGAGAAAATGATGAAAAAAATGTATGAGCTTGCACTCAAAGAGGGAAGTTTGATTCAAAAGGTCGAAAATTACAACAAAACCATCGATAGCCTGGAAAATTTCCTACGTGAGAATGCGAAATACCATTTCTTCGCTCGTATAAATCTGGATGAGCTGAAAATGGATGAGGATGGTAGGATCGTGGAATACCCAGAATACAATATCAACGTGTATGAGAAATATTACGAAATTTACATCCCACGCAGAATTCATTTCACGAACAGATATTTCATAACCCCCGAGGCGGAAAATATCTTGAATAGGATACTAACGGCTGAAAAAGGATTGTTCAAAGAAGATGCGGAGGGTGATCGTATCATAGGCGTTGTGAGGAGACTCTCAAGGATGGTGGAAAACATATCAACCTTGGATGACTACAACAGGATGGCGGAAGAGTGGTTCAAACTGTACCGATCCGAAAGTTTCTTCAGCATGAGAATGACAACGCCAGTTGGTTGGGACCCAAAATTTCTCAGTTGGCTTTCCAAGAGAAATTATGAGAATCAAAGGTACTTCTTGGATGAGTATGTTCAACCACTGAGTTCTCTCTTTGATAAACTTGAAGAAGTATCCATCGAAGCAATTGAATCCTACAAGAAGGAGATGCTCGAGAAGATAAGGAAGCTCCCCAAAATGGGAAAGATGAGACGAAGGATGAAATGCTCCAAGTTGAAGATGGAAATTTCCAAATCATTCTTCGATAGATTCTCCGTGAAGATTCCACGTGGTATGGAATACATATTTGGATACTTCTATGAGAAACACATAGAAGATCATTGGAGTGAGGTTGAGGGGTTTCTTTTCCATGAACTATCCAAAGTGAAGTGAGATTATAAGGATGATGTGGATCTAACGAAGATCCCTAAACTGCGATTTTTTCTTACGGTCTCCGTTGATGATAAAATTATTTATCGTAATAACCTACTTTGTGGGAATCTTTCGCAATCTGCAAGATGAGGGGTAGAACATGTTAGAGAAGAGAAAACTAACCATAAAAAGTGATGTGGATTACGAAGAGGAGAGAATTGGAAAGATTCCGGTCGTTCTATACGAGCCAGATAACTGGAACGGTGAATGGACCATACTGCTTCTGCATGGCACGGGAGGAAGAAAACTGAATTATTTAGAATGGTTTTGTGAAAAATTCTCGAACTTTGGGATCAGATCGGCATACATGATCCTTCCATACCATTACGAGAGGACACCAACTTCCATGAAAAGTGGTGAAGCTTTTCTTGATGTCGATAACGATACACTGAAACAGAGATTCATGAATGCGGTCGAAGATGTTGTGAAGGTGAGTAAAATACTGAAGAAAGACTCAGGAAAACTGGCTTTGATGGGTATCAGCTTTGGAGGAATGATAGCGGTCATAACGATGGCGAAGACAAATTCGATAGACAGAGGGATTCTCGTGGTCACAGGTGGGAATTTCCAATACATAACTTGGGAAAGTGTCGCAACGAAGATTCTGAGGATAAAATACGAGAGTGATTCCGATGGATGCAGTCACGAAAAATGCAGGATGATACATGAGAAATATTATGAGAAGTACGTCAGATCCCTGAAGAATGTGGATGATGTTGGCAGGATACCAGCCTTCATGAAGTGCTTTGAGTACGATCCATCCACCTTTGCAAAATTCGTTGAGATACCGATTCTGATGATAACCGCTCTCTTCGATATATTCATCCCGAGGAAATCATCGCTCGATTTGAAAAACAGATTGCCCAATGTTAGAGAACTCCTGATACCCACGGGGCATCTTTCATCCTTTCTGATGAGAAGATTCATAGTGAGGAAGGTTCTCAAATTTCTCAAGGAGGAGGAATGAATGAGACCAAGGATAGGTATAACCTCATCATATTCATGGAGAAAGAAAATCTTCAGTTTGAGTGAATATTACGTCAAAGCGGTGGAAAAAGCTGGGGGGATTCCATACATCATACCTGCAAGATTGGATTTAGATATTCTGGACGACATAGCCAACCTTTTGGACGGACTTCTGCTGAGTGGAGGAGGAGACACCGATCCCAAGCATTACGGTTCCGATGTTTTTGAAGATCTATCCATAGAACCAGGCAGGGATGAATTGGAGATGAGACTCGTGAGAATCTTTCTGGAAAAAGAGAAACCCATATTTGCCATATGTAGAGGAATACAGATCTTGAACGTTGCACTCGGAGGCAGTCTACATCAGGAGATATCGAAGATGACGAACGTGAAACACAGATGGTACGATGAGAACGGATTGCAGATACCGGGATGGTATCCCGTGCACGAGGTGGAGATAATCGAAAAGACCTTGCTCGGCGATATATTGGGAAAAAGAAGGGTGTGGGTGAACAGCACGCATCATCAGGCGGTGAAGGATCTGGGGGAAGGGTTGAAGGTGAATGCGGTGTCGAAAGATGGAATAATAGAAGGAGTGGAGCATACCGATCATCCGTTCATCGTGGGTGTTCAGTGGCATCCCGAAAGAATGTTCGAAAAATACGAGGATCATTTCAAACTCTTTCGTGCCTTCGTGAAACACGCGAGTATGGAGGGAGAGAGATCATCAGATTCCTCCCGATCTTGATTTCATCCCTTCTTATCTTCTCGAAAATCTTTCCCGTGATACTCGATATGGATGGGATCGAAGGAAATCTCAGATACGCTCTGAAATCCATGGTGAAAGAGGAGGATGAAAAACTTGAGGCACTCTGGGGGTTCAAAGCCAACGCCATTCTGAAATTGAGAATCGTTCACTTTGAACACAGAGGAGAATGCATCGGTGAGGCTGGAAATTACACCATCCTTGTGAACCCGGAGTTCATCGATTACAGAAGCACCATCAGGCACGAGTTGATGCACCTATACAACTTCGAATGGGAACGGAGGACGGGAATACGCACTCCCCTTTGGATAATCGAAGGTCTCGCGATGATGTGGGAAAATCAGATGGCGAGGAACGATCTTCCATCCTTGGAAACTATGTTCGCGATGTGGAGGATGGATCCGATTCGGATGAACGAATATCCAGAGGAACTTGGGGAATACTACAGGATAGTCCATCTCTTCATGATTCACTTGGATGAGAAGATCAATATTTTTGGAAGGTTCAAATGGTTACTCAGGAAGGTGGAAGAATGCGGAGATTGGGAAACCGCCCTCTCGATGATTCTAAGTGAGAGTATCGAGGATTTCTACGTGAAATTCAGGTTGAAACAAACTCTTCTCTTCCTGTTGAATCCGAACATTCTGCTGTACATCATGACTTTCGTATTCATTCTGGCATTCTTCGCAAAGATCATAAAATTGAGAAGAAGAAAGGTCATCGAAACGGAGGAGGAATCTGAGGATCATCATGTGATATGATTCTCATTTTTAAATATTTCTCACATTCTTCAACCGCTTTCTCCAATGCTTCCATCACCTGCAACCCAGTCGAAAGATGATATATGAACCTTCCGAAGAGGTAATCTCCCGCACCTGTCGTGTCCTCAACATCCATCGGCTTCACATCGACGAATTCCACGGTTTCATCATATTTCACCCACACACCTTCATCTCCAAGCGAGAGAAGGAGGATATCGAATCCAAATTTTTCCGCCACGATACTGAGAAGAACGTCATATCCTCCGGTGAGATCGGAGAGGTTCAAAAATCTACACAAACGCTTGAACTCGTCTCCATTCACATGTATCGCATCCACAAGGTTCAAAATCTTCATGGATCTTTCAAGTTTCGCGGGGGACACCGCATCCAAGAACACCCTCTTACCTTTGATTTTGAAGTGCGATATCAACCTTTCGAGTGTGTTCAGAAGAAAGTTGGTGTCGATCACGACATCTTCATACGCTATGTTCAGATCCTCGACAACCCTCAGGATTTCTTCAGCATTCACCATCTCGGCTGACGGGTTGTCCACCGCGGAATACAGGATTTCACCATCTTGCACGAGTGAGATGTACAAACCACTCCTCGAATTCTTCAACACGATTGGCTTCCCATTGACCTCGATTCTTCTTCTTATGAGATAACCCACATCATCATCCGCTATGGGATAGACGAAAAAAGCATCATCACCTATGGCTTTCGATATGTTGTATCCAACTCCCCCCACTCCGATCCTTATTCTCGATGGATTGGAAACACCTCGTTCGAATTTTTTCGATTTTGCGAGAAGATCGAGATTGATTCCACCGATCACCAGAATCATCCATCATTCCCCTTCCCCCAGAAAATCATCGACATCGATGTATTCCATTCCGATCTTCTTACACGCCCCATCGTAAAGTTCATCATTTCCAACCATGACGCACTGATCCGGTGTTGTGCCAACCTTCTCACATATCTCGAGAAAATATCTGCAATCGGGTTTGCAGTATCTGGAATTCTCCATGTAGGTTATGAGAACGAATTCATCCCGCTCCATACCTGACCAACTCAACCTCTCGAGAACTGCCACCCTTGGGAAAATTGGGTTGGTCGCGAGGACCAACCCAACCCCAAATTTTCTGTAAATCCTCAACTTTTCCACCACTTTTTTCCTCGGTTTGACGAGAACCCTGAGGGATGGAAAGACTCTCCTGTAAAAGTCCTCGAATTTTTCCCCAATGCTTCGAGCATCAACACCAATTCTTTTGGAAAATTCCCTCATGAATCTGTCGTAATTGCTGGTAACACCATCCGGATTTTTCGATATTTCTTCAACAGTTCTCATCACGGTTTTCACCAGATCAATGCCATCGAAATCATCCTTGAAAAAATCGACGAGCTTTCCAAAATATTCCGCCACAAAGCTTCCTTCATCCACATCTATCAGGGTTCCATCGAGATCAACCAGAAGATACGATATCTCCCTCATGTCATCACCAGAATGAACCTATGGTGTATATGCTCTTTCCTCCCTCTGCAAGGGGTCCTTTGAGAACTGCCTCCACTTCTTCTTTGTCCTTCTGTGTCATCATCTCTATGGGTGGAAGTTTCCCCGGTGGGAACCTATCCATTATATCCTTCACTAACTTTTCGAGGTAATCCAGAAGTGCTTCCACACCTTCTTTGGCTTTATCTGCCGAAGCTAAGGTTGCCTTCCCAACCACTCCTTCAGGATACGCGGAAACCTCTATTGGGCCACAACCAACGTGTCCATACCATGCTATCGGTCTGTGGAGAAGGTTACCAGCTTTATCGACGTGTCCATCGGGGAGGAATCCCTTCGGCTCCGTGTCAACAGCCCATTCCTGATGCATGAACTCAGGGAACAGCGCCAACGACCAGGAGCTTTCGACCTCATCCGCATGGATGAAATGCGTTTCGTATGGGCCTCCTTCTTCCTTGGTCTTGAACTTGTCCTGGATGGCATGATACCAGTTGAGATTTATTATTATCGCCGGAACTTGAAAGATCTTGGCAAACTTGTGTATCGCGACCGGTATGACGAATTCCTGACCATGTCCGTTCAAGAGTATTTGTTTCCTGAATCCCGTGTTCCAAAATCCCGCTATGACACTGACGAGATAATCGATGAAGGCTTCATCCTTCACCGGGACCGTTCCAGGCATCCCGATGTGATGGTAGGGATGGAATCCATACCATATCGGTTCCGCGACGGTGCATCCCGTCGCCAGTGCAACCTGTTCAGCCATCCTCGTCACCAAGAAGGTATCCTCACCGGTCGGAGCGTTCGGTCCGTGATTCTCGGTGCTACCAACTGGAATTATTATAAGATCGCACTTTTTCAACCTCTCCCCGATCTCCTTCATCGTCATCGTCTGATAATACACACCACTCGGTTTTTCCATGTGTCCACCATCAGGTGGTATCTTCCATTTACCCATTCGAATCCCTCCCTTGACCTTGTTTTTGAATCTCATCTAAGGGATCCCATGACATCGTCTATCGTTTCAAGAAGAATCCCCTCGATCCTTTTCTTGTCAAATTTTCCAACGCATTCTCCCTCTCTGTACAGCAGGAACCCATCCTTCACACCCACCACACCGATATCAGTTTTGCGTGCCTCACCGATGCCGTTCACCATGCATCCCATTATGGATATCCTCAACTTTCTTCTCAAATGAATCGTCTTTTCGAATATAAAATGCGCCAGTTTCCTCACATCCAACTCTGATCGTGAACAAGTTGGGCAAGAGATTATTTCCACTCCCTCATCGAGACCGAGTGATCTCAGAATCATCCTCCCTGTAATTATCTCCTGTTTGGGATCATCTGAAAGCGATACCCTTATGGTATCGCCTATGCCTTCCATCAACAATCTTCCTATACCGATGGAAGATTTCACCATCCCAAGGATTCCAGGTCCCGCTTCCGTCAAACCCACATGTATTGGATAATCCACCATGCCCGCAACTATCTCGTTGGCTTCTATCATCATCTTCACATCACTCGATTTTACCGCGACCACTATGTCTTCGAAACCCACGGATTCGAGTATCCGCACCTCTTCAAGTGCACTCTCAACGAGTGCAAGTGAAGAATAACCATACTTTTCCACCATCTTCCTCTTCAACGATCCACTATTCGCCCCAACCCTTATGGGAACACCGTGATCTTTCGCCACCTTCGCTATCTCCTCGACCTTCCATCTCTCCCCTATGTTCCCCGGATTTATCCTGACCTTATCGACTCCGGCTTTTACGGATTCTATCGCGATCCTGTAGTCATAGTGCACATCCGCAACTATGGGAACATCCGTTCTTTCCTTTATCCTTCTTATGACCTCGACACTCTCCTCATCCGGTATCGATACTCTGATGATGTCAGCCGAATATCTCTCCAGCTCGAGAACCTGTTTCACAGTTGCTTCAAAATCATGTGAATCTGTCTTCGTCATGGTTTGAACTGTTATTCTTTCATCCCCGCCAATGTATAACTTACCAACCTTTACCTTCCTTCTTTCCCTCATCTTCCCACCGTTCTCAATATATCAACATATGTCACGTAAACCATGAAAGCCATCAAAAGGATAAAACCGATCATGTGGATGTAATTTTCCACTTGGGGGTTCAACCTTCTACGGGTTACAAGCTCGACGAAAGCGAAGGCTATCCTTCCCCCATCCAAAGCTGGTAACGGAAACAGATTTATCAAACCAAGATTCAGCGTTATTATTGCGGTTAGCATCACCAAAGGTTCCACACCGTAGCGTGCGACGTTACCTATCACGCTGACCAACCCCACGGGACCCACAAAATTGTTCAACCCCGTCCTACCCGTTATGAGTGATCCGAGTATTCTTCCCATCTTCCCCAAGAAGTTGTTCGTCATGGCGACACCAACAATCAACGATCTGAACAATCCGGGCTTCATTCTATCGATACCCGTTGAGAAAAGAAGTTCCTTGGTAAGATACCTCTTCAAGGTTTTGTAATCGAAATCTAACACCAATTTTTCACCGTTCCTCAGAACTTCCACGCTGTATTTTCTATCCGTTTCTAAAACCATGGAATAATAGACTTTCCCCCCGCTCAACCTCAAGATGAATCCCTCATCCACGTCACAGGAGAACAACGTGAATATCCTGGAAAGATCGACACCATCTTTCACATCCCAAGGGCCTATCTTGATGACCCTATCCCCACTTTTGAAAGGCTCGGATGATTTCTGGATCACGGGAGAAAGGATCCTGAAATATATTCCCACCGCTTTCCTCGGAGGTGTGAAATCGACCCTTCTCAGAACACCTTCTATCTCTCCATTCTCAAATTTCAGAGAGACCTTTTGATCGACAAGGGATGATAAGACTTTGTATATTTCATCCCCGTTGGTATCCAGTGGCAAATCGTTCACACCGATGAGTTTTCCAGATGGGATTTCCCCCTTTCCCTCGACGACCAATTCCACCTCCGCCGGTATAAGAGCTGGTTTCACGTTCAGTTCCATCCTTCTCCCGTTTCTCAAAATTCCAACCCTGAGCTCATCGTTTTTCCTGACCATCTCAACGAAATCCGAGATTTCAAATATCCTCTTCCCGTTCACATCGAGTATGATATCGTCTCTTTTTATCCCCGCCCTGAACGCGGGAGAACCATCTTCCACCCTGTCAACGACGACGGGAGAATAACCCCACACCGCGACTGCGAATATGAAAGCGAGATATCCAGCGAGTATGGAGAACAATGGTCCAGCCGATGATATCATGATTTTCTGCCACGGAGGTTTTCTGTAGAAGAGTCTATCCTCCGGAAGATTCTCCTCACCGTGTGGATCCTCTCCGGCGAGACGAACGTATCCTCCTATTGGAAATATGTTGAACCTGTATAGAACCCCACCCTTTCTGAAACCGAAGATCATCGGTCCTATACCTATCGCGAATTCCAGAACTTGAACCCCGAAGATCCTTGCGAATATGAAATGGCCCAGTTCGTGCACGAATACGAGTGTGGTTATTATGATGAAAAAATAGATTACACCCATTTCTCCACCTCTTCCTCCGCCATTCTTCTTCCCACTCCATCTATTTCATGGACATCCTTCAGATCCCTCGGTTCAAAATGATCGAATCTCAGAACGGTATTCGAAATTATAACGCTTATCGCCGAGAATGGAATCCTTCCATTCAGAAATTCACGGACCGCTATCTCATCTGCCACGTTGAACACGATGAAGGAACTGGAAGGAAGATTCAACATGCGATCGAAGAGATCGAATATTGGATACCTGTTCCTATCGATTTCTTCAAGGCTTATGTTCAAAAGCTTCAAAGGATCGATGAACTTTTCATCCGTCCTCAATCTGTATGGATAGGTTATGGAGAAAGCTATGGGTTTTTTCATGTTCGGAAATCCAAAATGTATCTTCCATATCCCATCCGTGAATTTCACCATGGAGTGGATCAAACCTTCTCTGTGAAGAAGGGCACGTATCCTTTCAAAGGGAATCTCAAAAAGATAATGGGCTTCCACAATTTCCATCACCTTGTTGACCATCGTTGCTGAATCAACCGTTATCTTTTTCCCCATCTTCCAGACTGGGTGTTTCAAAACATCATCTATTCTGGCATCCTTCATCCTCGTCAGGTCCCAGTCCCTCAACGCGCCTCCAGAAGCGGTGAGAACTATTTCATCCAGATTCTCCTTTTTCTCTCCAAGTAACAGTTGGAAGATGGCGCTGTGTTCGCTATCGACTGGGATCAGCTCCGTATCCCTCATCCTCTTGTATTTCTCCAGAACGAATTTTCCACCAACGACGAGCGATTCCTTTGAAGCTAAAGCGACTCTCTTGGAAATTTCGAGCGACTTCAAAACGACTTTCAAGCTCTTCAATCCCGAGATCTCCACGAAAACAAGGTCAGGTTTCAGATCCTCCAGAAGGAGTTCCAAATCCTTCAGACCTTTGAAAACTCTTCTCCCAAGCATTCTCTCGAGTTCTTCCCCAGCTTTTGGATCGAACAGATGCAGTTCCGCGCGTTCGAATTTTCTCGCCTCTTCACGGAGAATGGTGAAATTCGAACCACCCGAAAGTAGAACGACTGAATCTCTCAATCCAAGGTTTTCCAAAACATCCAAAGTTTGCCTCCCGAGATTCCCAGTGCTTCCTATCACTGCAATTTTTTTCCATTCGGGAATTCTCAAATCCTTCCGAACATTCTGTCCAGATCCCTCATGCTCAGCTCCATTATTATTGGTCTTCCATGTGGACACGTTTTCACCCCGTATTTTTCCAACTTTTTCATTATCTCCATGACATCCCTATCTCTCATTCTGTCATGTGTTTTCAAGGCATGTGAACATGAAATCCTTGCGATTCTTCTTCTGATGGAATCCAGAATCTCATCCTCGTTCAACATCCCAAACAGCTTGAGCTCATCCAGAAGTTCGATGATCGTTCGTTCCACGGAGGATACTGGAAGGATTTTCGGTATAGCTTTCAAAATCATATCCTTCCCAGCTATTTCGTATTCAAAGCCAAATTTCTTCAGAATCTCTGGATTCTCCTTCAAAACGGATAACCTCGTGTCATCCAGATGGACTGTGAGTTCAAAGGACAGAACCTGAGATCCAATCCTTGAGAGGTCCTTCAACTCCTCGTATATGATTCTCTCATGTCCCGCGTGAACATCCACTATCACGAGTTTTTCCTCTTCGGATTCCAAAGATACCAGGATGGCGTATCTCCCACCCAACATGCCGAGGAATCTGAGGTTCTCGACTTGAACCGTCCCCACTTTCCGGGTCGATCCTTCCCTTTTTTCACCCATCCACGTGAATTCATGAACCTCAACCGGTCTCGATACCTTTTTCTCTCCTCGGGACTTATCAAATTCAAGTTGTATCTTACCCACGGATTTCTGAGATCTGTAAACCTTCATCAACGAGTTGTACACCAAATCGTTGATCAAATTCGGATTTGAAAAATCGACCTCAAGTTTCTGAGGATGTATATTTATGTCCACGAATTTCCCCGGTATCTGAAGATACAGGATGACGTATGGTTGGGAATCCAGAGGAACATCCTTTACAACTTTTTCCACGATTTTGTAGAGGAGAGGAACCCTGACGTATCTTCTGTTCACGAAAAATATCTGCCCCACCTTTGTTTTCAATCCCTTTCCAATTCGCGATGCGAATCCCCACACCTTGAATCCGTTGATTTCATTTTCAAATTCCACCATGTCATTCCTGTTCAGTTCGGGGAAGACCATCAGGATGCGTTCGAGTGGATCGGAAGTCGGGGGGGCGTTGTAAATTTGCCCTCCATCCCTGATGAATATTAGATGATGACCCAACAACGACAGAAGGAACTTTTGAAACAGATCCCCGATCATCCTTCCTTCCACCGCGGATGAGCTGAGAAATCTTCTTCTGGCTGGAAGATTGAAAAAAAGATTCTTCACGATGATCCTCGTTCCAGTTTGAAATGGAACCTTCCTGATGGAGATGATCTCAGATGCCCTAAGGCTGATTTCCGTTCCAAGATCCGAATCTCTCGTCTTACTGATTATGATCGTTTCAGATACTGCGACGATCGAAGAAAGCGCCTCTCCTCTGAATCCAAAACTTTCAAGATTGTAGACATCCTCGAAGTTCCTTATCTTGCTGGTGGTGTGAGGTTTTATCGCTATCAACAGATCGTCTTCTTCCATTCCTTCACCATCATCCACCACGTCTATGATTGACTTTCCTCCGTTCTCTATCGAGACACTCACCCTCTTTGCACCTGCATCGATGGAATTTTCCATAAGTTCCTTCACGACGGAAACCGGTCTGGTGATAACCTCACCCGCTGCTATTCTTCTCACAACATCGTTGGGAAGTTCAATTATCTTTCCCAAATTTTTTCTTCCTCCCTTTGGCATGATAAAATGCCCGCATCAGTGCGGGCGAGAATTTTTCGGGATTTCGAATATCAACGAAGACTTTTCTCTCTCTGAGCTTACTCGTTCCTTATCTCGGTTCTACTATGAATTTGATGGCGGTTCTTACCTCTCCATCGATTTCAACATCGGTGAAAGCGGGTATGCATACGAGATCTACACCACTTGGTGCAACGTAACCTCTGGCGATCGCTATGGCTTTGACCGCTTGATTCACCGCTCCAGCTCCGATGGCTTGAAGTTCTGCTCTACCTTTCTCTCTGATAACACCTGCAAGCGCACCTGCAACTGCATTTGGTTTTGATTGAGATGAAACTTTCAACGCGTCCATGAGATTTACTACCTCCCCTTTTGAAGATTGATTGTATTTCATTCCCGCATACGATCCGGTGATTTTTACAGTATTCTATCACAATCTATCATGAAAGTGAAATTTTTCATTGTGAATCGAGAGGAAAGATTTGTGGAAGGATCGAGAATTTATGGTAAAATGAACTGTGGTTCGACGTTCCCAGTCAAATATCAACGGAGCTGGGGGCGATGTGGATTCGACGGGGATGAGATTCTCCCCGGAAGCGAGCCGAGGTCTCCACCTCCTCGTAAAAAAGGTGGAAAGAGAACAAGCGTCGAACCTGAAATGGCTCTCGCTGCCTGATAGAATTCGGGTAGCCGTCCTTCCTCCATCTGGCCGGAGTGGGGGAAAGGGCGTCAGAGATCCGGCCAAATCCCATCGGGATTCCACCCGACCGATGGGAGTGATGAAGGGTGGGACCTTGAGAAGATCCTGCCCGTGGGAGCTTCTCAAGGGGTTCTAAAACACGGGCTACGCTCGTAGAAGCCGGGGAGAATCCTTCTTCGGACGCGGGTTCGATTCCCGCCGCCTCCACCATGATTTTCTGGAAGGTGGGATGGAAAGATGGCATCCAAGGGACATGAGCTCGAACTCAACTATGATAAGCTTCTCGAGAGGATACCATACAAATATGCCATTCCGGTAGCGGTTGCCAGAAGGGCTGAGGCGATCAAGGAATTCGCCAAACCTTTGATAAAAACACGGATCAATCACCCGATAATCATCGCTTTGAAGGAGCTGGAACTTGGAAAGATAAGGATAAAGAACGAGGATGTGTTGAAGATACTGAAGGCAGAAGTGAGATGAAACTACACGTCCTTCTTGCATTCCTTCTATCATCTTTCATCCTTCATCCGGTATCTTCCGTCCATGCGATCACCTTCGACCTCTTCGAATTGAGTGAAGCCAACAAATATCGTTTGGAGTTCATGGATGATCTCGAAGAACCTCATTTGATCTTGAGATGTGGACCTGTAATCCTTAAAGTAGGAGATCCCAACAAGGAGAGGATAGGTTCTAAGATGATCACATTCTACGAGTTCAAGTTGGCGGAAGATACCGTAAGGATCTGTAAAAAGATGGATTTCCTCCTGGAATACAAGGATCCAGATGATCCATCCAGATGGATTCGTGAAACTGGAGAGATCATAGCTGAGGGTATGGCACAGGGAAAGATCGAGTTGAATCCGTACTTTGGTGTGAGATTCCCGTCCCTATCCATGAAATTGCGCACGAAGAAGGGACCACGCAGAATCTTCCTTCACGGGAAGGCAACCCTCGCACCTCACGTTAAAAGGATTGGAACGAGATTTTACATCCTGAATTTTCCAGAGTTGAAAGAAGAAGAAAACGGCATATACACGTTGGAGATAATCTTCGATGATTCCAACCAATACCTGGAAGATGTGTTCAAGATAAACGATGCGCTGATACCTGTTTCAAAACTCAAAACCAAGGTGAAAAATGTGCAACTGATGGGAGAATACATCGTGAAATCTGGCGATACTCTATATGACATTGCCAAGATCTTCGGTGTTCATCCCTCCGATATAGCCATTCTCAACGGGATAGAAAATCCCGAACTGTTGAGAACGGGCATGAAATTGAAGATTGGGAGAGTAAAATTTGAACCGTCG
>Ga0209410_1000955_pt1 | contig 13842 bp, 10 predicted proteins | sample Mar14436cmmetaG_FD_184135 | JGI IMG/M metagenome (GOLD analysis project Ga0209410, IMG submission 184135) | Marine hydrothermal vent microbial communities from Guaymas Basin, Gulf of California to study Microbial Dark Matter (Phase II) - Marker... ... | reverse complement strand
GCTGAAACTTAAAGGAATTGGCGGGGGAGCACCACAAGGGGTGAAGCTTGCGGTTTAATTGGAGTCAACGCCGGAAACCTTACCGGGGGCGACAGCAGGATGACGGCCAGGCTGACGACCTTGCCTGACGAGCTGAGAGGAGGTGCATGGCCGTCGCCAGCTCGTGCCGTGAGGCGTCCGGTTAAGTCCGGCAACGAGCGAGACCCCCGCCCCTAGTTGCTACCCGGCTCCTACGGGAGCCGGGGCACTCTAGGGGGACTGCCGGCGCTAAGCCGGAGGAAGGAGGGGGCCACGGCAGGTCAGTATGCCCCGAAACCCCCGGGCCACACGCGAGCTGCAATGGTGGGGACAGCGGGATCCGACCCCGAAAGGGGAAGGTAATCCCGTAAACCCCGCCTCAGTAGGAATCGAGGGTTGCAACTCACCCTCGTGAACGTGGAATCCCTAGTAACCGCGTGTCACCAACGCGCGGTGAATACGTCCCTGCTCCTTGCACACACCGCCCGTCGCTCCACCCGAGCTGGGGACGAGTGAGGCGAGATCCTCTGGGTCTCGTCGAACTCGTCCCCGGCAAGGGGGGAGAAGTCGTAACAAGGTGGCCGTAGGGGAACCTGCGGCTGGATCACCTCCTACTTATCGGGCGGACTCGCTAAGGTGGGCTTGCTGGCTTCATGTAATGCAACCCGGGAGGTAACCTCTCGGGTGAAGGGCACGAATTCTAAAGATGTGTGCCATGCATAGGATACGCCCACGTATTCCACGCCAGCTAGATCTAACGCACGTAAGCCGCCTGGTGGATGGCTCGGCTCGGGCGCCGAGGAAGGACGCGGCAAGCGGCGATATGCCCCGGGTAGACGCATGCAGTCGTCGAACCGGGGATCTCCGAATGGGACTTCCTGTTACGGGCGAATAGCCCGTAACGCTCGGGAAAGCCCTAGCTATGCTAGGGTGAGTACCGAGTGGGAACCCCCCGAACGGAAACATCTTAGTAGGGGGAGGAGAAGAAACCAAAATGGGATCCCCTGAGTAGGGGCGACCGAAAGGGGGAGAGCCCAAACCGAACCTGTAGGCGAAGAGTCTACAGGGATGTGGTGTTATGGACCCGACCGCTCCCTTCTCGGGGAAGCCGAAGTGGGTTGGAAAACCCCGCCGTAGAGGGTGACAGCCCCGTAGGCGTAACCCGAGGGGGATTGGGTCGGTGTTCCGGAGTACCACGGCTTGGTTTTGCCGTGGGAAGTTGGGAGTCACCGACTTCCAAGGCTAAATACGTCCCGAGACCGATAGCGAACTAGTACCGTGAGGGAAAGCTGAAAAGCACCCCGAGAGGGGGGTGAAAAGAGCCTGAAACCAGGCGGCTACAGGTGGCACGGCCCGAAAGGGTAGATCCTCCCCGAAGGAAACCTGGGCGACCGGGAGTACGAGGGGAGGGGACCAGGGTCGTGCCTTGCGTCTGGAAACACGAGCCGGGGAGTTCACGGCCGTGGCGAGCTTAAGGGGGTCAGCCCCGAAGGCGTAGGGAAACCGACATGCCCGCAGCCGGTACCTCTACTCTTAGCCTAGAACCCTGATTCATGACGGGTCCTAGGCTAAGGGCAAGTACCGGTGAGGGGCGGGGTCCGAAGAGGGCCTGGAGTCACGGCCGTGAGACCAGAAACCGAGCGATCTAGGCCGGGGCAGGGTGAAGCCAGGCGAAAGCCTGGTGGAGGCCCGAAGGGGTTCTGACGTGCAAATCGTTCCCATGACCTCGGCCTAGGGGCAAAAGACCAATCAAGCTCGGTGATAGCTGGTTCCCCCCGAAGCTGGTCCCAGCCAGGCCCGCCCAGAGGCGACCGATGGGGTAGGGCACTGATTGGGAGGCAGGGGGCCGAAAGGCCTCACCTCCCTTTCAAACCCCGAATCCATCGGTGCCGAAGAAGGGTGGAGACGGGTTCCCGTGGATAAGCCACGGGGCCGAGAGGGGAACAACCCAGACCGAGGTTAAGGCCCCCAAGTGCCGGCTAAGTGTCAATCTTAAAGGGCGTCCTCGGCCGTAGACAGCGGGGCCGTAGGCCTAGAAGCAGCCATCGGCTAAGAAGTGCGTAACAGCTTACCCGCCGAGGCCGAGGGCCCCGAAAATTGCCGGGACTAAGCCGGCCGCCGAGACCTCGGGGCACCCTCCGCTGGAGGGTGATCCGGTAGGGGGGCGTCCGGGTGGGCTAGAAGTCGGGCCGTGAGGTCCGATGGACCCGCTCGGATTGAAAATCCCGGCGGTAGTAACAGCAAAGAGGGGTGAAAATCCCCTCCGCCGAAAGGGCCAGGGTTCCTTGGCAATGCGTCGTCAGCCAAGGGTTAGCCGGTCCTAAGGCGGGACGTAACTCGTACCCGCCGAAAGGGAAACGGGTTAATATTCCCGTGCCGTGGGGGTACGATCGCGGTAACGCAAGCCCAACTCCTGACGCTTCGGGGTAGGGCGAGTGGGGTCGTCGCCCCATTTAACCGCTGAAGACCGGGGAGTGCCGTAATGGCGAGAACCGGTCGAAGGCGGGAATAGCCCGCCGTTTAAGGCGGGTTCGCCCGACCCCCGGAGCCCGTGAAAAGGGAGTTGGGAAGGAGCCCCCACGACCGTACCGAGAACCGACACAGGTGCCTCTGGGTGAGAAGCCCAAGGCGTGTCGGGGTTACCCCGGGCTAGGGAACTCGGCAAATTGGCCCCGTAACTTCGGGAGAAGGGGTGCCTGTGGTCCTAGCTAATAAGGCTGGGACCGCAGGTCGCAGTGACAAGGGGGACCCGACTGTTTAATAAAAACATAGGTCCCCGCGAGCCCGTAAGGGTGTGTACGGGGGCTGAATCCTGGCCACTGGCGGTACGTGAACCCCGGGTTCAACCGGGCGAAGCGCCGCTGAAGGCCGGGAGTAACTCTGACTCTCTTAAGGTAGCCAAATGCCTTGCCGGGTAAGTTCCGGCGCGCATGAATGGATCAACGAGGTCCCCACTGTCCCAGCCCGGGACCCGGTGAACCCGCAACCTGGTGCACAGTCCAGGATCCCCCGGCGGGGCGAGAAGACCCCGTGGAGCTTTACTGCAGCCTGTCGTTGGGATACGGTTACGGGTGCATAGTGTAGGTGGGAGCAATGAACTAACCTCTCTGGGGGTTAGGGATGCGCCAATGAAACACCACCCACCTGTAATCGTGTCCCTAACCCGGGAAACCGGGGACAGCGGCAGGTGGGCAGTTCGGCTGGGGCGGCACACCCCTGAAAAGATATCAGGGGTGCCCAAAGCTCGGCTCAGGCGGGTCAGAAACCCGCCGTAGAGGGCAAGGCCAAATGCCGGGCTGACTGCGCCCTTGAACGCAAGGGGCGCAGGGGGGAAACCCGGGCCTAGCGAACGCTCGTGTCCCCCTCGGTGGGGGCCGGGCATGACAGAAAAGTTACCCCGGGAATAACCGGCTCGTCGCGGGCGAGAGTTCACATCGACCCCGCGGTTTGGTACCCAGACGTCGTCTCTTCCCATCCTGGCGGTGCAGCAGCCGCCAAGGGTGGGGCTGCTCGCCCATTAAAGGGGAACGTGAGATGGGTTTAGACCGTCGCGAGACAGGTCGGTCTCTACCTGCCGGGGGTGCTGGCCGCCTGAGGGGAAGGTCCGCCCAGTACGAGAGGAACGGCGGGCCGTGGCCTATAGTCTACCGGTTGTTCGACAGGGCATCGCCGGGCAGCCACGCCATAAGGGATAAGGGCTGAAGGCATCTAAGCCCGAAGCCCTCCCCGAAAAGAGGCGGCCATTCCCCAACCGTTGGGGCTGGCGACAGCCCTTGGTTGGGGACGAGGGCTCCCGTAGAAGACGGGGTTGATGGGGTAGCGGTGTAAGCGCCAAGCCTCGTTTGGGGCGAGGCGTTCAGCCGGCTACTCCCAATCGCCCGAGTGCGTTAGGTCTGGCTGGCGTGGACGTAGAGGGCGTGTCCTATGCATGGCACGGGGAAATGTTTTTAAATAGCTTTCATTCCCTTTTTCTGTAGGTTAAATCATGTTTAGAGAGGTTTATCAGGAGATATATCTCCCGGATTCGACGGCTATTACGTCGGGTATACTTAGGCGTTGGGTAGATGAGGGTAGGATTGAGGGTAGGATTGCTATTCATTCTCTATTGGTTTCATATTTTGAGGATTTAGCGAGGAAGGGTATGAGTCAAGGCTTTATTGGGTTGGAGGAGCTTGGGCTTTTAAGAAAGTCCTGCGAAGATAGGGACGGTGTTGAGATTGAGGTTGTTAGGGATATTCCTCAAGGCTATAGGGTTTCTAGAGACTTAAATGTCGATGAGGTTGTTAGGGAGCTTGCAAGGGACTGGAATGCTACTGTAATTACGTGTGATAGGATACAGTATAGGACATGTATTGCTTCTGGCGTTAAGGCATTGTTCTTAGGTGACGAATCTAGGGACGGCTTTCTTATTGAAAAGTTCTTTGATGATAAAACTATGTCTGTTCATCTGAAAGAAGGCGTTATACCTTATGCTAAAATAGGCACTCCTGGGAAGTGGAAGTTTAAGCTTCTAGATTCAAAGCCTATTTCTAGGGCTGAACTTGAGGGTATAGTTAGAAACATATATGAGGTTGCCAGGGAATCTAGGGATGCTTTCATTGAGGTTGAGAGGCCTGGCTCTACAATAATTCAGATTAAAAACTATAGGATAGTTATAACTAGACCTCCTTTCTCTGACGGATTGGAGGTAACGGCTGTTAGGCCGGTCATTAAGCTTAAGCTTGAAGACTATAATTTACCTAAAAAATTGATTGTGAGGCTGGAGGAGAAGGCGGAGGGTATTCTAATAGCTGGCGCTCCTGGAATGGGTAAAACTACTTTCGCCCAGGCACTAGCGGAATATTATATGAGGAAAGGAAAGGTAGTTAAGACCGTGGAGTCTCCAAGAGACATGCAGTTGCCGGATGAAATAACGCAGTATTCTAAGAATTACGCTACATCAGAGGAGATACATGATGTACTTCTGCTTTCGAGGCCCGATTATACGGTTTTCGATGAGATGAGGGATACTAAGGATTTTGAGCTCTACACGGATTTGAGGCTAGCTGGGATTGGATTAATTGGTGTTGTACATGCAACTTCAGCTATAGATGCTATTCAGAGGTTTGTAGGGAGAGTGGAGCTTGGAATGATTCCATCCATAATAGATACGGTGATATTCATCAAGGATGGCGCCATAAACAAGGTATATGAGCTGGAGACTACGGTGAAAATTCCGCATGGATTAAGGGAGGCGGATCTAGCAAGGCCGGTGGTTGTAGTAAAAGATTTTCTTACAGGAAAACCTGAGTATGAAATGTATGTTTTCGGCGAGAGGACATTTGTTGTCCCCATAAAGAGGTACGAAAGTAAAGAGGAAAAACGTATAAGGAGAAGTATAGAGAAGATTATCCGTAGATATATTCCGGATGAAAGCATTGATATAGACGTGCTTAGCGAGGGGAAGGTAATTATTTCAATAGATCCGGAATATTTACCGATTATTATGGGAAAATTCAAGAAAAGGATAGATAGAGTCGGCAAAAGGCTGGGGGTCGATATAGAAGTAAGGCCTAAATTATCTTAGTTTCATTAACTATATTAAATTTATAAGGTGAAATAGCATAGCATGTGGTATCTAAACGTAAAGCATAATTATGAGAGCTACCCTATGCCTTATAGGGATTGCTCTTCTCAGTAAAGTTAGGTGTTGGCATGGCTGTAAGAACATGCAGGAACTGTATCCATTATTCACCATCCACCGGATTTTGCCTAAAACTTATGAGGTTCATCAGTGATCCAAATAATCCTCCATGTATAGGTGTTCAAGCTATATCACCAAGCATCAATCAACAAGTAAGCAATCCTGTTGTACAAACAGTAAGCGAAGATCAAGATCTAGGTGCTGTCGTAATTAGAGAGAAGCCTAGATATGATAGGGTATATGCTAAAACGGGTATAGAGCTTCTGGATAAGTTGCTCGGTGGAGGATTTCTAAGAGGAAAAACGTATCTTGTGGCGGGAGAGACGGGGTGTGGAAAAACTATTTTCTCTCTTCAATTTCTCGTTTATGGAGCGTTAAACGGGGAGCCTGGAGTATACTTGGCGATAGATGAACCCACAGAACACCTACTACGAGGTATTAAGAGGCTTGGATGGGACGTAACCGAATTAATAGAGGACGGTAAACTGTTATTCCTTGACATGCGAACGCATTTCAGCAAAATATATATGAAGGAGGAGAGAAAGAAGATAGAGCCTCGTTTCATTATTGAATCAATAATCAATAATATTAGGAAGATTAAAGCTAAGAGGCTAGTGATAGACCCCGTTGCACCTCTAATGTATGGTGGTTCAACCGATGTATTATATGCAAGGGAGTTCTTAAGAGAAATGGTGTTTTCTCTGGAAAAGCTCAGGACTGTTACCACAATAATGACCAGCGAAATACCGAGTGGAAGCAATAAACTTAGTCGTTTCGGAGTAGAGGAATTTCTTGCCTCAGGTATAATAGTTCTATCTCTAAATGAGATTAGGGGGAGGATCCTAAGGGTAATGTATATCAGGAAGGCCAGATGGGCGCCTGTACATCCATGCAAATATGTCTTTGAAATTGTGCCAGGTAAAGGTATAGTATTGAAGGGACCGCTTGAGAATTATGTTTAAGAGCTAGTCTATGAATGCTGAAAGCATAGCTGTTGTAATAAAGTATAGAGTCAATGGCGTTCTTGATAACTAATATATTTCAACTACTACTATTGGGGGCCGTAATAGGTCATATTAAAATAATAATGAGTGTAGCATGATAATAATAGGAAAATATTAGGAGAATATTAGGCAGTATTGCGATATCGACAGTATTTAGGGTATTTTAATAGTTAGGCAGAGATAAAAACCATGTTATACAAGAAGAAGCATGATAAGGTGCCCTATAGGAGTTATAATGATCTCAAACGATTGGTACTTTATGCGTTAATGAAATTGGTGAAAAAGGCTAAAGGAAGTTGTGTAACCTTTACTAGCAAGAAAATAGCCATTACGGCAGGTTTACCCGTCCAACCTATTCTTCTAACGGTTATTAGAGATATACTGGATGGACTATGTGATAATAAGCTAATTTTAAGGTATAGTAAAAGCAGTCACGGAATAAAATATATGATCGTTAGTACAAGTCCTCTCTGGAAATACCTTAAGAGTCTAAGCGATTTCCAGGAGGTAGAAGTATATAAAATCGAGAAAATAGGTGAAGTAGCTATTTCAACAAAATAACATTTTCTATCCTAGGTAATAAAACTAATATTGCCTTTTTCCTATAGATAGAAGGCTCACATTAGGTGGTATAATGGAATTTAAAGGTATCTTGGAGAGGATAGAGCCTAGATCTCCGGAAAGAGTTACTGCGTTAATTATTAGATCTATAGATAAGCGAATTGAAATGGAGCTGGAGGTACCTAATGCTGTCTTAAACCTTTTAGATAAAGCTAAGCTTAAAGAGGGCGCAAAGGTTAGCGTAAACATTTCCAAGAAGGGATTAAAGGCTGATGAATGGGAGTTATTAATGAATGGTAACTTATACCTGGCAAAGGAAAGCGAGGGTGTACGTGTATACTTCGTATCTTTAGGTGGATTAAGATGCCGAATAAGATCTGCTAGAAAGCCTAGATGGAAGCTCATGGATAAGCTCTATGTAGGTCTAAACTTTATAGAATAATTAGTAACATCTATCGCCTAGGAGTAAAATTATTTTTCGCTATTCCATGGTCTAGATAAATTTTCTAGTGAGTTTATATGCTTGGTGGCAATACCCATATTAAAGTGATGAACATAATGTAAAATAAAATTATGCTTATGAAATAATATCGAGCGTGAAGTTTCATGGTGTCGATGAGTGATGTGCAAAGGATTAGAGATTGGGCCTTGGCAAATAACTTTAGAGTAGTTTTCTCCTTCGAAAAATACCCATACGTGTTAGTCATAGATCGTGTAATACATGCCAGAGATAATAACGATGTTGTAGTAGATTGGTCCAAAGCATTTGGATCAAAACTTCCACATCAAGTCCTCTCCAGTCTAAAACTCAGAAGAATAGTCATCTTAAGAAAAAACATAGAAATTATGTTCTTCAATAGCCTAACTAAATTCATGTCACATGTCAGGGAGCAGAAGTAAAACGTGGGCCCGGTGGGATTCGAACCCACGACCCCCGGGTTATGAGCCCGGTGCTCTACCTGGCTAAGCTACGGGCCAATAATATAAAGTTGATAATATAATTTAAGTTTTTCTCCATAGCTAATGTATGTCGAGACATTAATTAATATATAAGCTCCACAGAAGTATTGACGAGGAACTTAGCTATGAGCTTCGAAATAATAGATAAGGATCTATTAGGTAGAATAGGCAGACTATACACTAGCCATGGCGTTATAGAGACTCCTGCAATAGCGCCAGTTATAAATCCGGCTAAGATGACGATTAGCCCAGATACCATCGTGAGGATGGGCTTTAAGCTGATTATGACAAACGCATACATAATTTGGAAGAGATTTGGGCTGCTTGGAGTAGAGATGGGCGTGCATGGACTTCTAGGAGTGAAAACGCCGATAATGACGGATTCCGGTGCTTATCAATTGATGGAATACGGTGAAGTGGATATTGACCCGGATAGTATATTAGAATATCAGGAGGATATAGGCAGCGATATAGCCGTAATTTTGGATATTCCTACGCGATATAATACCCCCAGGGATGTTGTTGTAGAGGAGGTTAGGGAGACTATTGATCGGGCTATAAATGCCATAAAAAAGAGGAGAAGAAACGATATCTTACTAGTTGCTCCTATCCAAGGGGGTATATACTATGATGTAGTTGAAGAGTGTGCAAGAGAGCTTGCAAAATATGACTTCGATGTGTATGCTATAGGGGGGCCGACTCAAATAATGGCCATGTACAAGTATAATGAGCTTGTCGATTTAATTATGCATGCGAAGATGAACATTCCTCCAAATAAGCCTGTACATCTCTTTGGAGCTGGAAATCCTATAATGTTACCTCTTGCTGTTGCTCTAGGAGTAGATCTCTTCGATTCAGCAGCCTATGCCTTATACGCAAGGGATCTAAGATACATGACTAGTACAGCCATTATCAGGTTTGAGAGGCTAAGCTATTTGCCATGTAATTGCCCCGTGTGTAGCAAGTACAGCCTAGATGACTTAAAAAGCATGCCTAGGCGGGAGCTTGAGCAAAAAATAGCATTACATAATCTATACGTAATTAAAAGGGAAATAGATGTCATAAGGAACAGAATAAGGGAGGGTAGTTTATGGGAATATATTGAGCTTAAGGCTAGGTGTCATCCAAGACTTATGGACGCTCTAGCTGAAATAGGAAAATACAAAGATTACATAGAAAAGTTTGATCCTGTAACCAAGCCGAATGCTAGAGGAATTTTCATATATGATATACTATCGTATAACAGACCCGAGATCGTAAGGTTCCGAAAAAGGCTTATGTCTAACTTAAAGTTAGATGAAAATATAACCTTGCTGCTACTACCGGAAACTTTTGAAAAGCCATTTCATAGATCGAAATATATAGTAGAGATCATTAACATGGTAAGGAACTGTTTGAATAATGAGAAAATTAAGGTTATGATTTACTGTAAAGGTTTTGGTTTAATACCGCTAGAAATAGATGAACTCTATCCCTTATCACAGTATGAGGCTACCCTGAATATTTCGCTTGACGAAGTAAGCAATATCACTAATTTTATTATAGAGTATGTTGTAAAACATAAGAAGTCTATTAAAACCCTAGCTATAGTAGTTGATGAGAATAGGTGGCCGAAGATTTTTTACGAGCGCCTCAGTGAGAAGCTTAAAAACTCGGTTAAAATACTCTTCTACAGGCTGTCGAATTCGGAAGGCTTTATCGAAAATATTGAATGAAAAGCTATCACTCTATAACTTCAAGATAACTTTTAAATAATTGAGTTTACGATGCATATTCTAGTTAGAGAAAGCTTATATTAAGGAACTATTATACATTTTGATGGGGCCCGTAGCTTAGCCAGGTAGAGCACTGGGCTCTTAACCCAGGGGTCGCGGGTTCGAATCCCGCCGGGCCCGCATATTTTTCATATATGTGAAAAGCAATATCTAAAGTATTAAAAAAGTTTAGCTATCTGGAAATAATAACTTAGTAAAGTTTATAAAGCATGGTTTTAAGGAGTAGCTCCTCAAGTTTTGAAGAGTGTTAATTATTGATTCGCTTGTGTTAAACTTTGCTCTTTACGAAATTCTTCAAACAACTTTTTTATTCTCTCTGCCATAGGTCCTGTTCCCTCGACCCCCTCATCCGTAATCCTAATCCTATCCATAACCATTATGGCCCTTGCTTCGGGGTAGTATTTAACCATCCGTGGAAATACTTTTTCTAATCTTTTAGCAAAGCCTTCAAGGTCTAATGGAGGAACTTTAGTATAGATTTCAGAAATCACGTGTTTCATTATAAAGACTCTGGCGTATTTTTCCCCCTTATCATCCTCGGCCTCTTTCAGAACTACATCCTGATTAGTATCGTAACCTAGTAGTGTGCCAGTAAATGTTCGTCCGTTAATAGTCCTAACTGATATTACCTTATTCAGAAGAGAGGCCATCTCACTATTATACCTCTTCGAGGGTGTTAAAATCATGCTCACGTTACTCACCTTTGCTTATATACTCCCAATACTATATTAAACGTTTCTGAATTATCTGCAAAAGCTACAAGTAAACGTTAACGTTAAAACTCAGAACTAGAAATAAGACTTAAAGAGGAGAGATGCATGAGTCCAAGCGAGAAAGTGTGCTCAATTAAAGGATGCAGTAATCCATCGGTCAAAACAATCTCTCTCGAAATGTATAGGAAATCAGGGTTAAATCTAGAATTAAAGGATGATATTAGAAGGAAAGTCCATTTATGTAGGGAACACTATAAGGAATATAAGAGATTTATTAAAAAGTATCTAAGGCTGGAGAGATGGAGACTATGGAGAACATAGGAGAGAAGTTTAAGGAGGTTTTTCTTCTTCTGTCAGTAGCATATGATGGTAATGCAGGTAAGGCTTATTTAAAATTATACGATGTAGCTAATAATACCATTAGGGTATGGTATGACAGTTCTGGACATAAGCCCTATCTTCTCACAAACCTCTATCCGGAAGAGATAGCTGATAGATATCCTCAAGTCATCTCTCATCCGGGCTTTGACCACATGGAGGTTGTTAAAAAGATGGATGTACTTCGAGATAGGGAGATATTCTTGACAAAAATAGTTGCCCGTGATCCTCTCTCAATAGGAGGATCTAGGAAATCTATAAGAGAGATCCTGCCTAGGACCTGGGAGGCTAGGATTAAGTATCATTTATGCTATATATATGATACTCAGTTGCTACCGGGAATGTTTTATGTGATTAGGAATGGTATGCTCGAAAGGGTAAGGATTAGTATACCATTGGATGTTAAGAGGAAGGTAGAGGGCATATACTCAGAAAAAGAAACAGTAAAGAAGGCTTATGATTGGCTGGAGCTCTTTCAAGCTCCAATTCCCTTCATAAGAAGGATAGCTCTTGATATAGAGGTATATTCTCCTGTACCGGACAGGATACCTAACCCTAAGGAGGCTAATTATTCCATAATAGCTGTAGCCTTTGCTGCAAACGATGGCTTTAACGAGGTGGTCATTTTAAAAAGAAAACATGAAAAAGAGGATTATATTGCATCGTCATCCTATAATGTGAGATTCTTTGAGGACGAAAGAGAAATGTTGCGTTATGTTTTTAAGGTAATTGAAAGCTATCCTGTAGTTCTAACATTTAATGGCGACAATTTTGACATGCGTTATCTGTTGCATAGGGCTAAGTTACTGGGCATAAAGGACGAGGAGATACCTCTTCATGGGGGAAGGGACGAGGTAAACTTAAAGAGAGGTGTTCACATCGATCTTTATCGTTTCTTTAATAACCATGCAATGCAGGTATATGCCTTTAGCAACAAATATCAGGAGACGAAAACACTGGACACAATATCCCAAGCATTAATAAATGAAGGAAAAGTGCATATAGATAAACCGATATCAGAGCTTTCATACCAGGAGCTAGCGAACTACTGTTACCAGGATGCCTATTTGACACTTAAATTAACCACCTATAATAACGACTTGGTGATGAAGCTGATTATTCTGCTAATGCGTATCTCGAAGCTTCCCATGGAAGATATTATACGTCATAGCATTTCGCACTGGATCAAAAGTCTTATGTATTTTGAACATAGGAAAAGGGGATACTTGATACCTAATCCTGAAGACATAATGAGCATGAAGGGAAAAACATATACTAAGGCTATAATCAAAGGTAAAAAGTATCTCGGTGCAATAGTTATTGATCCGCTTCCCGGTGTATTCTTCAATGTTATAGTCGTGGATTTCGCGTCACTTTATCCATCCGTCATAAAAAGGTGGAATTTGTCATATGAAACTATCCTTTGTCCACATGAAGAATGTAAGTCAAACAAGCTTTTCGGACTTCCCTACTGGGTGTGTAAAAAGAAGAGGGGTCTAATAGCCGAAATTGTAGGCTTTCTAAGGGACTTCAGGGTCTTCATATATAAACCATTAGCTAAAGATCCGAACATAAATGAAACCTTGAGGAAGCAATATGACGTAGTTCAGCGTGCGCTCAAGGTTTTCATAAATGCAAGCTACGGCGTCTTTGGAGCTGAAACCTTTCCCTTATATTGTCCCCCCGTTGCTGAAAGCACAACTGCGTTGGGCAGGTATGCAATCTATTCCGCGATAAAGAAGAGCGAGGAGGAGGGACTTGTTGCACTTTATGGCGATACCGATAGCCTCTTCATATGGAATCCCAAAAAAGAAGACCTAAGTAAGGTTATAGAGTGGGCAAGGACAAATTTAGGAATCGATCTAGACATTGATAAAAGATATAGATACGTGATACTGAGTGGGTTAAAGAAAAACTACCTTGGAGTAACAGTGGAGGGTAAGCTAGATATCAAGGGGCTTGTAGGTAAAAAGCGAAACACACCGCTATTTATCAAAGAGTTATTTAGCGATGTTTCCCATAAGCTATCGAAGGTCGAGGATATAGGGGATATAGATAAAGTGCTGAAAGAAATAATTGAATTAGTAAGGGAGAGCTACTATAAACTTAAAAACAAACATTATTCTCTGGATGAGCTTGCCTTTAGAGTAGCATTAACGAAAAATTTGTCTGAATATAATAAGACAACACCACAGCATGTTAAAGCGGCTAAGCAGTTAAAGAGATTTGGTAAAGAGATAGTAGTTGGGGATATAATCAGTTTTGTGAAGACAAGGGGTAAGGAGGGAGTTAAAGCTGTTCAACTAGCAAGAATAGATGAGGTTGATGAAACCAAATATATTGAGTATATTGAGACGACATTCAGACAAATACTTGAAGCCTTAGGCGTAAACTTCGATGAACTACTGGGTACTTTTCACATAGATAAGTTTATGTGAAAAATATTTCTATTCCTCTATGGGCGATGATGCTAGCTTGGCGTATTCGATTGTTTCATCCTTTATCTTTTCATTAATATATGGCGTGACTATAACTACACTTCTTATTTCTATTTTATCTTCTCGCCATACATTATCATATGATATTTCATACATTGGAAGACTAATGTAAGCTTTATCTCTGCTTCTTCGAAGGTTGTATTTGCGTAGAATATTAAACATGTCCTTGGGTAGAGGTAAATCAAGTTCAAATGTTTGTTCTTCTTTTGTAACAATGAAATCGGAAGCTGACGGATCCCATAGATTTAGTAG
>Ga0209410_1000954_pt1 | contig 13845 bp, 15 predicted proteins | sample Mar14436cmmetaG_FD_184135 | JGI IMG/M metagenome (GOLD analysis project Ga0209410, IMG submission 184135) | Marine hydrothermal vent microbial communities from Guaymas Basin, Gulf of California to study Microbial Dark Matter (Phase II) - Marker... ... | reverse complement strand
AATTTTGCTAATGAACTGCTTTATGTTAGTGGCACAGATCAGTGCTGGTGTTCTTTGAAGAAAGACTTCTTAAATTGAAATTTAACGGTTGTTTATGATGTTTTGGGTCTTAACGTAAAAGGGGGGGATGGAATTAGATGTTCATGTTGGTGATGTTTTCCTATTTTAAAAACTAACAAAATTGGATAGAGGATTAAATTTTTATAGTCGGTGGGAAAATTACTCATGAAATTTATGAATTTAATAAGGCTTTAAATTTGAATTAGTATTATACCATATGTTTCAATGATAGGTCTATATAAGGCTGACCAACTTAATTGGGTTGAATTCCAATTAAATTTAATTTATGTAATCTTAAATATTAATATTAACTTGTGTAGTCATTAAAATGTTAATAAAGCTGGTTGGGAGGATACCTATGTGTACTGTTAGTGTGATAATTCCAACCTTTAATAGGGCTCATACTCTTTGTAGAGCCGTTAATAGTGTTCTTAACCAAACTTTTCGCGACTTGGAGGTAATTGTAGTTGATGATGATTCAAAAGATAACACTGAGGAAATTTTGAGAAAGTTTAATGACCCCAGAGTTGTTTATGTGAAACATAAGTCGAATAGAGGTGCTGGAGCTGCAAGAAATACTGGAATTAAAAATGCTGAAGGAAAATATATAGCTTTTTTAGATTCTGATGACGAATGGCTGCCAGTAAAATTAGAAAAACAGCTGAAAAAGATAGAACGAGCAAATAATCGGGTTGGACTTGTCTACACTGGTTTCAGCGTTCTTAGTGAAAATGGGAGGAAAATTTTAGATTGGACTCCTAAAATAGAAGGAAAAGTGTTTGATAGGCTTTTAGAGGGAAACTATTTGGGGACCACTTCAACGGTTTTGCTTCGACGTGAATGTTTTGATGAAGTTGGTTTTTTTGATGAAAGTTTGAAAAGCTGTCAAGACTGGGATATGTGGATAAGGGTCGCAAAGAAATACGAATTTAGATGCATTCCGGAGCCTTTGGTAAAATACTATATTATGAGAGATAGCATTAGTAAAGCTCTTAAAAAGAGGTTTCGTGGTCACCTTGCTGTTTTTCGTAAGTGCAAAGAATATGTTTCACAAGATAGTTATTCAAAGATTGAGTATTATTTTAAGATCGCTAAATTAACATTTATAAGGATATTATGGGCAACAGGAGAAATACTGTTCTTTAAAATTTTAAGATAATGTTTTAGGTGTTATTTTAATTTGATTTCATGTTTTCTCCCTCTTTGCTGGTGACTGTTTAAGTTGTTTATTTTAATATTTCTGTTGGCTGAAAACTTTGTCTAAAAACAATATAAGGGAATATTTAGTGAGGATGTGGAACTAAAAAGCTTTGGACACTTTAATTGGGAGTATATTGTGAATGGTATCAGTTTGAGAACTATTTGTTGGGGGCTTCTCATAAAAGTCTTTCAAGCTTGGTTGGGAAAATTAATAATTTGTTTTTGGGTGGTGCGCCTAAGCGCAGAAGATTTAGTATAATGATTTGTTTTACGTAAAACTTTGGCTTTTGCTTCTGGTACTATTAGTCTTATCACCTCTATTTAGATTAATGATAACAGATTTAGATATTTGCTGTTAGACGTTAAAAGGAAAACTCTTGTAAAGGAAAAACTTATCGATACGCTTTTAGAGTTAGGATTAGTAATGGAGAGATTATAGTTCGTGATGTTGTAGATGTTGGAAACCTTTATAATAGAAATGGTCGGAATGACCTTGTTTTTCCAGATTTGATGATTGCTGTAGACAGCTTTGGTAGAAAGAGATCTCTTTCCTTATTTCTTTTACTTACATTTATTTCAGCAATACTATTCATTTATCCATTAAATCTCTACAATGGTTTTTATTGCATATGCCATCTATGATACAGCACAATTTGGCTTCATAACCGCTTATCAATCTATGAGGACAGATCCTGTTCCGATTGAAATGAGAGGAAAAATCATAAGTGGGTTGGAACTTGTAGCTAACGTTGTTTCTGTTCCAGCCAGTATTTTAGGTAGATATTTATACAATTATATCGGACCTCGAGCTCCGTTCATAGTTTTCATGCTTATAACGCTGATGTCCATTATATTTACCGTACTTGGTTCTAAAGAACCTCTAATGAAAGAAAAATAAACCGGCTTAAAGCCTAACTCCAAGTTTACTTGTCTTTTAACTTTGGCCATAAGAAACAGCCATCACGCACTTTCTAAATAGATGTACAGATTAAGCATCTAAAATAACCAATTTTTCGGTTTATATGAAAAATTCTTTATCGATTTGTTTCTTAGAGGAAAATAAACTAGTTAACTTTAAGCGAACCAGCGTAACTAAGTTTATCAGTTACCCAAAATTTATTATTCCTTCCTCCAATATTTTATTACTACTGCCAGTAAGAGATTGAGGTGGCAAAGCTGAATATCGTAACTGTGATTGTAGATGCTCTACGCTTTGACGTTTTATGTAGAGTAATTCATTCTGGTTTATCGTCAAATTTAAGTCAAATTGTTAAGGGCAATTCATTTTTCAAGGATTGTTACGCCCTTACAAACGTTACAGATTCCTCACTTACAACTATTTTCACAGGGCTGCATCCACTCACACATGGCGTGTTAAGTCATGGAGATAGATTATCTCCCTGGGAAACAAAAAGAGCACATAAGCTAAATACTTTACCTAAAATTCTAAGTAGGAATGGATACTTCACTATTGCAGTGGATTTTTTAGATAGGTGGCACTCCCAAGGTTTCCACATCTATAAGACACCATCAGCCAGTCTGCTTATGCAAAAAATTTCTCAGTTTTTTGGATTTTTGACCTCCAAACCGACAGTAAACATATTTATAAGCAGAATTACTCAACTAGTTGAATCGGTATCTTACAAAACTCGTCTTCCATCTTTTTTAAAGGTAATAAGTGATTGTATTTCAAATCGATTTTTTAAACATTTTGTGACAGGTCTAGGAGGTTTTACTAACACCAAATACTTTACAAACTTTTCCTTAAACCTTTTAAATAAAATATCGAAGCTTTCTAAGCCCTTCTTTCTACTTATCCATTACTGGAACACTCACTCACCCTACCATTCAGAGGGCATAGATATCGAACGTGTTAGGAAAATAGTGGAAAGGTATCATAAGGAAATGGATATGCCATTAAATAATGTTCTGAAACGTATAAAGCATCCTTTACTCGTGAGTTATCTGAAAAACTGGTTTAAGCTAAGAAAATTGAAAGATACACTTGATGTAATTTCACAGTACTATGCCGCTATATTGGATATTGATAAACAAATAGGTAAGATAATAAATTTCTTAGAAGAGAAGAATCTATTGGACAACACAATACTAATCGTTACTGGAGATCACGGCGAAAGCCTAGGGGAACATGATATATATTTTGATCATCACGGCCTTTACGAAGTTAACCTAAAGGTCCCACTAATAATTTTTAGCCCCAAACTAGCTAACGAAGGAATGTTTAACATCATGATGAAAAATAATCATATCACTCATTTAGATACCGTCCCAACACTATTAGATCTCCTCAATTTGCCGAAAGATTCTCTAAAGTTTGACGGCCAAAGCCTGCTCAGAGAAAGGAAAGACAACTCATTAATTGTAGCCATAGAAACATACACCGAAACAAAGCTTTCAGCAAAAAATGGAGATTGGAAAATAATAACGTCCATAACGCCAAAAGAAGCCATGTGTAGATACTGTGGAAGAATACATGGAGGCTTAAATGAACTATACGATTTGAAGAAAGATCCCCATGAAACAAAAAATATTGCGCAAGATTATCCGGAAATTTTCAACTCGCTAAAAAACTTAGCATCCAAATATTTGGCAAGATTCAAATTATATCATAAACTAAGTAGACTGTCAATCCATCTTAAAAAACAGAAGAGAAAAAACAAGCATTTCAAGTAGGAAAGCTTATATCAAGAGCTATAAAAACTTAATGATCTAGATTTCAAAGCAGAAAAAACTTAATAAACCCATTATATTGATGCAAACACTTTTATTTGGGTTACCTAAATCCAATAGTTTGGAGGTTGGTTAGATTGAGTCAAGATAAAATTGTGGTTTATATCCCTAAAGACCTCTATGATGAAATTAAAAAACGTGTTGATTTAAGTGGTGGAGAATTTAAGAGTGTTGATGAATATGTGGAGTTTGTTTTAAGAGAAATTGTGAAGGAGGAAGAGGAAGAAGAATTTGAATACACACCAGAAGAAGAAGAGAAAATAAAGGAAAGACTTCGCGGTTTAGGATATCTCTAGACGTATTTTACGGTAAAATATATGTTGAGTTGGCTATGTCAGGCTATATATTTTAATTCTGTTAGCTTTTCTAAAATTTTTTGAACACATTGCTCTGGATCCATTTTTTCCGTGTCTACTATTACCTCTGGATTTTCTGGTTCTTCGTAGGGATCTGATATTCCCGTGAAATTCTTTATTTCTCCTTGTACCGCTTTTTTGTAAAGGCCCTTCGGGTCTCTTTTCATACATGTCTCTACGGAGCACCTTACGTAGACTTCGATGAATTTTTCTATTAGGTTTCTTGCGTAGTCTCTCATTGCTCTATATGGTGAAACTAAACTTACTATAACTGCCACTCCATGTTTAGCTAACATCTTAGCTAGGTAAGCTACTCTTCTACCATGTTTTAATCTATCTTCCTTTGAGAAACCTAAGTCTTGACTTAAACCTTTTCTTAACTCGTCTCCATCCAGTACTTCAGTGTCCCAGCCAAGTTCCTGTAACTTTTCTTCAAGTTTTCTTGCAATTGTTGTTTTACCTGATGCAGGTAAACCAGTTAACCATACAACAAAACCTCTCATCCTATACACCTTTTACAGCCTTCCCTTCCATATCGCTTGGAGGCTCCATATCCAAAAGATAAAGAATTGTGGGAGCTACATCAAGTATATCTATATCTACTTTCTTTCCACCAAGGTTTTGAGAAGGATCGTAGACGATGTATATGCCGTATTGGCTGTGTACGGCATCATCTGGCCCCGTGTCATTTTCTGGCAGGTAAACTGTGTTGTGTCCGATCGTTCCAGCCGATCTCCAATATAGGTCGTCGAAGAAAACCATTAGGTCTGGGGGTTCCCCGTTTATTTCCGGGTAGTATTCTTCTGGTTTTATTACTTTTGTTTCTAGTTTTTCTCCGTTTGGCCCTGGTATGTTCTTTATTTTCTCTGCTAGCTCATCTCTTACGTCTTCATATTCTTCTGGTTTTATTATTCCCTGTGGTTCTCTGCCTTCCACGTTTAGAAATATTCTTGCGTAGTAGCCTCCCCATCCCCATGCTATGGTTTTCTTCCAGTCTACCTCCGCTTTCTCCAATCTTGTTTTTTGTTTAGGATATTTTTTGAGAGTTAAATACCCTTCTTTTATTAGCCATTCGTTTATGCATAGAGCTCCTTTCATTCTTTTTGCTCCATGATCGGAGACAACGACAATCTTTGTGTTTTTGGGAACTATTTTTAGAAGTTCTCCTATTTGCTGGTCTAAATACTTGTAGTAGTTTTTGATTACATCGCTATATTTGCTGTTAGGCTCATATAAGTGGTGTTCTGGGTCGAAAAATTTCCAAAAAGCGTGTTGAACACGGTCTAAACCTATTTCTACGAACATGAAGAAGTCCCATTCCTTATTTTTAAGCAAATATTTTATTATTTTGAAACGTTTTTCTGTCATTTCGTAAAGTCCTTTTATTAGCTTATCTCTTTCCTCTGTTCTAAATACTACGTCAAAAATATAGTTTCCAACAATTTTCTCGATTTCTTCTCTGAATTCTGGAGGATATGTGTATTGTTTTGCGTTTGTAGGGGTGATGAAACAAGATATAAGGTAGCCGTTGAGGGGTTTTGGAGGATAGGTTGGCGGTACTCCAATAACTATTGATTTTTTACCCTTCTCGCTTAAAATGTTCCATACAGTTTTTTCTTTAATTTTCCGATAATTCGCTATCCATATGTCTGTGTAAGAATAGTTTTTTCTATGTCTAAAACCATATATTCCTAGTTTCCCAGGGTTTTTGCTTGTTGCCATCACCATCCAAGCTGGAATCGTAATCGGGGGAACACAGCTTTTCATTCTTCCATATATTCCATTTCCAACAAGATATTTTATGTTTGGTAGCTCGTCTAAAAACTTGTTAAATAATAGTTCGGGAGGTGCTGCATCTAAACCAATAACTAAAACTTTTGGTTTGTTCATTTTTGTTCCCTTAACTTTATTTGATTGAAATCTTATTGTCTGGCTGTTATTATATGAAGATTTTTATAAGAGTTATTATGCCAAGTGTAATGGACGCGTAACCGACTAGATTTTTAAATTTCTTTTCCCCTATTTTTTTAACAGTATAAGCTGAAAAAGGCGTTGATAAAATGCTTCCCATTATTAGTGGCACAACTACATCCCAGCGAATCATAACGCGAGTAGCTATGTAAATTAGACTGCTTGCGAGACATGTTACTGCTTCTGCTAGGGTTGTTCTTCCAATAGCATGTTTACTTTCAGTTCCACTTAGTATCTGTCCGCACATAAGTATTGGACCGTATCCTCCACCGCTTATCCCTTTGTTAAAAGAGCTAATTAATCCTAGGCTAAGGATTTTCTTCCATGAAAAGTTAGTTTTAACTTTGACCGTTAAAGTTAGGATTCCAACTGTTAAAACCATGCTTCCAATGTATATTCTTAGTATGAAGCTTGACAGTCTTATAGCTACTAAGACTGCTGTTGTCGCACCTATTATGCCGCATATTGCGAGAACAAAGGTTACTTTAGTGTCTATGGATCCAAGGTTGAAATTTACATTTTTAAATTTGTGATGGAAGAATGATGCTACTAATCCTGAGGAGAGTTGAGATATGAGAACTGCTGGTACAGCTTGTAATGGTTGAATTCCAATTATTAGGAGAAGTGGAGTTAGGGTGGTTCCGTAGCCCATTCCTATCGATGAATCTATATATTCGCAGATAAATGCTAATATTGTGATGATTAAGAAAAAGGTTGTTTTAGTCATATTTATTTGCCTTCTATTATTCTACAAATGGGTTTTCCCACTTTAATATTATTTCTGCGATTTCCGGTCTCATTATTTCTTTTGGTGGTTTTTTGCCTTGTTGTAAAAGTTTTCTTATCATTGTTCCGCTGAATCTTACTCGATATTCTTCGGGATGCGGACATGTTTTTTCGTTTGCCATGCCGCCGCATTTTTTGCACATGAAGAATTCTTTGAAGAATATTGGAACTATTCCTAGGTCTGGGAATTCATCAAATATTTCTTGGGCGGCATATGGTGGGTAAAAGTTTCCTACTCCTGCGTGGTCTCTTCCAACTATGAAGTGGGTGCATCCGAAGTTTTTTCTTACGATTGCGTGGAAGATTGCTTCTCTTGGCCCTGCGTATCGCATTTCTGTCCGCAGTATTGCGAGTACTGCTCTGTCTTTAAGATAGTAGTGTTTTATTAGTTCTTCGTAGGCTGCTAAAATAACTTCGTCTTTGAAGTCGCCTTTCTTCTTTTTTCCGATTACTGGGTTTATGAACAAACCGTCTGTAAATGTTAGGGCTGTTTTTTGCACATATTCGTGTCCCATGTGTGGTGCGTTCCTTGTTTGAAATCCTACTACCGTTCTCCAACCCTTTTCTTTGAAAAGTATCCTTGTTTCCACGGGCCACAAAGTGTACTTGTAGTAAGGGTTTTTTGAATGGTCTAATAGATCTATTTTTCCTCCTATGAGCTTTTTCTTCATTTGGTATGTTTTTGCTACTCCTGGGTGTGCTGGATCCTTTACTCCGAACACTTTTTCTGCATGTTTTTCTTTATCATAGCCGTAGATTTCTTCTATGTGAAGTATGACTATGGGTTTATTTTCCTCCAAGGATAATATTGTTATATCGTCTCCTTCTTTCACCGATTTTATTTCTTCTTCGCTAACGTCTATTACGATGGGAATTGTCCATGGAAGATCGTTAGATAATCTCATGTTTTCTAGAACATTTAAGTAGTCTTCTTGCGTCATTGGTCCTTCTAGTGGGCTGAAAACACCGTGGGCAATATTTTCAACATCTTTGATGTACTCGTTTGTTAATTTTATTTTTGGTAGTTCTAAGGCTTCTTCTAGCCTTTTTTCTCTTTCTTTACCTTTTAGTACTCTGTTTATGAGTTTTCCTCCGTGTGGTGGCGGCATGTTTTAACCTCCATTAGTCTATGTATCCGAGGGCTCTTAATCTTTCTTTTATTTCTTCTTCCTCTTCCTCTGAGAACACTTCTTTTTCTTCTTCCATTTTTGCGAGGTATTCTCTTATTATGTGGGTTACGAAACTTGATACTGAGGTGAATTCGGTTTCCTTTATTTTTTCTTCAAGTTTTTTGTACAGGGTTGTTGGTATTGAAATTGAAGTAAAATTCTTAGGCTTAGACTTTTCTTCCGTCATCTTCATCATCACTTCCATTTTAGAAGTGAGTTGATAAAAGGTGTATATAAATTTCACGGTTATATGCATGATATATCATGGAAAAATACGTGAAAAGCATATAAAAAGAATCATGCTAACGGGAATCAGCAAGCCAATAACTTTTATTGCACATTGTTTGGAAGGTAATAATTTTGTATAAGTTAAAAAAGCATGTAAATTGCTAGAAAATTCTTCTTAAGGGACTTTTGTCAAAGTCTTCATCATTCGATACAATCTCCTTTGCTCCAACCCTTAATGCCACTGCTAAATGTAAAGAATCTTCGTAATCAAAACCGTACTCTTTCATCAGCCTGAGGGCTTGAAAGACGTCGCCGCTAGTTAAAGACTCTATTATTAGTCCTCTAAGACTCGTTATTGCTGTAATGACTTCTTCTACGAATTTCTCGTCTCTCAAATTTCTACCAGTTAATCCTCCAACAATTACAAGTGTTTCGTATATAGTTAGACTAGAAGTTACATATTCTCTACGAGAAGCATTTTCAACACTTTTGATCCATTTATAAGCTGTTTCACCAAATTTAGGATGCTTACCAAGCCAGTAAACAAAGATATTAACATCTAAGTACTTTGTAGCCACCATTTTTTAACAGCCTCAACTAAAAAATGATCAAGATCTTCAGGCCACTTATCAATTTTAAAAGCACCATAATATTTATCAGCAACCGACTCTAAAGCTTCCACTACTATTTTTCTACCTTCAACCGTAACTCTAACATAACTTTTCTCCTTTATACCAACATTTTCTCTAATGTCCTTTGGAATCAAAATTCTACCTTTCTCATCAACTTTAACAACCACTTTCATGAATCCCACCTATATACAAATAATATCCCACTATATAAAAATTTCCCACAAAAAATTGAATAAAACAGCACTGTTGTTTTTAAGTGGTAAAATTAGTATCACCATGCCAAATAGGTTTTCCATCAATATAACTAGGCACCGAAACTTCTAAGGCCTTTAATACCGTTGGAGCTAAATCGTAAAGGTTAACCTCGATTTTCAAGACACTCGAAACATTAGACCCAAGCAAAGCCAATATACCGGGCACATCTTTAGGATCATGAGTTCCATCGTGTCCCCCACTCCACTTCTCTGACCTAATAATGCATTTCTCGTCTTTGTATTTCTTTGCTTTGCTTCGACTTGCTTGCCAACCTGGATTAAAGAATACTATTAAATCGGGGGCCTCATCCACATAGGGTCCCCAATACACGTCCCTCGTAACCACACGTTTTACCACTTTTTGCCCATCTACCTCAATTTTCTCTAGATACTCTTTGATTTTTTGAACCACATTATTATATTCTTTGACTTGTATTTTTCCGTTTGGCTCTCTTCCCTCTAAGTTTAGCCATATGTCACCATACTCATATGCTACAGCTATACTATTTTTGTCATCTACATTTCCTTCTGCTCCTCCTTTTGCAAAGCCTTGTTTGTGTAGTAGGCAGTTGACTAGTACTTCGCTGTGTACTGGGCAGAAACCGTGATCCGAGAGGAATATAAAAAGAGTTTCTTCCAAGTCTATGTTTTTGAGAAATCCTGAAATTATTTTATCCATTTTTTTATAGTATTTTTCGACTTTAAATGTGAACTCGTTTCTCTCATATTCTGGATGGTTTTCATCTACGTTTTTCCAGAAGAAGTGTTGTATTCGATCTGTCCCCATAAAAACGGTCATAAAGAAATCCCATTTCTCTTCCTCTAAAAGAAACAAACTTATGTCTCTTTGCATATCTGTGATTTCATTTACTCTTTCAAAAAACTTGTCCGGTTCTTCTTTGACCCTTTGAAGTATTTCTACCTCCACATCTCCTATAAACCGTTTTATTCCAAATTTCTTTTGTAATTTTTCTCTTACTCTGGATGGGTATGGTATTCCTTCCCTTTTTGCTAAGAAACCTGGTATTATAAATCCGTTTAGATTTTCTGTTTTTGACATGGGGACGTTTATTACACCTACCCTTTTCCCGTGTTCACTCAGGATCTTCCATAGTGTTTTTGTTTTTATTTTGTCTGGTGTGTTGATTTTTCTCTTATAGGTTCCTATTTTTCTTGTTGTGAAGCTGAATATTCCATGTTTACCCGGGTTTACCCCTGTCATGAATGTTGTCCATGCTACTGGGGTTTGCGCTGGTATTGGTGGTATTGTTTTCCCGAGTATTCCTTCTTTTTTGATTTTTCTTAAGGTTGGCAATTTCTCCATCCATTTTTCAACCAGTATAGGTGACATGCCATCCGATCCTATAACTAGGACTTTCATTTTTCTACTTCCTTGAAGGGTTGATGCGTTGTTGCATTAGTTTTTTATTTTTTGCTGTTGATTTATTTTAGGGGAATTGTTATGGCTAAGGTTAAATATGTAAATATCTCTATTCCTAAGCCTCTATATGAACGTTTAGAAAAAGCCTTAAAAGACTCCGGTTACAGAAGCCCAACCGAATACATCATCTTCCTCATTAGAAAGCACTTAGCCGACCTTGAATCAGACGATTTAGATCGAAGACTAAGAGCCCTCGGATACAAATAAAATTAGTAAAATAATTGTAATCTAGGGTTTACTGCTATTTTCGTAAATTGATGGTGAATTTTGCGGATTATAGTTATTTAAAAGTTAAAGGGATACTGTAACTGATTAGGTTATTCTTTTCGGAAAATTAGTGCTAGGGTGCTGGCTATTGTGCCTATTGTGGCTACTAAGAATTGAAGGAAATATGTTCTAAATGTTATTAGGCAGGCTATTAGTAGTAGGGAAACTACGAACCCCCCTCCTAGGGTATATTTTTTTAGTTTTGGCTGGTTGTTTAGCCATGTCCAGCCGTTTTCCAGTGTGATTTTAACTTGATGAGCGCCGAGGAGGACTAACTTGGAGACTATGTGTGCTAGGTCGTGTAGTATTGTTCCTCCAATGTATATTTTTCCGTTATTTTTCGGTGGTGGATTTATGTAGAGGTTTCTTGCTCCACAGTTCTCACACTCCAGATATAGATAACCGTTGCTACCATAGCCTCTGAGTAGAGTGTAACCTTCCCATCCACATTCTCTACATTTCACGTAGTAGGAGCTTTTGGTAGCTTTGTTCATCTCTTTTACCTCAATATAAAATTTAAGATTCATTGAATATTTAAATGAATTGGATTTGTTATATTTTACTACAATTCTTCGTTATAAAATTGATTAGAGGGAAGAAAGAGACGACAAATATTTTACTATGATTAAGACGCTATGTTATGTCGATAGATAGACCGAAAGTAAGAGTTATTATATGATGTAATTTATGTATTATATGCTTTCATGTTAAGCACAAACTTAACATATTAGTTGGTAAAGATTTTGCAGTGAAGGATTGTAAGGTTTGAGGGAGATATATGGAAAAACCAGTGTTATCATTAATTATTCCAACGTATAATGAAAGGGAAAATCTTCCCGTACTTGTAAAGAGGATTCACGATGCTCTAAGTGGCTACTGTAGTTATGAAATTATCGTGGTCGATGATAATAGTCCCGATGAAACTTGGAAAGTTGCTGAAGAATTATCTAAACAATATCCGATAAAGGTAGTTAAACGTAAAGGTAAATTGGGTTTATCCTCAGCGGTTATTGAAGGTTTTAAGCATGCTTCTGGGGAATTTTTAGGCGTAATGGATGCTGATTTACAGCATCCGCCTGAAATATTACCTAATCTGATAGAAGAGGCGAAAAATGGTAAGGATATCGTGATTGCAAGTAGATATATTAAGGGGGGTAAAATAGAGAATTGGGGTTTGAAGCGGAAAATTGTATCTAAAGGTGCTAGATTTTTGACTAAGGTTTTGGTTCCACAGGCGAGAGGTATAAAGGATCCTCTTTCAGGATATTTTATTATTAGAAGAGATGTTGTTGAGGATGTTGAGTTAAATCCTGTTGGATATAAGATTCTTCTTGAAATTCTGGTTAAGGGAAAATATGAAGATGTTTCAGAAGTGCCATTCACATTTGAAACAAGAGGAATGGGAAAAAGTAAGTTGAATTTAGGAGAATATACGAACTTTTTGAGGCATCTGTATAGGCTTTCGGAGACTGTAGGGGAAGTTATGAAATTAGTTAGATACATGGTAATTAGTGTGTTAGCATTGTTTGTGAATATGTTTTTCTTCTTTATTTTAACAAACTACTTTTCTCTAAACTATATTTATTCTTCTATTTTGAGTTTGGAAGCTATGATCTTATTTAGTTTTGCTTTAAGTGAGATATGGGTTCTGAAGGGTGAACGAGTTAAAAGACCTACTAACCCTGTGTTGAGAGCGCTTAAATACAATGCATTTTGCTTTGGTGGTATATTAATAAATATTGGTGTTTTATGCTTATTTACAAACGTATTTGACGTTTATTACTTTGTTTCAAACTTTTTTGGTTCAATCGGAGCGGTTATATGGAATTATGCAATGAACATCTGGCTGACATGGAAAACTAGATAATAAACAGTCTAACCATGAGCACTTCTCAAAAAATAACACTTCTTCTAATATGTATACTTAATCCCTAAACAATTAATCCTTTCGCTAAAAATTAATCACGTAGCAAAATGTTTAGTCTGTTCGCGTCCTCTCCAAATTGTTTCAAAAGTCCTAGTAGTTTCAAGAAAGCATCCAGATCTGCACAATATAAGAGCACACATCACCGTAAACTATAATAACTATAGTTTTTTTAAATAGTTTAATTATGAATTTCTATGCTTGGATGTGACATACAGTGAAGCAAGAAGCAGAAATAGCCATCATAAGTACATCACCATCATCAAAATGTGGAATAGGAATCTACACAGAAAACCTCTACGGAGCGTTACCAGAAAACAAAAGCAATAAAATCATTGTACTCTCCGAAACACCCCACGAAGGAAAACTCCGATACGAAAAAACATGGAAAAAAGGCTTAAACATTCTCTCCCCAATAAACATTTTCCGCAAAATATTAAAAAAAAATTAAAGTAGTACATCTTCAACATGAATGGCTAATTTTCGACTCCCTAGCTGCAAACCTAATCTACGCCTTCCTACTCCTCTTACTAAAACTCCTAAACAAAAAAATAGTAATCACTTTTCACACAGTTTTCAGCCTCAAACACCTCAAAAAAGACACACTTAAAACCTTCAACATAAAATACCCCCTAACAATCGTAAAAAACACTATAAAACTCTTAACAAAACTCTACGCCATATCAAGCCACAAAATAATAGTACACACACAGAAAATGAAAGAAACCTTAACAAAACAGTACAAAATCCCATCCCACAAAGTAACGATAATACCACACTACGTAAAAAAACTACCAAAAATAGAC
>Ga0209410_1000953_pt1 | contig 13849 bp, 15 predicted proteins | sample Mar14436cmmetaG_FD_184135 | JGI IMG/M metagenome (GOLD analysis project Ga0209410, IMG submission 184135) | Marine hydrothermal vent microbial communities from Guaymas Basin, Gulf of California to study Microbial Dark Matter (Phase II) - Marker... ... | reverse complement strand
TGATAGAAAATCTCCAACCTCCTTCCTCTCGATCAAGATATCTCCTGGGAGGAGGTAATCTCCAACCTCTAAGAACTCGTATCTCAAGCTTACCCCAAGCCTCGATAACATTCTCGGAACCCCGGACTTCACCTCCCTCTTATCCACGACCACTACTCCAGGTCTAAGCCTCAGCGTCATCCAACTTAATTAGATATCGCTTTCGATTAATTTATTTTGTATCTGGCAGGGTGTTGCGTGAAGAGCTGTTTACTCCCTCTCAGCGGACTGATTTACGATCATGTGCTCAGCCTGTCCCATACTCCTCATCGAGGGAACTCATATTATCACATAACACTTGATATTTTTACCTTATGTAAATCGCATCTCCAAAATATTCGAGATCACGTGTGGATCGAGACCCATTTATGGGATCTTGATCGGGCTGATGAACTTGAAGTATATTGAGGCCGCGATCGAGATGAGCGCCAAGACAATCACGGCCAAATCCTTCGGCCTGAGCTTAAGCTCCCTGAGATAGGTTCTCTTCTTGGATGCCCCGAAGCACTTCACCTCCATGGCCTCGGCGAGCTCATAGCTCCTCCTCAAGACGTTTACGATCAATGGGACTAGGATCGGGATATATCGCCTCAGCCTGGTTAACGGGTTTCCCCTATCGAGCTCCAATCCCCTAGATCTTTGAGAGTCCACTATGGTTTGAAGTTCTTCTGCTAGGATGGGCGTGAACCTTATGGCGGAGATGAAGGCGAAGACATACATGTAGGGGATCCTCAGCTTAGTCAAGGTCATCCCGATCTCCTCTGGAGTAGTTGTGAGGAAGAAGATGGAGAAGGAGGCGAGTAAGGCTATCAGCCTATAGGCCGCCGCGAAGGACTCGTAGAGGATCATCTGGGTCGGAAGCTGTCCGGGTATGAGCATCCTGATGAGATAGTTCATTAAGAAGACTGCAACTATGAACGGGATCGAGCCATAAACGGTCTTAATCCACCTTCTCATAATCCCGCTTATGGCTGCAAGAAGGGCCTCGGTGGCCACGATTATGGTCGTAACCGTGACCTCCACATAGATCAGGGTTATGAGGAGAAATGTTGTTGAGATTAGGAGCTTAGCCCTCGGGTCGAGCCTATGGATTATGCTGTCCCCGGGATAGAATTGTAATCCCTGTAGTATCGCCGCCATCCAGAGATCTTTAAAGACCCCTGTATAAGAGTTTCATCATTAAACGCATTAACGGAGAAGGGGTTAGCGATGCGGTCTATCTCCGAAGTCTCGTCATGATCTCGACCGCCAGCTCCCTCGAAGAATACAGCCTAGGCTTGACCCCGATGAAGTCGAGTTCCTTTGATAGGGTGATGAGCTGGGGTGGGAGGAGATTACATGATTTGAGCAGCTCCTCGTTCAGGAAGATTTCTTCAGCGTCTCCATCGGCGATCACCCTACCCCTCTTCATCAAGATTATCCTAGGCTTTAGATCCGCTATGAACTCAACGTCATGGGATGATATTATGACGGTCTTCCCTTGGGAATTCAAGAGCTTTATCACCTCCAATAGCTTCTCCTTCTGGAGCATATCCTGTCCTATCGTCGGCTCATCCAAGGCGATTATGTCTGGAGACCATGCCAAGACTATCGCGAGAGCGAGCCTCTTCTTCTCGCCGCCGCTTAGGGTGAATGGAGACTTATCGGCATAGCCAGCCAAATCCATGAAGTTTATCGCGTTCTCAACCCTCCTCTTCACAACCTCCTCGCCGTATCCGAAGTTCCTCAAGGCGAAGGCCACCTCCTCCCAAACGCTCTCGGAGAAGAACATGTCATCGGGGTTTTGGAAGACTATCCCAACCTTCTTGGAGAGTGATGCTACCGTGGCATTCCTCGTATCCACCCCATCTATCAACACCCTCCCCCTCACAGGTTTTAGGAGACCGTTTAGATGCTTTATCAGGGTCGTCTTCCCAGCCCCATTCTCCCCCATGATCGCGACTATCTCGCCATCTCCTATCTCAAGGTCTATTCCATCGAGCGCCTTGACGCCGTTCGGGTAAACATACTCGACTGACTCAAATCTTATCATCTCAAGGCACCTCTCAAGCCCCTTATGAACTCCTCAACCGATAATGGGATCCCTCTAAACGGTATGCATCCGCCGATCCTCCTCATCTCCTTCACAACCTCGACGACCCTTGGAACCGAGACCCCATACATCAAGACATCCTCTTCTAAGATTTTACGCGGTTCATCGAAGTAGATTATCCTGCCCTCATCCATTATCGCCAACTTATCCGCATAGGGGATTAGATGCGTCAATCTATGCTCTGAGATCAGGATGGTCAATCCATGCCTCCTATTCAAGTCTATTATCGCATCTATGAGGTTCTTAGCTGAAACTGGGTCGAGCGAGCTCGTGGGCTCATCTAATAGGAGGATCTTTGGCTTCATGGCGAGGACCGAGGCTATCGCGACCTTCTGCTTCTGACCAGCCGAGAGCTCGAATGGGGATCTATTCCTCAGCTCCTCGATCCTTAACAGCTTTAAAGCCCACTCAACCCTATCCCTTATCTCCTCCCTCGGTAGCCCAAGGTTCTCAAGCGGGAAAGCTATGTCGGCCTCGACGCTTAGGGCGAAGAGCTGATTATCCGGGTTCTGGAAGACCATCCCAGCCTTCTGGGAGAGGATGTGTGGCGGACACTCTCTAGTATCGGTTCCATCTATTAACACCCTTCCCTCAAACTCTCCCTCATAGAAGTGTGGGATTAGGCCATTCAGGCATCTGAGGAGGGTCGTCTTCCCACATCCACTCTTACCCGCCAAGATCACAAACTCTCCCTCATCTATCTCAAGATTCACTCCCCTGATCGCGTAGAAATCGGTTCCAGCATACTTGAACCCGAGATCCTTAACCTCGATTATCCTCAAGCCTCCATCAGCTCCGCCCTAGAGCCAAGCTTCTCGGATAAGATCTCTAGACACTTGGATAGGATGGAGTCTATGTCGCCTTCACGGCAATATGCTCTGGCGGCAGCCGCATGTCCTCCTCCATGGCCTCCAAACTCTCCACCAAGCTTCTCCGCAACATCTCTCCCCAAGTCGATTCCATATCTCTCAACTACCTCGTTAACGGCTCTCATGGAGACCTCTACTCCATCGTCGGATTCTCCGGCGGCCACAGCTATGTGGGCTCCCAGGCTTAGCAAGCTTCTCGCACAGGAGCTTTGATAGCTTCCAACCCTCGTTAAGACTACCATTAGCTCACCAATCCTATAGATCCTCATCCTAGACGCGGCCTTCAGCCTCGCGATCCTCTCAGATAGCTCCATCCTCGTCTCCAGCCTTGATAGGAGCTCGACGGGATTCACGATCTTCTCCGCTAGCCTGCACACCGCCTTGAGAGAAATCTTATCCGCGATGGATAGCCTAACGGTATCATAGTATATTCCTGCGAAGAGGGCCTCGGCCTCCATGCTGTTTAGTTCGTAGTTTAATAGCTCAGCTAGATCATATATGATCTCGCATACAGATTGATACTTGTCTGAGACGTATAGCTTAACGCCCTTTGGATAGCTGCCGATGCTGGTCGTGTGGTGATCTATCACGATCACTCTCTCGGGCTCTGAGAATATCCACCGATATTCTTCAAGCTGCTCGGGTGATCCGGCGTCGAGGACTATGAAGTATCCTTCATGTCCTCTAAGCTCGTCGATCGTCAAGTTTAGGTGGTTTAGGAGAGCCTTGCTATGAGTTGATGGCCGAGATGGTATCGTGAATAGGATCTTCTCGACCGCGTAAACTTTCTTCAAAATGTTGATCAGGGTGTATGATGCTCCTATCGAGTCCGAGTCTCCGCCAGCATGGGTTAAGATCGCCACAACCCCGCCTCTTACCAGATTTAGCCCCCTATCCAAGAGCTCTACGAATCCTCGATCTCTCATGATGCCGACGATCCCGATAATGCTTGCTGAAGCTCTTTCTGAAGGGATTCTAACTGGCTTCTAGTCCTCTGCTCCTGCTTCTCCAAGAGCTTGAGCCTAGTCTCAGTTAACTCTCTCTTCTCATTGAGCTCCTCGACGAGCTTCTGCTTATCGCTTTGAACTAGGATAGGGCCCACCGCCTTATACACCATTACGTCGTCGGGGGATTTCTGAAGCTCTTCCAGAGCATCCTTCACCTCGATTAGCTCTGCCTCAAGCCTCTGCCTCTCAACTATTATCACGTTTAGGGTTTGTTGGAGTTGTTGAAGCCTCGCGATCCTCTGCTTAACGCTTGGGGGAAGCTCCCTCTCAGCCGACATCTTCACCACCATATCGATTCCGGGAACTTAAAAAATTAGCCCACAATCGATTGTTGAGATATTTTGAGACTATTAGCGCTCGGCCCTCTTCATGAGGGAGTCTAGCTCGTGGAGAGCTTCCGCTATGGAGTCTATGAATCTGAGGAATGAGTTTAACGCGGCTCTAAGGGCGACTGGATCGGATGCCTTGATCACCAGGTTTAAGCCATCCTCGGTTAAGGCCATGCTCACAGATGTTCTCTTAGAGGGGATATCCTTGGCCTCTGGGATTATAGATGAATATAGGATCTCGGCCTCATCTCTTGGAAGATGGAATCTGATCTTGGCCTCAAATCTACTTTCTGGGAGCCGGCGTCCAAGCTCCTCCCGCGAAGGTGTATCCACACTTCCTACATCTCCAGATCCCAATCGAAACCCTCCTAACTCTGGGGTGACCGCAGCTTGGGCAGATATGCCACGCCCTCTGCTCGCGCTCTATCCCCGCAACCCTCTTCCTCAGGGTGGACCCATACCTCGCCCCAAACCTCTTCGCAGGATTCCCTTGAACCTTCCCGACCTGAACCATCTCTTTCCATATCTCCTCGACCGGCTCCATATTTAAACGATAACCCCTCCCCATATCTCGCATCGTGGGGTGTGTAGGGCGGTCGAATTCTAGCGAGGAACGTTGGCGTGTTGGCTCGAGGTTATTGTTCTCCGGCGAGCTTCACCGGAACCGTTTCCAAGAACTTCCTCCTTATCTCTTGGGTCTTCTCCCAAGCTAGCTCGATGATGTCGTCCATGAGGTTCATCGGCACCGGGCCCGGCGAGTTTTTCTGGATCGAGACGACGTTCCCCTTCTCATCCGTTCCAACTATTAATGAGACATCCAACACCTTCTCTTCATCTATCTGAGGATCGACCAAGAACTTTTCCCCCAGCACCCCGATCATCACCGAGAATGGGAGGGCCGTTAGCTCGGGTGTGAAGTACTCGTCGGTCTTCTCAAGCTTTCCATCGACGACCCTATACCTCGGTATCTTTAGGGTTGCTAGGGCGGCCATGGCCGAGATCAGCGCTGGATCATAGTAGTTTCCATCATAGTCCAAGACATAGATGTCTATGAACAGGATATACGCCTTCTCGCCCTCAATTATACAGAGCTTCTTGAGGTCTATCGCCTTCCCCTCCCTCAAGCTCCTATCCACGACCCTCGCCAGCTCAACCCCCCGTTCATCCGGAGGCCCTGGCTCAAAGGTTGTCGAGGCCAGGGGGAGGAGTTCGGCGTTCACCGCGAATGATCCCTCGTCGGGTCTATCGGAGTAGGGTGTTCCAACCTCGACCTTTATTCCCGTGAGGATCTTCGTCCCGCCCATGGTCACGAGCGCGGATCCCTCAGCCTTCTCAACGAGGCTTGTTTGAATAGTTATGGGTCTCAAGTCTCTAGGCCCTCTACCGTCGAGCCTCTTACCCTGCTGGAGGAGGCTGTAGATCTTCTCCTGCATTATCCTCGCGGTTAAGTCCTTCCTTGAATGTAGTGGGAGCGTCATCCTCACATCCCTCCCTGAGGCATCGCGCTATACTTTCTCTTTAGAGCCTCCCTCTGAAGCTTGTAGATCTCCATGATCCCCTTCTTCGCCAAGGCTAGGGCTTTTGGAAACTCGTCCTTCGAGATCCTCCCATTAAGCTGGAGGAGCACTATCGAGTCGAATCTTGGGGCCATGGCCATGGGCATATCCGCCTCCCCATACTTATCCTCAACATCGTTTAGATCCAAGACTAGCTGGCCATCAACCTTTCCAACCGCGACCGCAGCTATTAGATCCGCCATCGGTATGCCGGCATCCGCTAGTGCGAGGGAAGCGGCGGTTAAGCCTGTTGTCCTAGTTCCCCCATCCGCTTGAACGACCTCAATATAGATGTCTATACATGTTCTCGGAAACTCTTCTAGGAAGACGACGGTCTCCAACGCCTCCCTGATAACCTTGGATAACTCGACCTCCCTCCTCGTCATTCCAAGAGGCTTCCTCTCCTCGACGCTGAAGGATGTCATGTGGTATCTACAGTTTAGGATGGCTCTGTCCGGTAATGATAGGTGTCTGGGGTGGACTTCCCGTGGCCCGAAGACCGCGGCGAAGACCCTGGTCTTCCCGAACTCGACGTAGGCCGATCCATCGCTCTTATCCAGGACCCCGACCTCCATCTTTATCGGTCTGAGCTCATCGAATCTTCTTCCATCGGTTCTTATCCCATCCTCGGTTATGAGCTTGGGCTTACTCATCTCACACCACCCTTGAGGATCGAGTCTATAAGCTTGCCGACCCTCTCGGTTAATCCTTGGGTATGTGCTTCTCTCTCAACCTCCTTTATCGCCGTCACGGCCGCAAATTCTTGGGCTGGGGATGGGCCTGAGATGACTATAAGCCCATTCCTCCCAACCACTATCCTACATCCGGTCCTCCTCTTGATCATGTTTATCATCGAGCCCCTCCTACCTATGAGCCTTGGGATCTTCGCGGGGTGGATCGAGATTAAAAGCCCTTTATCGAACCTCCTCATCCTCCTCGTATGCTCTAGGATTATCCCCCTAAGGCTACTCTCCTTGACTCTGGCGGAGATCACGTCTCCAACCCTAAGGCCGAGATTCTGAACCTTCCTCCTATCCGGGATCCTTATCACGCCGGTTAAATGCTTTCCTAAGACGACGTCGAACCCATTCGGCTTGACATCTGAGATCACGCCTATTACCTCGTCTCCGACTTGAGGCCTATAAGCTCCCTTAAAGGCTATGACGCATACCCTATTATTCCTTATGGTGGCCAGACCCACTTGAGCCGCATAAACCTTCCCATCCACGACGTAGGTTCCTTCCCCACTCCGCTTACCATCGTCTGAGAGTAGTTGACCGGGTAAGACAACCTCGTGATCCGAGAAGTATACAGGCATCTCTATGATCACTCCTCTAATGGGGTCACCTCAATTCTCCCGCTTGAGATCCTATTTAACCTCTCTATTAGGTCTACGTGAAGCCCGGTCGGGATCTCTATTACGCTCACCCAGCTCCCATCCCTCCTCCACTCCTCCTTAGTTATCTTGCTCATGCTTCGGACGATTCCATAAGCCTTTCCAACGACATCTCCTGGGAGCCTGAGCCTAAATCTCAGGATTCCCATCTTTATGGGGATAACCCTTCTAAGCTTCTCGATTATCGCCAAGGCCTGCTCCTTCGCATCCTTGAATGGATCTATCGCCACGCCCACCTCCTCCATCGCGAGCTCGATTCTCTGAGGTGGGTGGGGCATATTCGTCCTAGGATCTATCGTATTCTTCGAGATGAACTCTATTATCTGCCTCTTCTTGTCCTCGATGAGCCTCCGCCTCTGCTCAGCCGTTACCTGAACCACCCCATTATCTAGGATCGTCTGAGCGATCTTCAGGATGTCGGTGGTCCCAAACGCCTTCCTAATCTCTTCCTCGCTCGCCCTAATCCCCTTCCTCGCATCCTTATAGACCTCATCATAGACTACTATCTTTGAGATGGGTATCTTCTCGCCCAGCCTATACTTTAACGCCTTATCCGGGTCGACGAGGATTTCGAAGGTCTGGCCTCTCCTCTCGATCCTAGCTATCGTGTATCCCCTCGACAACCTCGATCCTCCATCCAAGACTATTTATAGGGTGGATATTAAGGGATATTCTCAGCCCTTCTCCCTAGCCTCTATTAAGGGTTTAAGCCTCTCCATGAGCTCCTCTTGAGGCATCATGGAATACTTCTTCGTCGAGACTGGTATCGTCGCCACCCTCGCAGTCCACTTCTCATCAAGCCTCTCAACCGAGTTCACCAAAGCCTTCAAGGATAGCTCTATCGCCTCCTCCAAGCTTAGGTCGCGCCTATATTCGGCCTCGAGGACGTCCTTTACCTTCTCCGCCCCCCGCCCAATCGCCCAAGCATCATACTCCAAGACCATCCCGCTGGGCTCGGTGTAGAATACTCTAACACCGGTCTTATCGACCCCTCCGAATAGGATCGCCGTGCCGAAGGGCCTGACCCCCGCATGCTGGGTATACATCTGCATGATGTCTCCGATATATCTGGCCACGGCCTCGACCGTCGGCTCCTCATCATAGGATAGTCTCAAGACTTGGGCTCTAATCCTAGCATTGTCGGCCAAGATCCTCGCATCCGAGTTCAATCCAGCCGCCGCCGCGCCTATATGCTCATCTATCTGGAAGAGCTTCCATGAGAACTCTGGGTTTTGGAGCTTTGTGTGCATCCGCTCCTCGACCGTTAAGACGCATCCCTCATTACATGCTATAGCTATGGCGGTCGATCCAGCTCTAACGGTCTCTAATGCATATTCAACCTGATATAACCTGCCTTGAGGGGAGAATACGGTGATCGCCCTATCATATGCGCCAGCTATCCCAAGCGCCAAACTCCCTTCCTCCAAGCTCAAAAGAGATTCTAGAACGCTATTAAGATTTCATAGCTGGGTTAAGGCTAATATAGCCCGAGCCAGAATCTCCATATGCCTATGCCGAACATCCTCCTACTCGCGGCCGGGATATTCCTCCTAGTCTTGGGGTTATTGATGCTCTTGGCCTCGGGAGCTGGGGGTAGAGGTGAGGTCAAGGGCGGCGGAGTGGTGTTGATAGGGCCGATACCTATAATCTTTGGAGGGAGTTCGGTCAAGCTCCTACTCATATTCTTAATCATCTTCATGGCGATCTTCGCATTATTGGCGTTTCTAAACGTTCAGGCGGTGGTTTAGGATGAGCCATGGCCCAAGCCCGGCCAGCAGAGCGCTCCTCTCAATGCTTGGAATACTGTTCATCTTCATAGGGATAGTCTTAGTGATTCTGGGATTCATAGCACCGACGGGTAAGGTCCAGGCCGGTGGCTTGATCTTGATAGGTCCTATACCTATTATCCTTGGGGGAGAGCTGAGCCCGATACTACTCTTAATCCTCATCCTGCTCCCGATAATAATCTTCATCCTAATGTTCCTCCTCATGCTTAAGAGGATCTCGATGGAGGATAGAGGCTAAAGACATACGCTGAGATTTTAGCCGGCTGCGAGCATACGCGCCTTCTCCCATCTAAGATATATCTGAGCTATCTCGTCAAAGGTCAGGAATACTATTTCACCCTTCTCCATGAGGGGCTTAAGCTCCTTCAACCACTCCTCATACGCCTTGAGAACCTTATCGACCTCGGCTCCGGATCCGCATTGGTAGAGGTGGGAGCTCGCATACCAGGTGTTTATCATCCCAGGCTCCATATCTTTTAATGCCTCTTGAAGTGAGCGCTTGGCCTCGGCGAGACAGTCTGGATCTTTGCGGCAATCTATCTCAAAGCTCTTCGCCTTATACCAGCCTGGAATATAGACTATGGTTCCCGATTCATCATGGTTTAGCCACTCACCGGTCTTGAGGGATATCATCTGAACTCTTGGGAGTATCCAGGGATGTAGCTTGGTTGGAGAATTCCCGGTCTGCCGATAATAGGGCTTCTCAAGGGCCGTCATAGATATGAATCCTAGGCATCCATCGCATACCCCCAGCAAACCTATATCCTCGAGCTCGAACCCTCCTCCTAGATTTGTTGGCTCATGTCCTAGAGCTTTGGCGACCACCTCCTTAACGGCTCGATTATATCTGAGCTTCTCTTCATCCGTTCTGAGCCCGAGCTCCTTAAGATGGTGGCCTAGATGGCTTTGAACCCCGATGCCGTGGCCTCTGGCCTCAAGCTCTTTCAGGATGAATCTACCGAACTTCACGTCCGCATCGGCGAAATGCTTCTCGGTTTGGATCGAGAGCTTCGCCCCATACTTCTCAAATAGCTTTGCGAGCCTATCAAGCGTCTCAGCGTATTCCATGAAGACAGTTCTGCTCTCATTATAGTATGGCGGATGGCCGGGTAGCTCCTCGATATGGAGCTGGAACGCCACCAACAGTCTCTTGCCTATGCAGTCGTATGGACAGCTCCTCCAATCCTCCCCAACATCGCATACGCCGTTACCACAGGTTTCAGGTATGTCCACTAGGGCGAGGAGCCCACTCTCAGCCTTCTCACCTCCCTCGAAGAACTTTAGGACATAGTCGAAGTATTCTCTTAGAGGCATTCTGTGGCCGAGGTCATGCCATATCAGCTTACGGCTCTTGGCGGCCGAAGCCGCCTCATAGGCCATGATACAGGATTCGGGTGGGAGGAGCTGATCCCTCTTCCCGCAATGGAACTCCACCATCCCGCTATAGTTTGGAAGATGGTAGAGCGGATCTATCTCTTTAAGCTTTTCAGGGTTGTTGAGAAGATCTTGGATGGCTATCCGCTCAGCCTCACTTCTAGGCTTGACTCTGGATAGGATGTAGCTTAGGTTTGCGGAGGCGAGGAGGAGGGCCGCCTTCTCTATTCCAGCTGATCCGAGGGCGACGCCTGAGACTATGCTCCCCAAGCTCTTTGAGATTAGGTATACCTCCTTGGCTCCGTCGGCTCTCAGAAACTTCTCGATCAGAATTATCTCCTTTGATCCTTGATAAACTACGTCATAGAAGTCGCCCGGGCGATATCTTCCCCTTTCCCCGTGGTGGGGTAGGTCGAAGGCGAAGACGCAGTAGCCGTATTTCTTAAACTCATCCATGTCTTCCCTCCAAACCGATTTATCTCCCCCCATCCCATGGACGAAGATTATACATTTTCCATTCCAGTTCTCAGGCTTCTCGTAGATGTATGGAAATGAGAGCTTTATGGTCTCAGCACGCTCAGTAGTCTCTGAGGGGGTTGATTCCCTAGAGGTCCAGGCGCTCTCATGAGTCTCAATGCTGATCGTCTTTGAAGTCCCTGTGGAGGCGACGGTGTGCTTCGGCTTCCTTGGCGGTGGCTTGAAGGGGGTGGGCTTCATCGACTTCGATATGCTACTGGTGGTCGTCTCCCTCTCTTGAATGAATAGGAGGTATGCGGCGGATATCGATCCCAAAATCAATATAGCTATGATTAGGGTCGCGATTATGGCCCGACTCATCGATCTGGAATTTGGTGATCAGCGTAATTAAATCTTTTCAGATGGAGGTGTCCTCGGCCTCCTTAAAAAGTAGATTGCCACCGCCACCAGCGCGACTGCAACTATAACGATTATGGCCATTAGCATGAAAGTTGGGAGACCGAGTATTCCGGCGGCCACCGTAGTTGTAGGTGTTGGAGTTGGCTTAGGCTTCGGAGGTCTTGGAGGCTTATGAGGCTTTGTGGGCTTTGGAGGTGTTGGGGGCTTAGTGGGTCTGGTGGTCTCTGTGGATGGTTTTCCGCTGATCGTGGTCGTGTAGACAATCTTCTTTGTAATGGTCCTTGGCGGGATGGTGATCGTCTTAGTTATCGTCGTCCCAGGAGCGCTTATGGTCTTAATCATCGTGGTGCCAGCACTCTCAATCGTGATCGTGTAGGTTGCTCCAGATCTTGTTACGGTCTTCGTGGCGGTTACGCTACCTGTGAGGAGGAGAGTTGGCATGGTGAAGACCGTTCCCTTAGAGGTGTATCCGGGCAATACGAGTTCAACGGTCATGGGCTCCTTCACCTCTAATCTATCGACCATCGTGACCGTTATTCGCTTACAGTGTTCTAGGATCTTCCCATAGATTAGAGCCGGGATCGTCATGGTCACGGCGACCGGGCCCATACCCGTCTTAACTGTCATCGTCAAATACTCGAAGCCCGTTGTGGTTCGGGTGGTTCCTCCCTCAACCCGGGTTATGGTCGTCTCATACACCGTTTTTGGGACTGTATAGACAATGGTGGTTCCCGGAAAGGTTGTTCCAGGGATTGTTACAGCGGTTGCAGGCTTGCCCTCAACCACGATTACGCATTCTTGATCGGGTCTCATCTCGATATGGATAACCCTATAGCCTCCATGAATCACGGTGAGAACACCCGTCGTTCCAGGCTTCGTTATGGTGGTGACCTTTGTGGTTCCAGGCAAGGTTATGACGGTTGTGGTCGTGACCCTAATGACCTTCTGCGCGACGCCTATGGAGAGGAATGCGAGGACTAGCGTTACCACAACAAATTGGACGATGACCCTACTTCTCGCGTCCTTCTCCAATCTAAACACCTCCAATTTACCTAAATCAGGTTGATTTATTCTCCTCGGCATGGATTTAAGTTATTCGATTTAATGAATCTTCCGTAATACTTACGGCTTTCTCCAGCGGCGGTTTTTGAAGATCTTTAATGAGAACTGGAATTATATGATGAAAATATCGAGCATATCGGATTTCACCTGAATCTCCTTTGAAGGGCCTTCTTCTCAGCCTCAACTATCAACTCTATCAGCTTCATGCTCTCATGGGGCTCCTCCTTTAAGATCTCTGTGACCTCCTTTAGGGTTAGTCCCCTAGCTGAAAGGACTAGAGCAGCGGCCCTACCATACTTTGATACTAGGACGCTGTTCCTCCTAAGCTCGGCTATTATCCTCCTCTCCTTCTTGTTTATCGGCTTCCCCTTCCTCGCTATCAATCCAAGAGCCTCCTCAAGTGAATACTTAGTCAACCCTATTCTATTCGATCCGCAGACGGGGCATTTCGGCTTCATTGGGAGCTCCTTCACTAGGATGTTTCCATAGTGTTCGAAGCAGTCGGTGCAGACCATGAGCCAAGGCTCATTCAATAGTCTGCTCCTCACGGCCATCAACACAACCCTCCTCATACCCTCAACGGTCGAGACCTCCCCCTCGAACCTAAACCGCTCAACCGTGAGTCTGGCTAAGGGGGATGGCTCATCGGTCGGCGAGATCCATCTCAAGAGCTTTATCTCGCCGTTGACTATCTTCTCCAACAACTCTCTAGATCTCTCGAGCTCGAAGTCGTGGAATAGAGTGTAGTTTAAGGTCTCCTCATAGACAACGGTCCCCTTCAAGGTCTCGGCGAGCTGGTTGATGTTTATCTCGGAGAGAGATGCATCGGATCTTATTACATCCATCTTCCTCGCGACGTGAACCAGTCTGCGCTTGAATAGGGTTGAGGACTCGATGGCCTCGACCAGCTTCTTCCTATAATCTCCCCTGAGAACATCTCTCATCACCTCCATGACCAGGTTTCCTGAGATGTGCTTTGACCTGAAGACTACTCGATACGGGTCTTGATGGCCCTTGACCGGGGCCTCGACTCGCTTGGCTAGGAAGTGGGCCACGATCTTCTGGATGGTCCTATTCGCCTTCAATCCACCGTGGATGTGGAGCACGACGTAGTCTCCGAACTCCTCTAACACGGCCTCGACGTCCGTTGGAATCGGTATCCCCATCTCTAGATGTTCTTCGATCTCCCTAAACGCCCTCATAACAACCTCTCGATTAACTCCATATCTCTCTGCGATGTCTTCGGCTATGCTTTCCATATCCTCTCCCCTCATCCTCCTATCCCTATACTCTCTCCTAAGCCTCCCAACCTCCATCGCGACCTCATATGGGACCGGTATCTCCTCTCCAACCCAGCTTGGGATCGCTCCCTCATAGCTCTCTAAGGGTGCGACGTAGATCTTCTCCCCAGCTATGTCATGTATCTCCCAAGCCCTACCCATTAAGATGAACCTCGTCCCAG
>Ga0209410_1000951_pt1 | contig 13858 bp, 15 predicted proteins | sample Mar14436cmmetaG_FD_184135 | JGI IMG/M metagenome (GOLD analysis project Ga0209410, IMG submission 184135) | Marine hydrothermal vent microbial communities from Guaymas Basin, Gulf of California to study Microbial Dark Matter (Phase II) - Marker... ... | reverse complement strand
GACTTAGCCCTTCTACGTGAAGATTATATGCCATTGTTTTTCGAAATATACATTTGATATAGGACTATTTATATATTTCTTGAGGTTTTGTTGAAAATAAAAAGTTCAGAATAAATAAAAATTTAGAAATAAACATGCATTTAATTAATGGTTTTAAACCCAAAAGCCTTCAAAAACATTAGCTAAGTGAATAATGCTAATGCTAAGGTTTATGTTCTTCCTTACTATTCTATACTTTAGGCGTTTATGCAGGATTACCTTATGTTCACTGTAGATGAAGCGATAAAACTGACAGGGCTCGGCATATATATTGAAGACTTAAAAGCATTAGTTGTTGCTGATCTCCACTTAGGATACGAGGAAGCTTTATCTCAGCAGGGAATATATGTGCCGCCAATACAGCTGTCCTCAATAAAGCAAGTTTTAAGCGATATGTTGAGCCAAACCAATGCGTCTAGGTTGATACTGCTCGGTGATGTTAAGCACGAGTTTGGCAGTGCTCTTAGGCAGGAGTGGAAAGAAGTATTGGAATTGTTTTCGTGGTTAAAGGAACGAGGTCTAAGGATTGACGTTGTACGTGGCAACCACGATAATTTCCTTATACCAATATTAAAAAGGCTTGAAATACCGCTTCACGACCCGTTCCTCAAAGAAGGAAAATACTTTTTCGTGCACGGTCACAGGCCTTTATCAGTCGAAGCATACGGTGAAGATATCAAATACATATTTATGGGGCACGAGCATCCCGCTGTAATTTTCAGAGATGAGCTTGGTATAAAAATTAAGTTTAAATGTTTTCTGGAAGGCAGGATCGACGACAAGACCCTTTTCGTATTGCCTGCCCTTTCGCCGCTGATGGCAGGCACTGAGGTCAACGTCGAGGAGACTGGGAGACTCTCACCTATCCTTAAGTCTCTTGACTTAGATTCCTTCAGGGTTTATGTGGTAGATCTGGAGGCGGGGATATATGATTTCGGCGAGCTGAGGCTTTTGAAGACCCTTATATATGAGTAGCTCTCTCCGCGATCATTCTAGCGTAGTCCTTAAAGGGTACGCTTACATGCTTGCCGCATTTCTCGCATTTATAGATAATTTTCTCCTTTTCAATCTTCTCTACATGTGAAAGAGGAGAACCGCAGTAACATACGAACCCTCGTAGGCGCGCTGGAACGCCGTACACGAGACCGTGTGGGGGAACGTCTCTAGTCACCACTGACCCCGCGCCGACCAATGCGTATTCTCCTATCTCTACGCCGCAGAGTATTGTAGCATTTGCTCCTATACTTGCTCCTCTGCGTATCTTTGTTGGAACGATCTTCCACTCCTCAGACGTTGAGCGAGGTAGAAGATCGTTCGTCAGGGTGGCGGAGGGGCCTAGAAAGGCTTCGTCCTCGACTGTGACTCCTCTGTAAACAGATACGAAATTCTGTATTTTTACGTTGTCGCCTATTTCGACCCCGGCGTCTACATATACTCCTTTTCCAAGATTGCAGTTTCGCCCTATTTTAGCCCCCTTCCTAACGTGCGCGAAGTGCCATATGCGGGTTCCTTCGCCGATTTGTACTCCTTCTTCTACAACTGCCGTCGGATGGATGAACGTCATTTTTTCTTCGCCCTCTTTAACACGAAGCTAAAGCCCCTTACCTCAACGAGCTGCGCGCCTAGTTTTTCCGCTATATTCTTGGCTAGCGTATGCCTATCGAGTTCGGCTGTTTCCCTGAAGCTTCTGAGCATTTTCACTTTTACTATGCCGTGAACGTCCAGAGCTTTGTCTAGCTCTTTTATTACTCCCTGCGATAGCCCGCTTTTACCTATTCTCACTGTGTAAATGTCTTCTTGAAAGAAGCTTCTTTTTCTCATATCATCTCTTCCTGATAACATTAACCTTAGTCTTTAAGTTTTCTAGGACAGTTCTACCAGCATTTTTTCAGCTTCAATTATACTTCTAATTATTGATTCGTAGTCGTCGCCTGGGTTTTCGAGGATTCCCAGAACTTTTTCGATCTGGTTTTTTAAGTCCTCGGGAATGTGTGAGCGCTTGAGAATCTTCTTTAATTTTTTACGTGCACGTTTCAGATCCGACAGACCATCCCTTAGATACATTGATGACATGAAAGAGGGGAGCGTAGCCATGGACCTAGACACAATAGTCATGAACACTAAGCCCCTTCTGAATCGAGGATCTAGCCTTATTCTCCTTACAACCAAGAGTTTGGCGTAAGCTCTTCTAAGGTCCTCGCAGGCTTCCTCAAGTTCTTTCTTAAGTTTCGAAGAATGCATCTCCACATTAAAATTAGGAATCTCGGATAAAAATATCCCTAGGGCTATAATTGATAAGATTCATAATTTTAAATAGCCTTTGCGCTTAAAGTTTAGCTATGAAAGTATTTACTGGCGAGGATACTACTTTAATAGTTGAAGGACCTGCGGAGGTAAAAATAGTAGATGGATTTTTCAGCATATTTGGATTGGACGCGTCTCCAGGTTTTGAATGCAAGGTTGACGCATTTAAAGCGGCGCCATTTTACACGGTTGAAGGAGGCGCGCTAGTGGTAAGCGGCGGAAAGGTAAGCTGCATCAATGGAAATAGCATTCCAAAATCTTGGATAGACGCACTAAACAAGATAAAGGAGAAGCCAGGCTCTGTCATTGTACTCGGCGAAGTGGACACAGGAAAGAGCGGGTTTATAACTTTCCTAGCAAATTCACTCCTAAAAGACGGTAAAAGGGTGGCCTTAATAGATGCAGATACAGGGCAGAGCGATATAGGGCCTCCAACCACGATCGGACTAGGGCTAATGCCGAAACCAGTAGTTATGCTGAGCGAAGTTCCTCTCTATGATGCAGTTTTTATTGGACTAACTTCACCATCGGGACTACTGCACAGGAGCGTGGCGGCTACAAGCTTTCTTAGCAGAAAAGCAAAAAACGAGCTAAACGCAGATTATGTACTGATAAATACTACAGGATGGGTAGGAGACCCAGGTGGAAGAGACCTAAAACTCAGCAAGATCCTTGCCGTTTCACCAGAGTACATCGTATCTATCGGGAACTTAGAGCATATTACAAGCTTTGTAGAAAGAATTTACAGAGTTATTAAGGTAGACCCTGCTCACGCTTTACGTCCTAGGAGCAGGGAGGAACGTAGAAGCATTAGGACTAATCAATATGCGAGGCATTTTCAAGGTGCCGAAGTAAAGACGATACAAGTTGAAAAGATCGGAGTGGCATACTCATTCCTATGGACTGGAAAACGGCTACAATCAGCGGATATCAAACGCCTAAACAAAGAAATAGGATTAGAAATTTTATGGGCCGAAGAGGCTCCAGACGCCTTAATCCTCATTGTTAACGCTTCTCCCCCGCCTCAGGTTAAAAAAAGTATAGAGGAGAGCTATGCGAAAACGGTGAAAATAATTGCTCCAGAAGAATTGAAGAACATTCTTGTCGCCTTTGGAGGCAGCGGTAAAATGTTTCTCGGACTGGGGATAATCCTGGATTTCAACCCCTCGACTGACGAGTTAAAAGTTTATACAAACGTAAAAGCGGAGGACGTAGAATTCATGCAGGTAGGCTATATCAAGATAGACCCCGAAACCTTTGAGGAGCAAGGATGGATTGAAAGGTGGAGCCTATGACGCTAATAAAAGTCCACGTTAACGTTTTTGGTCGAGAACGAAGAACCGTAGAAGTAAAGAAGGGCTCTAGGATAATAGATGTGCTAGAGAAGCTATCATTAAATCCCGTAGAAATAGTTGTGGCTAAGAATGGAGAAGTAGTCCCTGAGGACGACTTCGTCTCTGACGGGGATAGGCTAGACTTGTATTCGGTGGTTTCAGGTGGATAAAACGCTTGCCTGCGCAATTTGCGGCGGAAAACCAGCGATCAAGGTTTCGTATATAGACTCCTATCTTTGCAAAGAACACTTCTTGGAGTATTTTGAGAGACGCGTGTTGTCCACAATTAAGTACTTCAACTTAATAGAGGAAGGCGATGTAGTTGCCGCTGCTGTATCAGGAGGTAAAGACAGCCTCTCCCTCCTCTACGTTCTTAAAAAATTTTCTGAAGAACTCGGCTACACGGTCTTCGGCATAGCGGTAGATGAGGGTATACAGGGATACCGCGAATACAAGCTTAAAGCTTTGAAGAAAGTTGCCGAGAAAATCGGCGTGAAAATATTTGCCGCCTCCTTCTCCGAAAATTACGGGCTAACCCTAGACGAAGCCATTAAGATAGCTATGAGGAAGGGGTTCGAATATAAGCCATGCAGCATTTGCGGCGTGTTTCGCAGATACCTCCTCAACTTGGCAGCTAAAGAACTCGGAGCAGACAAGCTAGCTACAGGACACAACTTAGACGATGAGGCTCAGGTTTTCCTTATGAACGTTCTCAGAGGCGGCGTTCCAAACATAGCGAGAGAGTACCCTATCTCCAGGGGTGGGCATGAGAAACTCGTAACCAGGATAAAACCTTTCTATTTTATTCCAGAAAAGGAAACCTTAACCTATGCTTTACTTAGAGGTTTAGACACGCCGTTTGTGGAGTGCCCTTATGTCAAGTACTCGATTCGCCACGGAATTAGGCGCTGGCTTAATAGTCGCGAAAGAGAACAACCAGGAACCAAGTATAAGGTTGCGGCTTCAAGCCTTCTCTATGGAGAAATTTTCGGTAAAACGTACGTATCCATGGCATCGTTACAGACATGTAAGTACTGTGGCGCTCCATCGACCTCTGAAATCTGCAGAGCTTGCGCTTTCAGAATATATTTGGGACTAACGCCCGGCACTATAAAGCTAAAAATACATGAGATATAGTAGGCAAGCACACAATGCCGCAGTGAACGTGGATATTATGTTTGTTGTTTCGTTTCCCAGCCATCTAAAGCCTCCATAAAAAACCGTTGTAGCACCGCATTTGTGCAGCTTTTTGTCTGTTACTACTTTGCATCTTGGACAGTAGTATTTTGCTTGAAATAGCGCCCCTATTATGCTGTCCAAAATTTCTCCTAGCCAGCCTACAAGGAAAATAATTGCGGGAACATTGTAGGCAAAGGAAGATATAAACGCCCAAGAGGGCACTGCTAATATTAGGTGCAAAGAGAGAGCCCATAAGGTTAAACTCATCAGCGCAGCGCCAGTTATCGACGCAAGCTCGCCTAGCATTGTTATTCCGCCTGAAGTTCCAGGCGGCACTTTTACCCAAGGCTTGACTATTAAGCGCGGCGGCGTTTTACTTAGTGAGCCTATCTCGGACGCCCAGGTATCCGCGTTGCTCACAGCAAAGGAAGTTAACGCTGCCACTAAGAAAGCTGCAGAAAATTTTAGATCGCCCAGCAATGAAGAAACAAAGGAAGCAGCGAAAAAGAACGTACCTACTCCTCCAGCTCCTAAGACCTGTCTCCAGTCCCTCCCCCTAGGATTTTCGGCTGCACCCTTCTTTGACTTCTCCGAATACTTTAACCTAGTTAAAAGCGAAGAAGAAAGGTAAAACATTAAAACGTAAAGAAAACTTTGCAAACCAGTCAATCCTGAGATTATGGCAACCAATATTGAGGCGACAAGGCCGCTCTTCGAGACAAGTCGGCGCTTTAAACTTATCAAGCCCACTGGTAATGATAGCGTTGCAGCAGCTATAGCGCTAGACACAGCAGCCTCTTCGCCTGTCAATGCCATCACTCGCTAAACTACTGAAAAATGGAGAAAAATCTATGTAAAAAACTTATCGAAAAGCTGAAAAGCTTAAATCAGCCCTACATAACTTCCCCTAGTCTTTTTAGCTACCTTGATTAAAAGCTCTGTCCCCGAAATTAAGGGCGCAGACTCGTAGACAGGCTCCCTATGCTTGGTATTAATTATTACTGTTTCAATCTTAGCCTTGGCTATTAAATCCGTCACATAGAGAACGCTTTGTACTGCAGGGTCTATACTGTATTCTCGAGATCTGAATGGCTTTTCAAGAGGCACGTTCACGTTGCCGTCGCTTATAACTACAAGTATTGGCTCGTATCCTCTACGCCGCTCCCTAAGAGCTAAGAGATACCCTCTAAACATGCCGCTGGCCAGCGGGGTGAAGTCGTTTAATCCGACCTGTTTTAGCTTGCTTAGCAGCAGGTTAAAGTTCGTGGTTGGCTGCTGCACAACAACCGAGCCAAAACCCTTACAGACAATTAGTGAAATTCTATCTCTATGTCGGCGTGACTCCTTCTCTATCCCCTTAATTGCCGTATAGATGCCTCTAAGAGAATACATCATTGAAGCACTTGAATCCAAAACTATAATCATAGAAGTTCTTGCTCTCCGATCTCTACGAGCCTCAACTAGGTCCTCCCACAAAGGCTTTGGCTTCCTTCTACGAAGCACAGCACGGCGAATAGACGATATCAACAAAGGCTTAAAATACTTTTTATGCGGTATAAGGTAGCCTGTTACAGCGCCCTTCTCTCCTCCCCTCCTTCTCCCCCTCATCTTGGCAACTTTTCTAGAAAGTTTAAACGCGAAACTAACTATATCGCTTTGCCTTATTTCTCCGCCAAGTATCTTAAGACCCCTACTCAGCGACAGCATTCCAGCCTTCTTGGCGGGCTCTAAACTGAAATTCGCAAAAACCCCCTTCCTACTGAAAAAGAAAGCATTACCTCCAACATATATGGCATTCTTATGTAAAAATGCATCTATGAGAAGGCTTAAGAGCAACGCCAACAAGCCAAGCTTTACATCAATAAGGAGAAGAGCAATTAGCGAGAACAGAAACGCGGCAATTGAAATTAATGTCCTCTTCTTAGATATCTCCCTAAACTGACCAGCGAAAAAAGGAAACCTTCTGAACCTTCTTCTCGCCTTCTCTTTTTCCCCTCTTAGTAAGAGACTTTGCAACGCTACCGGCGATACCAGGCGGGGGAACCTTTTTCAACGCCCCTACAATTTCCTCTCTCGAAGGGGGAGGTCTTAAACCGCTGGCACGCGTTCTATGAGCTAACGCAAAGACCAACCCTTCAACGGCGTCATTAATGCTTATTTCCAGCCTGCCGTCAAGCGCCGCGAGAGCTCTAGCAACCTTTATCGCCACTATATCAGGTCTATAACCGTCAACCTCTAGGTTCACGCACGTCCTCGTAACCGCAAGCACCACGTGCTCAGGGATTTTGACCTTTTTCAGCACCTTCTTTGCAGTAACTATTTTCTTAATAATCTCCTCCTGCTCGCCCCTCCACTTCTCATAGTAGCCCTCAGGATCGTTTTCAAATTCAAGGTTCCTCTTAACAATTTCCGCCCTCAGCTCCGGGTTATCTATAGTCTTAACATTCACGCCTATCCCAAAGCGATCAAGCAGCTGGGGCCTGAGTTCGCCCTCCTCCGGGTTCATCGTGCCTATAAGTATAACCCTGGAAGGATGCCGAAACCTCACGCCCTCCCTCTCCACAACATGCCAGCCCGAAGCAACAGCGTCCAATATCGAGTCAACTATGTGGTCCGGAAGAAGATTAACCTCGTCAATATACAGTATTTGCCGGTTAGCCATTCCCAGCAGTCCGGGCTCAAAAACTGGCTTCCCCTCTTTCAAAGTCCTCTTCAGGTTTATCGTGCCCAAAACCATGTCCTCCGTAGCACCTATGGGCAAAGTAACTACCTTCATCTTTATCCTCTTAACAGGAAGATTCTCCCCCTTCTCGTATCTCGCCCTGCAGGAATCGCACATAGAGCTTGGATCCCTGGGGTCACAGTTAAACGGGCAGTCCGCTACAACCTCTATTTCAGGAAGCAACTCAGCAAAAGCCCTAACGACGCTCGACTTCCCCGTACCCTTCGGACCAAATATTAACAAGCCACCAATAGTAGGGTCAACTGCCAAAACCATCAAAGCCTTCTTAAGCTCATCCAAACCCACAAAAGCTGCAAATGGAAGTACTCTCATTCCTTACATCCTTATAATCATTATCCTAATTCATAAGTGTACCTTGGTAGTTATTATTTTTTCTAAAAACTTCCACGACACATTTTACTCGGATCTAAACGTCATTCTATATAATGCGATTAAAAGAAATGTTGGTTAAAGGCGAGCTTTTAGCAGAAAAATCTTCATGGCATTCTCTCGTATTGCCCGACTGGGAAAAAAGTATTGTAAATCTCGCCGCATCTGTATACTCTTCTTTTGGCGCAAAGGTAAAAGCTGAGCCTCTGAAGTACATGAATAATTCATTTTTCGCCGACTATTCAAGAATAATTTTACTGATTATAGATGCTCTAGGTTATTATCAATTGATAAACTATGGAAAAAAAGAATTAAAAAATCTTCTTGAAATGGGGGGCGAGCTTTTCCCTCTAACTTCTGTTGCGCCTACTTCTACTGCAACAGCTCTTTCCTCGGTATTTTCGGCACGGTATCCGGGAGAACATGGGGTTCTAGGTTATAGGCTATGGATAAAGCATGCAGGAAGCATAATTAGAACTTTAGATATGAGCCCTGCTTCAGCAGATTTTTCAAACCTACTAGCCAGCTCTCCCTATCTTCCTAAATATTTCAGGCTGACTACTCCGTTCAGCCAGCTCGCCATAAAAGGCATAAAAGTCTATTCTATACTACCATCACATGTTACGTCTCACATTTTCTCCAAGCTAACATGTAAAGGAGCGAAGACTCTAAGCTATTATACAATCGGGGGCTTCGCAGAAAATATCATACAAAAATTAAAGAAAGATGAAGACTTCGTTATTTTGGGCTATATTGATGTTTTAGATAAAGACTTGCATGTATTCTCTCCAGACTCTCTAGCATACAAAATGGACTTAGAAATGATTTTGAAAACGTTAAAGAATATCGCAGACCTTGCAAAGAAAGTCGGCGATACAATTTTAGTCGTTATTGCCGACCATGGAGGCATTAAAGTTTCCGCTCAAAACGTAGTTAGGCTCGATAAGATGCGGGGAATAGTAAGAAGGCTAAAAATTCCGCCCTGGGGCGAATCTAGATTTGCATATATAAAAGGAGAAAGCTCGCTTAAAGAAGAATTTAACAAGCTAGGCTTTAGAGTATTAACGGCAGATACTGCTAGAAAAATGAAAATCTTTGGACCAACTTTAAGATACCCCGAACGCATAGGCGATTTCATCGTTATACCCGAAGATTCAAGGTGTATTATATATCCATATAGGACGAAAGAGTTAGATTTCGAATTAAAGGGTCACCATGGTGGACTACTAAAGGAAGAAGTTATAGTACCGTTAATCCTTTTTTCTTAAACTAATACTTTTTCTACTATATTTCGAATTCTATTTTTTCATAGCCGGAGATTCGCTCGCCTTCTTCTACGCGGATTACTACTATGTGGTCGTTAATTATCTGGCTTGTGCCTGATGCTTGTACCGCGGTTACTTGGAAGTTGCGGGGGAAGTACCAGTAGGCTGTGTAGGGATATTCCGATCTTTCGGCCGAGTATATGTTTTCATAGTAGTTTAGTCCTTTTCTCGGCTTTCCTTTGAAGTATATGAAGAAGGCGAGGAAGGGCTCTTCCGGTGTGCCTTTGAATCCTAGGTCTATGCCCGTGACTTTCGGCCTTACTTTTTCTCCATTTATTACTACTTCTTCTTGGTCGAGTATTTCCTGCATGTTTGCAGATATCTCTTCGAGCTCGTTTTCTAGGTCTTCTACGTTTTCGGCGAGTTCAGCGTAGTACTGATCGGGGTCGTAGTATTCGTATATTATGGTTTGGAATATTTCTAGCCTTTTGGTTACTGTGAATATTCCTAGGGCGTACAGGGGCTCTATGCTCATCATTACTAACACTTGCTAATATACTGCTATGAGCCAGTAAAAATATTATCTTTATATAATGTTAATATATTTTTTCGACGAAAATATCTTGGTGCCTTTTTTGATTAAAACTGCTGTTGTTCTTGCGGGGGGTCGAGGGACTCGTTTAAGGCCTCTTACCTATGTGGTTCCTAAGCCCCTTGTTCCTGTCGGAAATATTCCTCTTTTAGCGCACATTATAAGGCTTCTTTCCTTACATGGTGTTGAGAGGGTTATTGTTGTAGTCAACTATCTGGGCGAAGAAATTGTGGACTATGTTTCTTCTCGGAAATGGGGGGCTTCGGTCGAAATATGTGATGAAAAGCCCGCCGATACAGCTGATGCTGTAAGGAAATGCTGTGAGATGATCCCCTCAGACGAGGATTTTTTCGTCGTTATGGGAGATGTTCTAACAAACATAGATCTAACCGGCCTCGCGAAGTTTCACCTCGAGAAAGAAGCAGACGCTACAATTTCCCTAAAAACCGTTGATAACCCCCTAGAGTACGGGCTTGTATTACTTGACAAGGACGATAAAATTGAGCTTTTTCTGGAAAAACCGCTGAGCTTAGAGATTTATTTGATGACGCTGGCCTATTATAGGAGAAAAACTCGGAGCCACTACGCAAATTACGTTAACACGGGCTTCTACGTGCTTAGTCCCCGCGTTCTTCGTATCCTTAAGGAAGAGCCGTACCTTATGGATTTTGGCAGACATGTTTTTCCTTATCTCTTAGAAAACGGCTACAGGGTTTTCGGGTGGGATATGGGCTCTTCGTATTGGCGGGACCTCGGCAGGCCAAAAATGTATCTGGAAGCTAACAGGGATCTTTTAGAGAGGCAGGTGGAGCCTCTTCAACCTAGAGGGGAACTTAAGGATCCCGCTGGTATATGGGTGGCTGGAGAACTCGAGCTAGAGCCAGAAGCAATTATAATACCGCCTGTTGCCATAGGCTCTAACGTGAGAGTGGGCAGTAAAGCTGTTGTGGGTCCATATGTTTCTATTGGCGATGATTGCATTATAAGTCCGGAGGCCAGGATACGTAACAGCGTAATATGGAGCGACGTTAAAGTTGGGCCTAAGACTATTATAGATGGAAGCATCGTAGCTTCCGACGTCGTTGTTGGCGCCGGTGCGAGGCTGGGTCCCGACACAGTAATAGGTCACGGCTCAGTAATAAAAGATGGTACTACCTTAACTAGTAAGGTGGTACCGCCTACCAAAGCCCTTTTACGTAGGAACGTGGAGGTTATTGTATGATGTCGGTTAATTTGCTTGGAGATGGAAGAATAGGGGGCGGAGTGAATCGGGAGCTTACTCCTGAGGTTTCCTCCGAGCTTGGCTCGGCTCTTGGAACCATGCTTGGAGAGAGGGTCTTAGTTGTTGCTGCTAGAGATTATTATCCTCCTTCGCGCATGCTTAAGCGCGCATTTTCTGCTGGTTTGATGTCTACCGGAGTGACTGTAGTTGATTTTCATGCTGCAACTTTTCCCGAACTCGCCTTTGCAGTAAAGAAATTTGGCGCGAAAGCTGGGGTTCACTTCGCTGTCTCGCCGTTTCACAGCGACCACGTAAATATAAGGCTTTTAGATTACTTGGGCATAGAGTTTTCTCAAGATCGTTTGAATCAGCTTCTTCGCCTCTTCGATAATAAGCACTTTGTGAGGACGCTTCCAGAACGCATAGGCTGGGTTACCTATGCAGAATACATTCACGAAATATATGTGGCTTCCGTGACATCATACGTAGACTCCGAAGTCATTGCGCATCAAAGGCCTAGAATCGCTGTAGACGTTAATTTCGGCCCAGCAGCAGAAGTTTTACCGGACATGTTTTCCGAACTTAGTGTTGATTCTATTACCCTTAATGCACATAAGCCTCCTGCAAGACACGGGATAAGACATATACCATCTTACGAGTCCCTTATCAGCCTTGGCGAGCTTGTTAAAGCAGCTGGTGCAGAATTTGGCGCCGCGCTGTCAATTGACGCCAGTAGAATAATATTTATAGACGATAAGGGTCGCATAATCGATACTGATAAGCTAGCTGCTCTTTTAGTTTCATCGGTAAGTCGCGGCTCGACAGTCGTAACAACATTAACGACCTCTAAGCTAATCGATAAAATTGCTCAGTCCCTTAAGTTAAAAATAGTAAGGGTTAGAGGGCTTCCGGGAGACCTTTCGCGCCAGATAAGAAGGAACCGCGGCGTGCTCGGCGTGTCAGATGAGGGCGAAATCATTTATCCGACATTTTCTCTTTCACCCGATGGGCTTCTATCACTGAGCAAAATGCTTGAACGCGTCGCAAAGGAAGAACGCCCAGTTTCATCTCTTATTAACTCGCTGCCAGAGATATCTGTCCATAAAGAGGAAATATCATATCCAGAAAGGTATGATGCTACTTATGTTCTAGACTACCTTTATTCGCAATTCGCTGAGAACTCTGTGCATGCTATTAGCTCTGTGAAAATAATACATAAAAACACGGTAGTAAAAGTTGAGCCCGTAAAGGATACTAAAAAGCTTAGACTAAGCGTGGAAATGCCCTCGAGAAAAGACGTTGAAGCATTAAGGGAATTAAGGGACGAAATAAGCAACCTCCTAGGCGGAAAGAAGAAATAGAACTACACTAAATTTCAGAGTTTGAAATATCATCTAGAAGTTCTTCGGGTAGAGGCTCCTTTAGCGCTTTAAATATTTGGGCAATGAAGTAAGGGTCGGGTGCAGCTCCTTCAAATTCTAGCGCATCCTCGCCATCAACCTTTATTACGTTTTTAGGTACAGCATATACGCTATACTGGTTTGCTAGCTCCTCAAATTCTAAGGCTTCTATCATATCTCCAGTTATTAGCGGATTAGCCATAGCTAGCTTATGCGCCGTCCTCACAGCTAAGGGACAGTAAGGGCAGGTCGGAGTTACGAAAACCATTATCCTTACACGCTTCTTTATTTTTTCAGCAACTATCTTCGCTAGCTTCTCGCTGAGCGAAGGCCTACCCCTTGAAACATCTATTATGTCTTCGATAAGTGCCCCAAACTCGTAGCCTGCCGGTATTCCGAAGAACCTTACATTGTATTCTTTCTCGCCATGAACTAAAAGAGCCGGAAACATGTCCACGTTAAACTTATCTGCTAGGGAGCTTCCTTCTTCACGTATTTCATAGGATATTTTGTCTGAAAGGCTGGATAAAATTTCGACTATCTTCTCCGTATCTTCGCAGAACCTGCACTCACCGCTAGGCCTGAAGAAACGTAAAATAACGCTTCCCTCGAGATTTCTAAACATTTTTCTTACTTCTTCCAAAGTTTCTCTATCAATTTGAATTACCATAGAACTTCCCTCTTACACCAAGCAGTTCTTTAATATGTTTATTTCTTAGATAGGACGGTAGCTCCATCTTCCCTTCCAACAATCACCAGATCAACGTATTCTGCGGGAAATATCCCATTTTCGACAACTCCTGGTATAGTGTTTATTTCTCGCTCTAGCTTTGAGGGATCAGCCTCTATCTTGACCGTCAGGTCGACTATTAGGTTTCCGTTGTCTGTGATTACAGGACCATATTTTCCCTTACCGCTCATGCGAACACTAGGCGCGCCGTATTTTTCCAGTTTTTTAAGTACGTAGCCTAGGGCGAATGGTAGGACCTCTATGGGTACGGGGAAATCGTACAAGTTACTGCTGAGCTTAGTTTTATCTACTATCACTATGAACTTCTTTGCAGCGTAGTCTACGACTTTTTCTCTCGCCATGGCTGCGCCGCCGCCCTTAATTAGGTTTAATCCTTCATCAACGATGTCGGCTCCGTCCACCGCCAAGTCAACTTCGGGATATTCTTGAAGTGATACAATCTTTAAACCATGTTGCCTGGCAATGATCTCAGTTCCTAGGGACGATGGAATGACGGCTATGTCTAGACCGTTTCTTACCTTTTCAGCCAGTTTTTCTAGAAATATTTCAGCGGTAGAGCCCGAGCCTAGCCCTATTATCATGCCGTCTTTCACGTATTCCAGAGCTTTCACTGCTGCATTCAGCTTCATTTGGCGGCGATTCATGATACAGCCCCGAAAC
>Ga0209410_1000948_pt1 | contig 13882 bp, 18 predicted proteins | sample Mar14436cmmetaG_FD_184135 | JGI IMG/M metagenome (GOLD analysis project Ga0209410, IMG submission 184135) | Marine hydrothermal vent microbial communities from Guaymas Basin, Gulf of California to study Microbial Dark Matter (Phase II) - Marker... ... | reverse complement strand
AGGGCGCTTAAGAACACTGGGGACTTCTGGGAGGTTGTGGCCCTCTCGGAGGAGACCGTCCCAGAGGTTGCAAAGGCGATAGACTTCCTTGGAAGTCAGGGGCTGGTGGCTGTTGAGGACGACGTTATAAAATGGAAGGTGGACATCTCAGGCGAGCTTGACGCCATCCCCGATAACCTCTGCCCTAGATGTGGGGGGAGAGGGGTGCTCCCCAGAGCTTACGTGGGCCTTGTTGACAGATTTGTAAAGATAGCAAGAGACAGACCTGGGGTGAAAAGGGACTACGACCAGGCCAGTATGAACGCTGAATCGGTGTGGGCCAGGGTGGCCTTTATTGAGATGAGGGACTCCCTGAAGGGCTCCCGTATACTCATAATCGGAGACGACGACCTAACCTCCATCGCCCTGGGCCTTACGGGGAAACCGGAGAGGATCACTGTGGTCGAGATAGACCCAGAGCTGACGGCATTCATCGAAGGGGTGGCGGAAAGGGAGTCTCTCCCCATAGAGACAGTCACCTTGGACATCAGAGAACCCCTACCTGAGGATCTGAAGAGGAGCTTTGATATCTTCTCCACGGAGCCCTCCGAGACCTTAGATGCTCTAAAGGTCTTCGTCGGAAGAGGTATAAGTGCGCTGAAGGGGGAGGGGGCAAGTGGATACGTGGGTCTGACCAGAAGAGAGGCGTCCCTTCCCAAATGGCAGGCCTTTGAGAGGATGCTGCTTGACGACTTCTCCGTGGTTATAACAGACGTGGTGAGGAACTTCACCGAGTACACCCACTGGGGCTACTTCGAGGAGACCCGAGCCTTCAGCCTCACTCCTGTAAGAACCCTCCCTAAAAGACCCTGGTACCACTCCTACCTCATAAGATTCGAGCTTCTTGACACCTCCAGGGGCTTTGAGGAGGTCTACACTGAGGACTTCTACAGCGACGAGGAGTCCTCAACAACATGAGGTAGGTATAAAAAACTTAAATAATGTAGCCTAATACCCTCCGAAACGCAGCGAATCAGGGATTGCGGTGGGGTTCCCCCACCTTGGCGTTGAGGGACGGCAATGGAGCTTACCCCTGATTTGAAAAAAACAAAAGGGGGAATTCCACATGAAGAGACTTGGAACACACATAATCGCGGAGATGTTTGACGTCAAGGGGGACCTGAACACAACGGAGCTTGAGGAGACCCTGCTGGAGGCCGCTAGGAGGGCCGGAGCCACCATACTAGCACACGCTTCCCACAAATTCGACCCGCAGGGGGTCTCTGCAATGGTCATAATAGCGGAGTCGCACCTATCAATACACACCTGGCCCGAGTACAGATACGCCGCGGTGGACATCTTCACCTGCGGCGACGATGTGAACCCCTTCAAGGCCCTTGAGCACCTCAAATCCGTTCTCTCCCCGGGGAGGATCTCGGTCATGGAGATAAACCGGGGGCTTATAGAATAGGTGAGGAGATGGGTGTACCCGCTGAAGAGATGGTGACCTTCATCACAGGCTTATTTGCAATTGTGAACCCGATAGGGGTCATCCCCATATACGCCTCCTACGCCATGGGCCTGCCAGAGAAGCTCAAGACTGTTCTAGCCAGGAGGACTGTCCTTGTAGCCACAGGGATTCTAATAGTCTTCGCCCTCTTCGGCTACTACATATTCACCATGTTTGGCATCACCTATGCATCCTTCAGGATAGCGGGGGGGCTTCTCCTTTTCAAAATAGGCTTCGACAAGCTCCACGGCAGACTCCCCAGAACGAAATACACGGAGGAAGAAGCGCGGGAGCTTCTGGAGAAGGAAGACGTAGCCATAACCCCTCTGGCCACCCCCCTTGTAGCAGGCCCGGGGGCCATAACCACCGTTGTTATAGGATTCTACTCCCAGGATAGCTTCTACTGGCGTGGCTGGATCCTCCTCTCCATTGTAATTGTGATGTCTATCACGTATTTCACTCTCCTCTACAGCGAGAAGTTGCTTGAAAGGCTAGGGAGGACGGGGGTCCTTGCTATCCATAGGGTAATGGGGCTTCTTATAACCGCCATCTCAGTCGAGATGATTCTTAGAGGGATAGAAATGTGGCTTCAGATAGTGGGGTGATTTCATGGCTATATATACCTTTGAGGGAAGGGTACCGCAGATTGGAGAGGGCTCCTTCGTTCACGAGCTGGCAACGGTCATAGGGGATGTGAGAATAGGAAGGAAGTGCTTCATTGCCCCCGGGGCGGTCCTGAGGGGAGATTACGGCACAATAATCCTGGGGGATGGTGTGAGCGTTGAGGACAATGTAGTCATCCACGCCCGCCCGGGAGAGATGACGAAGATAGGTGACAGGGCCACCTTGGGGCACGGCTGCGTGATTCACAACTGCGAGATTGGGGAGGATGTGGTTGTGGGGATGGGCGCGGTGGTCTCTGACTATGCGAAGGTGGGGAGGTGGGCGGTAGTGGCCGAGGGAGCGGTGGTGAAGAACAGGGATGTGATCGAGGATGAAACCATAGTAGCTGGGATACCTGCCAAACCCATTGGAAAGGTGAACGAAGCCTACAAGGAGACATGGAGCAAGTTCAAGGGGATATACTCCTCTCTCGCCTCAAAGAGGTACCCGGAGGGGCTGAAGAGGATTGACTAAATGGAGAGGTGCAGGAACAGTGCGGTCATAATACCGGTGAGGGTGGTTAGGAGAAGGACGAGAACTATGTTCTTTCTCATCACGGCGCTTTCTATCTCCCTCCCCGCCCCTATGGTGGCCGTGGCGTTGTTCACCTTAGAGGGCGTTATTGCGGAGGCAATGCCCCCTGCATTGGCGTGGGCGGCGTAGATGGTCATGAACTCACTCTCCTTTCCATAACCGATGTCCTCCGCGGCGGTCTTCTGTATCTTATAGAAGAGAACGTTGGAACCGGTCTCAGAACCGCCAACCACTGCACCAAAGAGGCCCAGGAAGGGTGCGACGTAGATGTAGAACGTGCCGAAGATCTGCGATAGGTAGGAGCCCACAACCAGGTTGATGTTGTAATCGGAGTAATATCCAGTCTTTGTAAGAACCCCGTTTGTAATCTCCATTGCCGACCATGCAAAAACATAGGAGATGGCGAAGAAAAGAGAATAGGCTATGAATGGCCCCCACATCCTTTTTAACCACACCCTCCCCGCCCTCCTTATCTTTTCCCGGTCCAGTTTAAGGATAGGTATTGAGAGGAGGGTTGCAATAAAGATCCAAAGGTAGACCTGAGTTAAAACGTTGAAGTCAATGTATTTATTGGCGAAGACGTGAACCACTTCAGGGCCGTCCTTCACCACCTCACCCCTTACATTTACAACCCCCAGCAGGGATGAGAGGTGGCTTGTGACCCATGGTACTGATACTATGGCTGCGAAGGTTATGAGAAGTATCCAGGGCGAGAGAGCTCTTAAAAGTTCTCTTTTGTCCACCCCGCTTGAGGGCCTCTTCCAGCTCTTTGTGTAAAGGACAAAGGCTCCCATGGAGGTCAACCCCGAGAGGACTCCTATCAGCATCACAGGACTTTTAAGTGCGGAGAAGAGGAGGGCGGAGAGGCCAATTGACAGCCCTATAACCACCGCCAGCTTCCAGCCCTTCTTTATTGACTCCTTACCTCCGATCAGATAGAGCATGCCAAAGGAGATGGCGGTGGAGATCACAGGAAGGTAGAGGCAGATCTTATATGTGAAGAGCTGTGCGTCAAAGCCCCACACCTCCGCCGGTAGGGTTACTGGGAGGGAAAGGAGGGCAAAGGATGTGGTGGCGTTGTAGCCGAGAACTGCTATAGCAACAGCGGCGAAGGGTGAGAAGCCCATCGCCAGCAGTAGTGGAGGAAAGAGCGCAGGGGTTACAACACCCAGGGATGTTACCAGAGAGCCGAAGGCGATCCCTATAAAAAGTGCCTTCTCCTCCGGGGTAGCTGCCACCTGGGAGACCGCCTTGGAGATGGTGTCCAGGGCTCCTGCCTCCTTCATCAGGAATATCATGAGCATGGTGCCGAGCACTGCTATACCAATCCCGAAGGATTTGAGAACCCCGTACACTGTTGCCCATAAAACTACAGAGGGCTGAGTGTGGAAGTAGAAGACAGCAAGAAGTGCCGTTAGGAGCAATCCCACAATGGCCATCTCCCAGCCAGTTCTCTGGAGGTAAACTATGCCCACAAGAACAACTAGAAGAGGCAATATGGCCAAAAAGAAAGAGAGAAGCATGGGCGGTGAATGTGATTTAGATAAAAAACTGTTTTCCCCCTTCCCAAACCAAATGTTTATAATATTTGAAATAATTGAATTTAGGGGGATATGAGTGAGGAAGGCTCATCTTTTCCTGCTATCAATTCTTCTTGTCCTCTTTCTCTTTCCTGTACTCAACCAGAGAGGTGAGGGCTCATCCTCCACAATCCCATCCCGTGGAAATTTTGTGGATGCAGACAGCAGCAGAAATAACGGAGTTGTCATCTGGAGGTATTACTCAAACTTTTCATATACCGTCTATCCCCCTGCAGTAGACAGTGAAAGAGGGAGGATATACTCCGTCGGTGTTGCAGGCATGTTTTACGCCCTGAACCTCTCCGGCAGACTTCTCTGGTCCACATCTGTTCCCTCCGGAACAAGCACAACTGCCGCTATAGATCTGGTTGATGGAACGGTGTATCTACACCTGAGCACGGGATATCTGGCGGCCTACTCCCCCAACGGGGAGCTTTTATGGAAGATGCCCTCCACCAAGTACTCACATGTGGACCTCCAGAGGCCTGTGGCCTACCCTGCGGGAGGTGTTGTTTTCAAATCCAATTACACCTATGTAAGAGCATCATCCGATGGTAAGATCCTTGCAACCTACAATCTGGACATGGATTACATAAACCTCCCCCCAGCTATTGACGAAAAAGGGCTCCTTTACTTCCTCTCCAATTTCCATGTATCCTGCTTTACTTCAAACGGTACGCTCCTTTGGAACCGCACTATCTCAAGAGAGGCGTACATTCCTCCAGTGGTATCCCCCACAGGACATCTTTATTACGTGGACAGGGAGGACACGCTGCACTGCATCTACACCGCCAACGGAAGTGAGAAGTGGAGCATCTCCTTCAACAATTCCTACACAAGATGCCTGGGCTTGACACCCACTGGGGATCCAATAGTGGTATGTGGGAATAAACTGATGCGGCTTACGGTAGATGGTGATGTTCCGTGGATGAGGGAGATGGAGACGGACATAACTGGCGTTGTCTCAGACAACAAATACCTCTATTGTGTTGGGCACAACCTTACAAAACTCTTCCTGAATAATGGAACAATAATCTGGATCAATTCCAATCACCCCTGGAGAACCAGCCCAGTTATGGACTCCCGGGGAATTGTATACGTTCACGCTGGGGATAGCAATTTTTACGCCATAGGACCTGGGCCTGACTATGCGGTTTTCCCTGAGGACGTGGTCTTTCCATCCAATGAGATCAAGCGGTGGGCGGTTTCAAACTTTAAGGTTAGGGTGAGAAACCTCGGAGAGGATTCCTACCCGGCAATGTTGTATGTGAAGTGGAGACCAGAGGAAGACCCTGACCATACTGAAATCCTCTACAACCAGCCCATCATTGTTGAAGCGAAGAGTGAGAGGTGGGTCTATCTGAACTGGACACCCTCCACCAGTGGGAATGGCACACTTACTGTCTCCGTTTACAATCCGTACGAGAGGGAGATGAGTGAAAATGCACCCTATACCTACGTAGAAAGGGTGAAATCAAACAACCAGGCGGAGATAAACCTCTATGTGGAGGAGGGGGTGAGGAGAGTCAACATCAGGGTTTCTGGTGGATCTCCTTGCGTCATAAACCGGGAAGACTCTTATGAGGTTAGAATAAGCCTTTTCGCGGAGATAGAGAATTGTGAAAGGAATGTCACCGTTTACTTTTACGTTGAGAATACAACGATACCGGAGGGGCACATCTTCCCTGAGATGTACAGCGGGTACGCAAACTTCACACCATACGATCGCCATGTTGTTGTGGGATGTATATTTATTATTGATCGCTCGGTCTCTGGAACTCATTCTATTAATATCAGAATAATGGTTCCGGAGAATGAGAGTGCTACGGTTGAGCCAGACACGTTGAACTACATGTTCATACTGAAGAATGAGAAGGATACCCGGAAAATATGGATTCCAATAGAAATTGAGGTAGCATCCATTGTCGGGGGCACGGCAGTGCTGATCGCAGTCTATTATCTGTTATTCTTAAGGGAGGACAATATCCGAAAGATATGAAGCACAGGTCACTTCCGCCTACCTGCCAATTAGATTCCATTGACCCGCGAGCAAAAAGAAATAAATTATACAATGTAATTTCCCCATCCCTGTCGTGGCGATTCTAATTCCCCCGCGCTTTATAACTGCGATGGAAGGTGCATAATATGGTTTACCAGGAGAAGGAACAGTTTATGAAACTGAGCGAGATTGAGAAACTTCAGGAGGATCTCTTCAAGAAGATGGTGCGCTACGCCTACGAGAGGGTTCCAATGTACAGGAGAAGGATGAAGGAGGCAGGCGTACACCCAGATGACATCAAAAAGCTAGAGGACAAAAGCAAGGTGCCCTTCACCGTCAAGAACGACCTTAGGGACCACTATCCGTGGGGAATTCTAGCCGTTGAAAAGAGGGATGTGGTGAGGCTCCACATGTCCTCCGGGACCACGGGCAAGCCAACAGTTGTGGCCTACACACAGAGAGACCTTGACCGCTGGAGTGACCTCATGGCCAGGTCGTATTCCGCCGCTGGGGTGACAAGGGAGGATATAGTTCAGAACGCCTACGGCTACGGTCTCTTCACCGGCGGCCTGGGCTTCCACATGGGGGCTGAGAGGCTTGGGGCCACTGTGATACCCTCTGCCACAGGGAACACAAAGAGACAGTTGATGATAATGAAGGACTTCCAGTCCACTGTTCTGGCTGCCACACCCTCCTACGCTGTGTACCTCTCGGAGAAGGCGGAGGAGGAGAGGTATGTCCCGAAGAAGGACTTCAACCTGAGAATAGGAATGTTCGGCGCCGAGCCGTGGTCCGATGAGACGAGAAGGAAGATAGAAGAGGCCCTGGGGCTGGAGGCGTTTGACATGTACGGCATGAGTGAACTTTACGGCCCCGGGGTTGCCGTGGAGTGCCCGGAGCACAACGGCCTTCACATATGGTCCGATGAGTTCCTTGTGGAGGTTATAGACCCGGAGACTGGGGAGGTGCTGGGTGAGGGGGAGGAGGGGGAGCTGGTTTTCACAATGCTGACCCGGGAGGCCATGCCCCTTTTGAGGTACAGGACAAGGGACCTCACAAGGGTGACCTGGGAGGAGTGCTCATGCGGGAGATACCACCCGAGAATTCTCAGGATAAAGGGGCGCTCTGACGACATGCTCATCGTGGGCGGTGTTAACGTCTTCCCCAGCCAGGTTGAGGACGTCCTCATGAGTATAGAGGAGCTGGGGGAGCAGTACCAGATAATAGTTGACAGGGACATCTTGGACAGGCTTTACGTGAAGGTTGAGGTATCCCCCAAGGTCTATGGGAAGGCTGGATACGATGAGAAGAAGTTGAAGGAGAAGGTTGAGTCCTCCCTCCAGGCAGCACTGACGCTCAGGGCAAGGGTTGAGCTACTTCCCCCCGGGACCCTTCCGAGGACGGAGGGAAAGGCGAAGAGGGTGATAGACCTAAGGAAGAGGGTGTGAGGGGATTAGATGACGAGGTACTTTGAGAAGAAATACGAGACCATGGGGAGGGGGGAGCTAGAGGAGCTGCAACTGAAGAGGCTTAGGTCTGTGGTTAAGTGGGCCTATGAGAGGGTGCCCTTCTACAGGAAGAAGCTGGATGGGGCAGGAGTTAAGCCTGAGGACATAAAGAGCCTCTCCGATATTGAGAAGATCCCCTTCACCACAAAGGACGAGTTGAGGGAGAACATGCCCTTCGGGCTTGTGGCTGTTCCTCTGGAGGAGACTGTGGAGCTCCACGCCTCCTCTGGAACAACGGGAACCCCGGTGACGGTGGTCTACACTAGAAGGGATATGGAGAACTGGTCCAGCGTTGTAGCACGCTGTATGGTATCAGCGGGCCTCACTGAGAAGGATATCTTCCAGAACCCCACCCCTTACGGGACGTTCACCGGCGGCTTCGGCCTTCACTACGGCGCCCAGAAGGTTGGTGCGCTGGTTATACCATCCGGTGGGGGGCAGAGCGAGAGGCAGATAAAGCTGATGAAGTACTACGGGACCACCTTCATTGCGGGTGTGGCTTCCTACGCTGCACACCTGGGCGAGGTGGCGCTAACGATGGGGATAGACCCAGCGAAGGATCTTAAGGTCAGGAGGGGGATATTCGGCGCAGAGTTCTTCTCCGCAGGCTTAAGAAAGAAGATATCAGAGATATGGGACATGGACGTATACGACATCTACGGCTTAACTGAGATGTGCGGCCCGGGGGTCTCAGTGGACTGCGAACACCACGACGGGTTACACATCTGGGAGGATCACTTCTACCCTGAGATCATAGACCCGAAGAGCGGGGAGACGCTGGGGCCTGAGGAGGAGGGGGAGCTCGTTTTAACGACGCTGACCAAGGAGGGGGTCCCAATACTCAGGTACAGAACGAGGGATCTGACATATCTTTACGACTCACTGTCGTGTGACTGCGGAAGGACCATGAGGAGGCACGCACCCATAAAGGGGAGGTCTGACGACATGCTCATCGTCTCAGGAACAAACATCTTCCCCAGACAGATAGAGGAGGTTTTGATGAACGTGGACGATGTGGGGACCAACTATCAGATCATACTGGAGAAGAAGGGGACGCTGGACAAGATGACAGTGAGGGTTGAGGCGAAGAAGAGGCTTCCCCAGGAGACGAAAGAGAGGCTGGCTGACCTCCTTCAGAGAAGCATTCAGGCCGTGATCGTCTTAAGACCCAAGGTAGAGGTTCTTAACCCCGGGGAGATCCCCCGGGAGGGAATAAAAGCGAAGAGGGTAATTGATTTAAGGCCCAAGGATTGATTTAGATTTACGCAGATATTGCTGATACCAACCCAGATTCGAAATGAACAAAACCCTTCATTTCAGCGTCTGCCATCTCCCACCAGGTATCTTCCCCTCCATCCACCCCACAACCTCTACCATGTCCCCTACCTTCACCTCACCATTCACATTATTCTTATTCACCAGGATGTCCAGCTCACCCATGGGTATATTGCTTATCCTCACTATGTATATCTCCTCATCCAGCACAGGCAATCTTTCTACTCCCCTCACCCTTCCGCTCACAACATACTCATCCAACACTCCGCCCTTCTCAAACGGTATTAATACCTCTGCATTGCCCAGCGATACCTCCTTAAACGGCATCTCCTCCCTCTCTACCTTTATCTTCACATCCCCGATATGGATTTACTCGCAGCCCATATCCCACCATCCATATGCTCGCCTCTGCTACCTCCCCCCTCAAATATCTTTCACGCTCCATAAAAAAATCCGTAGCAAAGTACTTACCACTGTCTCCCCAACCCCTGCCGCTATATTCACCTCAATCTGCATCGGCCATTCGTATATCCCCGCTACCCTCACTTTCTTCCTATCTCCACCCCAGTAAACTGGATATGCCGTAGCCAGTTCCCTTCTCCCCCTATCATCACCTGTATAACTGCAATAGAAAGCCGCTCATTTAAATCCACAAGATGCCCCGCTATGAACTGCTTCCCCATATCCGCAAACGGCTGCTGGGTCATGCGAAACACATTGTCCAAGCTCACCCGACCTATCACATAATCTAAAAACTTATCTACATCACTGTATATCGCCTCAAAATGACTCCCGTGAGGCTCTCCTTTCACCCTCTTCACAGGCACCTTTCCTGATGCTTTCTTCTTCCCTGCTCCACTACTCATACTTCTCCTCTTCCGGAAGGGCATCCACATCACCTTCTTTCACTATCTCACCAAACATCTTTCCTATTATCACTACATAGTCCCCCCTATACAACTCATCTATCTTATCAACCCTCACTTCTGTCTCTACGATTAATCCACAGTCAACTAATATCCGATACTTCTCTATCTCTCTCCCACGCCACTCTTTCTTAATACGCTCCACCTCCTTTATTTCTCCCATTATGAAATACATCGGTATGGATGGCCACGCCCTCCCGTATTTATCCTCCCCTGGATATTTCGTTATCTGCTTCAGCATCTTCTCTTCTATGTTTATGCGAAGTATGTCGTATGCTATCAAAACTAAATTTAAATTAAAATCTTTCCCAACACCTTCCAATAGGTCTTTTCTAGGAACAACATAAAAGTTATCTAAAAATACTTCAATTTCATAGCCTTCAACTTCAAATGTTGCCCACATCTCAATTATCTGCCCTTCTGCTTCTCCATACACAGGTTCTGTTTTCATCAATTTTCCTTTATACATTCCCATTCTAATCACCCATGCAGTGCCGGCCTTGCTGTTTGTATGCTGCCCATATTTTTTGTAGATACAAACACCTTTATTCCATCATATTCGCATATTATTACTTTGCCATCGTAATCTATGGTTCTTTCCCCATACCTCAGCGCATTCTCTATGTCCTCTTTCATGAGCGTCTCAAGTTCTTTATCGTTCACATGCCTATTGAATTTTCCCTCATAATATAGCCTCAAATCCTCTTTATGCTTTTCCCAGATGTGCTCCCAGCCAAACCGCTGTGCGGGCCGTAGTGCATACCCTCCTTCAGCACCGCGAAGTCCTCTATTGGCTCGCCGCTCACCTTCGTGGTAACATCATACACCGTATCCATACCTTTCACACTATGGGAGATTTTGAAATAATGTTATATATTTCTTGAATGAAAGGATCTCTCATAAATCTTTCGTCCTTGGATTTTATTTCTTCCAATGTTTTTTCAATCTCGGATATAATATCATTTTTGAGATCCATCTTATTTATTTTGCAATTGTATTCGCCGTTGAAGCTTTCGATTTTATATTCAACATACTCACCATTTTTTAAAAAAATGATATCTATCGGGTTATCCAAAAAATTAACGGTGTATTTTTTTAATTTCTTGTTGCTCGAAAATCTTATTACTTCTGCGAATTGATCTATATTTTTAAGCCATGTCGTATCTCTCACCACCATATTATCCTCACAAAAAATAGTAATTTCTATGTATATCCCACTTGCATCTGCATGTTTCCTTAACGTCATCTCATCCTCTAATACTTTTATTTGGATAAATTTCATTGATCTCACCTTCAAGAGCTTTAACTCTCTCCTCTACTTGCTTAATTTCCAATACCACATCACTTATATCCGGCACCTCAACTAGACCCTTATCTATATTCAAAATCTCGTTTATAAAATCTTTTACAAACATCAAAATAGCCTCTACTATCCCTGCTTCTTTTACGATTATTTCTCTTTTTTTCTCTCCAGCAATCTATCTTAAATAGTACCATATTTCCATCCATTTTATCCAGAATAAATATTATCGGATCATCATGAGCACTAATTTCGGCATGTCCCTTCTCAAGAAATTCTTTTAGACCAATTACCATTCCATGTGCAAACATACTCAACCAATCCGTAAATTCAAAAATCAATTCGTCCTTGTAATATATCCTAATGTAAGAAAATGTGGCATAAGATGCCTCACTCATCCTTTTCTCGGTATAATACCTTCTTATCTTTTCTATAGCCTCTTTGCCGCTGCAATATTCATATTCGAATCTTATCTCTGATGATCTACTAAATCCATCCATTTATCTCACCTTTTAGGATATGCTGTTAGAATTCCACCAAAATCTTCATCAACTACCCTATCATTTCAGATTTCCCTGCAAATGGTGTATATGTAAAAACGTATCTGCTCGGATTATCTGGTGTTGGCTCCTTTTTACCGTATTTCGGCGCCTCTTCAACAAGTTCTTTTATTTTCATCTCGTCAGATATACCATATTTCTCATAAAAAGTTGTCCCTCCAGGGATCTCTCCTGTTATGTGTTTCTTTAGTATGTGTATCCACCCTCAGTCATCTATACCATCCATAAGTACAGCAAAGTCCTCTATTGTTTCACTGCCCACTTCCGTACTTATGCCTTTTGCCTTGAAAAATCTTGCTCCTCTATGCTCCTCCCCGTCAAAGGGGTTACCGGTCCAGGGTTCTATATACTCTGCCACCTTCATCAAAGAAAAGAGAGGTGCAGAACAATCAACTCACTTGTGCTGGCGCTCTATCATTGCCATGAGAACAAGTGCTCCCAGCAGGGGTCTTCTGTCAACGTTAGGGGGCAGGTTGGTGCAGTTGAGTTCCCAGATGTCCCCGATTACCTTGAACTTCTGGTTCACCTCGGCCACAGGCCTCCCCCCTAAGGAGATTGTCATCTTCTCGGGGATGAGCTTTCCTCCCGGCATGTACTTCCTCATTAGCCCTCTGCCCTTAGACTCCTCTATCTTTCCTATGAGCTGGTTATTGGCGTCGTACATCTCCCACTCGTCCCAGGCGAAGGTGGACTTTGCGGCCTTCCTCCTTATGTATCCAATCGGCTGCTCGGTAGCAGAATCTATGAGAGCGAAGTTGCCCCAGAGGTCTATGATCTGCTGCTGCTTTATCCTGAAGAGCTCCTGCTTCATGCTCTCGTCGGTATATATCCTTATGTCCTCCTTAAGTTTGAGGATCTTCTGTTTGCTGAAACCTATAATGTTTCCAGCCTGGTCCTCAATCCAGTATTTGTTCCCGATAGCTAGCACCTTCTTTCTGACCCGGTAATAGTTTTGAAACCAAAGTTGTTGGCTCATGCCTCTCACCTTACCCTAGAAGTTTCTCTTGAAAAAAATGAGAAACTCCGTACCTGTTAAGTTATCATATGTTAAAAGTTTTTTCTTTCACCTTCTGTAGGTCTCGGGGAAGAATAGGATCAGACAGGGTATAATCTCAAGCCTACCCAGCCACATGACGGTGACAAGGACCCACCTGCCTGGCACGGGGACGGTGAGGAATGTGCTTGCGGGCCCTACAACCCCCAGACCAGGCCCCACGTTGCCTATGCAGGTTGCAACAGCGGATATAGCGGAGACAAAGTCCATATGCATAGCGGTGAGCGCAAGGGATGCCGCAATGAAAGCGAAGAGGTAGAGCACTATGAAAATTCCAACCGAGTCTATGACGTCGTCCGATATAACCTCCCCTCCGACCCTCACAGTTACGTGAGATCGGCGGTGTAGAAGGCGATACAAAGATTTCTTTCCCGACTTGAAGATAATCATGTAGCGAGCGAGCTTTATGGAGCCGCTGGTTGAGCCGCTCATTGCACCGGTGAAGAGAAGAAAGAAGAGTATGAACTGTGCCAGCGCCGGCCACAGGCCGAAGTCCACGGTGTTATACCCGGTGGTGCTCATGATGGAGACCACCTGGAAGGAGGCGTGGCGCAGGGCTGTGGCCAGAGCAAGTTTCGTATGGGCTACAAGGTCCGCCATGACTGCTACGATTGCAATGGCGAGGATCCCCATATAGACCCTGAACTCGGAGCTCTTAAAATAGCTCTGGAAGTCCCTCTTGTAAATCAAGCGGTAATGAAGTACGAAGTTAGTGCTCCCGGCTATCATGAAAACCATGAGCACCACTTCAATTATGGGTGCGTGGGGATAGTTGTAAAAGTACTCTATATTCCCCGGGCGCGGACTGAAGCCTCCACCGGCCAGCGTTGTGAAGGAGTGGGTCAGGGCGTCAAAGGGGCTCATGCCCAGAAGGATGAGAAGTAGGGTCTCCACACCGGTGAAGAGAGCGTATATGCCCCAGAGAATTTTTGCGGTCTCAGCCACCCGGGGGGCTATTTTTGTGTAGGTATGCCCGGGGACCTCCCCCCTCATG
>Ga0209410_1000947_pt1 | contig 13884 bp, 7 predicted proteins | sample Mar14436cmmetaG_FD_184135 | JGI IMG/M metagenome (GOLD analysis project Ga0209410, IMG submission 184135) | Marine hydrothermal vent microbial communities from Guaymas Basin, Gulf of California to study Microbial Dark Matter (Phase II) - Marker... ... | reverse complement strand
TGGCTATTCCATTGCCCTTGATGGAGGTGGGAATGTATATATAACTGGTAAGACATGGTCTTCTGACTATCCCACAACTTCAGGTGCTTATAATGAAAGCCATAATGGTGATTATGATGTTTTTGTATCAAAGCTTAATAGTAGTTTAAGCAATCTTCTTTCAAGCACATTCATTGGTGGAAGTGGTTTGGATTGTGGCTATTCCATTGCCCTTGATGGAGGTGGAAATGTATATATAACTGGTGAGACAGTCTCTTCTCACTATCCCACAACTTCAGGTGCTTATGATGAAAGCTTTAATAATGGAACGGATGTTTTTGTATCAAAGCTTAATAGTAATCTTTCCAAAGTTTCCTCCCTGCCCTGGTTGCTCTTGTTGCTTGGTGATTGAGGCGTTTTCCCTGCCATCAAGACTGGCGAAAGCCACCCTGAAGGGCTTGGTCTTGATGGCTTAACGGAGCAATCTGCTAAGCTATAAATAGGTTGGTGAAGTTAACCTTGACATATCAGTGTCACCTAAAAACTGAAACAACCAACACCAAAAAATCAATCGCGGATTTTTGGGTACCTTGTCATCTCTCAGTGGATGGATTATTATAGACACACATGCGTTCTTTGTATTATCCTTATTTGCTATTAGACGAGAAAATAGCTAAAAGAATAGCTAGCTGTTTTGGTGATTTGTTTCTACTTACTCCTAGAGCCTTAAGGTCAGGTCTTCGAATTCCGCAAGTAAAATTTATAGACCCTTTACCAGAAACATGGAAACAACGATTTGGGGGTATATTAACTGAATACCGCCTTTTTAGTCAAATGTATACAGATAAGAGTTTTTTGGAATATTTAAAACACGCACACCCTTTTTTAGAAGACGAAGAAAGCCCTTCTGTTTTAAGACAATTTTTAAAGGGGAAAGAGAAAAAAGGAGAAGAACTGCCTAAACAAGTAATTGCCACCCTTTTTCTTTACCTGGCCAATGAATATCAGGAGCAAATACTGGATGTTTATAAAAGACTCCAAGAAGTGAAAAAACAGGAGGAAATGCTCAAATCTATATTAGAACCTTCTTCAGAACTAAATATAGGTGAGATCACTAGTCTAACAATTGATTACCGACATCCAGAAGAGGATTTAAGAAATTGGATGGATAAGGTCTTTAAGGCCTGGGCATTTTTAATTCCTGCTGAGGAAGAGTTTCCCATATTTATTACAGATGACGAATTGGCACATCAACATCTAAAACACGCTCTAAAAGACACATCTCACTTTATCTATAACATTTATTTGCCTGCTAATGGAGATGAAGCCTTATGGGGGGATTTAATAGAAATTCCTTTTACCTCTGATTTTGAATCATGGGCTGAAAAACTTTTTTCTTTTTATAAAAAACCAACTGAAGACACCCATCCTCTGGAAATTATATTTCTACCTTGTTTGAGTCCTAAAGATGTGTTCTTATGGATAACAGAAAAAAAAGAAATAATTAAAAGAAAGAAGAACGGATTGTTTATCTTATGGCAAGATAAGGAGTAAAAAATGCCTTTTCGGGTAGAAGTGGGATTTAAAAAGGGAATAAAAGATGCCTATGGAGAGAAAATTAGCCAGAAAATTCGCCATTTTTTAGGTATTAAGATAAAACAAGTAAGAACGGTTTTTGTCTACACTATTGATGCCACGTTGACACAAGAAGAAGTAGAAATTATAGCCAGTGGCCCATTTTCAGACCCTATAATTCAAGAATATGCCATTGATCGTCCCTTAATTACAGAGTTTGATTGGTCTATTGAGGTGGGTTTTAAACCTGGGGTGACTGACAATGTAGGAAAAACTGCCAAAGAAGCCATTGAATGGCGTTTAGGCCGAAGTTTAGGGCCAGAAGAAAGAGTTTATACCTCTACCCTTTATCTGCTCAACGGAAGCACTTCCCGAAGTGAAGTAGAACGGATAGCTACTGATTTGTTGGCTAATCCGTTAATCCAACGTTACCATATCATTTCTCATGGAGAATGGGATGGCAAGGTCTTTATCCATGTGCCCAAGGTTCGTCTGCTTAAAAAGCCGGAAGTAAAACGATACAATTTAAGTCTCATCTCAGATGAAGAGCTTTTAAGATTAAGCCAGGAGCGTCTTTTGGCCCTTGATTTAAAGGAAATGAATGCCATAAAGAATTATTTTAATGACCAAATGGTTATAGCTGAAAGAAAAAAGGTAGGCATGGATGAACAGATTACCGATGTAGAACTAGAAGCTATTGCCCAAACCTGGTCTGAACACTGTAAACATAAAATTTTTAATGGCCTTATTCATTATACTGACGAAACTGGGAAAACCACCCTCATAGAAAGTCTTTTTGATACCTATGTTCGGAGAGCCACTGAAGAAATCAGGAAGGCTAAAGGAAAAGATGACTTTTGTTTGTCTGTATTTAAAGACAATGCAGGTGTGATTAAGTTTAATGAGCACTGGAATCTGGTATTTAAAGTAGAGACCCACAATTCACCTTCTGCCTTAGATCCTTATGGTGGTGCGTTAACCGGAATTGTAGGGGTAAATCGTGACCCTTTTGGCACCGGAAAGGGGGCCAAGTTAATCTTTAATACAGATGTCTTCTGTTTTGCCTCGCCTTTTTATGATAAACCACTTCCCCCACGTCTTTTGCATCCCCGCCGTGTTTTTGAAGGAGTGCGGGAAGGAATAGAGCATGGTGGCAATAAAAGTGGTATTCCCACTATAAATGGCTGTATTGTTTTTGATGAGCGCTATCTGGGTAAACCCTTAGTGTATTGTGGAACTGGAGGGCTCATGCCAGCTGAGATAAATGGACAACCCAGTCATATTAAACAGGCCAAACCAGGTGATTTTATTGTCATGACAGGAGGAAGAATTGGAAAAGATGGCATTCATGGGGCTACTTTTTCTTCAGAAGAACTTCATGAAGCCTCACCGGTGAGTGCTGTTCAAATTGGTGACCCCATTACCCAGAAAAAGATGTTTGATTTTCTCCTTATAGCTAGAGATAAGGGTTGGTATAACTCTATTACTGATAATGGTGCAGGAGGATTGTCTTCTTCTGTAGGGGAAATGGCTAGAGAATCCGGTGGGGCAGAGTTGCATTTAGAAAAAGCACCTTTAAAATACCAAGGTTTAGACCCCTGGGAAATTTTGGTTTCTGAATCTCAAGAAAGGATGACCTTAGCTGTCCCCCCGGAAAATATTTCAGCCTTTTTAGAGCTGGCTAAAAAGATGGATGTAGAAGCTACTGTCTTGGGAAAATTCACTGATTCAGGAAAATTTCATGTCCTATACAAAAATGAGACGGTTCTTTATTTAGATATGGATTTTTTGCATAATGGAGTGCCCCAAAAAGAGATGGTAGCCAGATGGACACCTCCTGTGCACCCAGAACCTGATTTTCCCTGTCCTGAGAACTTGACAGAGACTTTAAATAAAATTTTAGGACGGCTTAATATCTGTAGTAAAGAAGGGGTAGTAAGACAATATGACCATGAAGTGCAGGGGGGAAGTGTAATAAAACCCCTGGTAGGAAAATGGGATAATGGCCCCAGTGATGCTGCTATTATTAGACCCTTATTGGATAGTTATGAGGGGGTAGTGGTAGCTAATGGGATTTGTCCTCGCTATAGTGATATAGATACCTATCATATGACTGCCTGTGCCTTGGATGAGGCTATTAGGAATGCCATTTGTGTGGGGGGGAGCTTAAAACACATGGCTGTCCTAGATAATTTTTGTTGGTGTGACCCTATTATTTCTGAAAAAACACCAGATGGAGATTATAAACTGGCCCAATTAGTTCGGGCCAATCAAGCACTTTATGATTACACCACTGTTTATGGAGTGCCTTGTATCTCTGGGAAAGATAGCATGAAAAACGATTATCATATTGGTAATATCAAGATCTCTATTCCCCCAACTATTTTATTTTCTATTATTGGCCGGATAGATGATGTTCGGAAGGCAGTGAGTATGGATGTTAAACATCCAGGGGATTTGGTTTATATTTTAGGTATGACTTATGACGAATTAGGAGGCAGTGAATATTTTGCTCAATATGATTATGTAGGAAATAAAGTCCCTAAAGTAAGGGCAAAGGAGGCAAAAAAACTCTATGATGCGTTAAACCAAGCCATAAGAGATGGCTTGATAGCCAGTTGTCATGATTGTTCTGATGGTGGATTGGGGGTGGCCTTGGCAGAAACAGCCTTTGCCGGAGGATGGGGAATGGAGATAGATTTAGGTGCAGTTCCATATAAAGGAGAAAAAAGGGATGATTATATCCTTTTTTCTGAATCTCAAAGTAGATTGGTAGTAACGGTGCGGAGAGAAAATAAAACCTCTTTTGAAAAATACTTGGCTGATTGTCCCTTTGCCTGTATAGGCAGTGTAAGAAGTGATATTAAATTTATAATAAAAGGCCTTAATAATAAAAATAGATATTAAATTTATAATAAAAGGCCTTAATAATAAAAATATAATTCACACTGACATTTATACCTTAAAAGAAAGCTGGCAAAGGACATTAAGGGAAATTTTTTAAATCCATGCTTTCTGAAAAAATCATTAAAAACCTAGAGAAAATTGTGGGGAAACCATATATTTCTCAAAAAAAAGAAGACCTCCTTTGTTATAGCTATGATGCCACGCAATTAATGTATTTACCAGAGGCAGTAATTTTTCCCAATTCAGCCCAGAAGATAGCTGAAATTTTAAAATTGGCCAATCAATATAGATTTCCAGTAGTTCCGCGGGGAGCAGGTTCAGGAATGTCAGGAGGGGCAGTGCCTATAAGAAATGGTGTAGTCTTAGCTATGAACCGTCTGAATCGCATTTTAGAAATTGATGAAAAAAATATGTGGGTGTGGGTAGAACCTGGTGTAGTTACCGGGGACTTACAGAAGACAGTAGCAGAAAAGGGATTGTTTTATCCTCCTGACCCGGCCAGCCTTTCTTTTTGCACCATTGGCGGTAATGTAGCTGAATGTGCAGGGGGTCCTAGGGCAGTTAAGTATGGAGTAACTAAGGATTATGTGTTGGCCCTAGAGGTAGTTTTACCTACAGGTGAAATCATTCATACCGGACATAAGACTATTAAAGGGGTTACAGGTTATGATTTAACTTCCTTATTTATTGGTTCAGAAGGAACTTTAGGTGTTTTTACGAAGATTTTATTGCGTCTTCTTCCTCTTCCACCTACCAAAGCTACTATTTTATTAAATTTACCCCGGTTAAACCTTCTTTCTTCTTTGTTAGAACAGTTTTTACACTTAGCCGAGCGTCCTGCTGCTATGGAATTTATAGACGATTTATGTAGAGCATGTATTGAGCATCAAATTCAGTTTGCCTTACCTCCAGGAGAAGGGCTTCTTCTATTAGAAACAGATGGAAGCCCAGAAATAGTAGAGTTGATGTTAGAAAAGATAACAAAGATTGCCAAACAAACAGGGGCAGAAGTGGTGACTATAGAAAGAGGTGAAAAGGCTGACCAACTTTGGGAAATCCGCCGCAGTATCTCTCCGGCTGTATTTCAATTGGGTTCAGAAAAGAGCAGTCATGATATTGTAGTCCCATGTGCTCAAATTCTTCCCATGATAGAAAAAATCAAACAAATAAGAAACAAATGGAAATTACCAGTATTGTGCTTTGGCCACATTGGTGATGGAAATTTACATGTAAATATCATGTATAATTCTGGAGATATTTCTAAGGCTGAGGCGGTTACTGAAGAAGTCATTAGGGAAACTTTAGCTCTAGGTGGAACTATTACTGGAGAGCACGGTATTGGTCTCACCAAGGCGCGGTTTCTTCCTTGGGAGATAGAACCAAATACCCTTAAAGTAATGCAAAAAATAAAATGCACTTTAGACCCAAATAACATTCTCAATTCTGGCAAGATTTTTCTGGAGGAAAAGACGTGAATGAAAAAGAGATTGCCATTTATTTTCATCGGGACTTTGATGGTATGATTTCTGCTGCCTTAATTGCTGATTATGTGAGAAACAAGTGGTCAGAAGCACAGTTAAGACTTTTTCCTGTGGGTTATAGCCGGAAAATAAATTGGAAAGAAATGCCTCTTAGGGGAGATGTGAGTTTTGTATTAGATTATATTTTTCATCCTCAGGCTACTTATTGGTTTGACCACCATCAAACGGGCTTAAATAATTATGATGGGAGCTTGGACCCCCATAGGCATTTTTTTAATCCAGAAAAAACCTCCTGCGCCTTGCTTATTTGGGAAGTGCTTTATGACAAATTTGGCTATCGCAATTTAGAATTTCAAAGACTGGTAAAATGGGCAGATAAAATAGACAGTGCCCAATTTTCTTTAGAAGAATTGATAAATTGTAAAGAAAGGCCCCTTAAAATCCATCTTTCTCTAGGGATAGAAGCTGATAATGCCTATTTAATAGAACTTACCCGTCTATTTATACAATATAAAGACCAACTTCTTTCTTCACAAATACCTTTGCCATTGATTGTTCGCTGGCGATTTGAAAAAATTCAACAAATGCGCCCCAAAATAACAGAAGAATTTAAAAAAAGGGCCATTTTTGACCCCCAGAGAAAACTGGTTTTTTTCACTATGTCTCAAGATTTTTTAAGCTGCCGTTGGGCACCTTATTATTTTTATCCTGAGTGTCTTTATGTAGTAGGAATTCTTTCTATGCGCAATGGTCATTATATGATTATGGTAAATGCCAATCCCTGGCAAAAAGCCAAAAATTCTATCAATATAGGAAAACTTTGTGCCTCTTATGGAGGCGGAGGCCACCCTCCTGTGGGTGCTATTACAGTAACCACTGCCTCCCAGGCTCAAAGGATCGCTGAAGAAATTATTAGTTTTTTAAAGACTAAGCTTTCTTCCGATAAGGATTGATGGTCAAAACAGGACAAGGGGCTCCCTTTACTACTCTTTCGGCCACACTCCCAAAAATGACCTTATCTAGGCCTTTACGTCCATGGGTCCCCATTAATATTAAATCAAATCCTTCTTTTTGGGCAAAATTAATAATCTCTTCTGCGGCATCTCCGGTTAAAATATGGGTTTTAACTGGATAGTCTTCAAAATATTCATCTACAAAGTCGTTCATCTTCTTTTCAGCACCCTTTACAATTTCCTCTTCAAACTTGTGAATAGAAGTGTGGGGCACATAAAAACCACCAAAATAAGCCAGGCTTCGCACTACATAAATCAAATGGATTTCCGCTTCCAGTTTTTGCCCCAAATCCTTGGCATAGGAAGCTAATACAGGACTAGCAGGAGAAAAATCAACAGGGACTAAAATCTTTTTAATTTCGCTCATAAAAACCTCCTTATTTAACATTGATTTTTATTTTATCAGTAAATTAAAAAAAATGTCAAGGAAATAACTGTTTTTTTTCTTGCCTTTTAACTTTTTTTGAAGTAAAACAAAATGGAAAAACTTAAGAAGGAAAAGTTTAAGGAGGATTTTAGAAAATGGCTGGGAAGGATTTTGTGCTTTGGTTTAAAGAAATTTCTATTAAGGATGTGCCTTTAGTAGGAGGCAAAAATGCCTCTTTAGGAGAGATGTTTCAGAAACTGACATCCCAAGGTGTTAATGTCCCTGATGGCTTTGCCATTACTGCCTTTGCTTATCGGTATTTTATTGAAAAGGCAGGATTATTACAAAAAATAAAGGATACCTTAAAGGGTTTAGATACCCATAATATGGAAGACTTAAAACGCCGTGGAGCAGAAGTCCGCTCTCTTATTCGGAATGCCCCATTGCCTCCTGAGCTTTCTGAGATAATTGTTGTGGATTATAGGAAGCTATGTGAAAAATATGGTATAGAAAAATTAGATGTAGCGGTTCGTTCTTCTGCCACAGCCGAAGATTTACCTGATGCCTCTTTTGCTGGCCAACAAGAGACCTATTTGAATATCCGTGGAGAAGAAAGATTATTGGAGGCATGTAAGGATTGTTTTGCCAGTCTTTTTACCAACAGGGCGATTTCTTACCGTGAAGATAAAGGCTTTGGACATTTTGATGTCTACCTCTCTATTGCTGTGCAAAAAATGGTGCGAAGTGACGCTGCCAGTGCAGGAGTGATGTTTACCTTAGATACTGAAAGCGGCTTTAAAGATGTGGTATTTATCAATGCCTCTTATGGTTTAGGAGAAAATGTGGTGCAGGGGGCGGTAAATCCTGATGAATACTATGTATTTAAACCTACTCTTAAAATGGGTAAACGTCCTATCATAGGAAAAGGTATGGGGTCTAAGCACCAAAAACTGGTTTATACCGAAGATGGCCAGTCAGTAAAAAATATTCCTACCACAGAGGAAGAAAGAAGGAGTTATGTATTAAATGATGATGAAATTTTGTTGTTAGCTGATTGGGCATGTAAAATAGAGGAGCATTATGGCAAACCTATGGATATTGAATGGGCCAAAGATGGTGATGGAGAAAAAATAGGCACTGGACAGTTTTTTATTGTGCAAGCTAGGCCAGAGACTGTGCAATCTCAAAGGGATTATTCTTCAATGGAAACCTATGTATTGAAAGAAAAATATTATGAATTAGAGGCTCAAGGCAAAGTCTTGTGCAAAGGTCTAGCCGTAGGTAATAAAATCGGTCAAGGTAGGGCTTATAATATTATTTCTTCAGAACAAATTAATGAATTTAAGCCAGGAGGTGTGTTAGTTACCGATATGACCGACCCAGATTGGGAGCCCATTATGAAAGTAGCGGCTGCCATTGTGACCAATCGGGGTGGAAGGACTTGTCATGCAGCCATTGTTTCTAGAGAATTGGGCATCCCCTGTGTCATTGGCACAGGTAATGCTACTGAGCTGATTAAAGAAGGGTATGAAGTAACAGTAGATTGCAGTGAAGGTGAAATTGGCTATGTTTATAATGGCATTATTCCTTATGAAATTGAACATTTAGACCTAAAGTCTTTACCCAAAACAAAGACAAAAATTATGATGAATGTGGGTATCCCAGAAAAGGCATTTTTCCAAGGACAAATTCCCTGTGATGGTGTAGGTTTAGCTAGAGAAGAGTTCATTATCAATTCTCATATTGGAATTCATCCTTTAGCCCTTATTCATTATGAAGAGTTAAAAGCAAAGGCCAAAACTGATGCTAACATTGCTCAAATTGTAAAACAAATAGATGAAAAGACCAAAGGCTATCCTGACAAAATTACCTATTTTGTAGAAAGACTGGCCCGAGGCATAGGGAGAATAGCTGCCGCTTTTTATCCCAATGATGTCATTGTGCGGCTCTCAGACTTTAAGACCAATGAATATGCTAATTTAATTGGTGGCACTTTGTATGAACCCCAAGAACACAATCCCATGATTGGATGGCGTGGGGCCTCTAGATATTATGATAAAAAGTTCAAACCTGCCTTTGGGTTAGAATGTAAGGCGATATTAAAGGCCAGAGAAGAAATGGGATTGACAAATATTAAGGTGATGATTCCATTTTGCCGCACTCCAGAAGAGGGAAAGAAGGTTATTGAAATCATGAAAGAATTTGGTCTGGTGCAGGGAGAAAATGGATTAGAAGTTTATGTAATGTGTGAAATACCCAGTAATGTAGTATTGGCAGATGCCTTTGCTGATATATTTGACGGATTTTCTATTGGTTCTAATGATTTAACCCAGCTTACTTTGGGTCTGGATAGAGATTCTGAATTAGTCTCCCACATTTATGATGAGCGAAATGAGGCCGTAGAGCGTTTGGTGGCTCAAGTGATTAAGGTGGCTAAAGAACGGAATAGAAAAATAGGTATTTGTGGACAGGCCCCTAGTGACTTTCCTGAATTTACAGAATTTCTAGTAAAGTGTGGAATAGACTCTATCAGTTTAAATCCTGATGTGGTGGTTAAAACAAGGCTATTAGTATCCAAAATTGAAAAAGAATTGGGGGTTTTACCCTAAGGAGGCAATTTCCTAAGGTATAGAATAAGTTTTAAACAGTGGATGAGTTAGGCTAAATGGGTGGCGTTAGCTAATTATGTCTTTAAGTACCTTCGCTAAATCTACCATTCTATATGGTTTGGCAATAGCTCCACAAAAACCATACTTTTTATAATCAGCCATAATTGGATCTGTAGAATAACCACTTGAAACAATGCCCTTTACATCAGGGTCTATTTCAGATAACCTTTTTATTGCCTCTTCTCCACCCATACTTCCTGGAACAGTTAAGTCTAAAATCACTGCATCAAAAGGTTTTTTTTCTAATAAAGCCTTTTTGTATAAATCAATTGCTTCATACCCGTCTTTAGCAAATTCTGTCTCATATCCAAGCTGATTTAACATTTCACCAAGGACTTCTAGAATCATTTCTTCATCATCCATAATAAGCACTCTGCCCTTTCCTTTAATTTTTTCTTCTATACCTTCTATTATCTTTGTTTTTTTAGAAGCAGGTAAATAGAGGTAAAAAATACTTCCTTCACCTACTTTTGATTTTGCAAATATATGTCCATGGTGTTTTTTTATAATTGAGTAGGCTGTGCTAAGCCCAAGACCACTTCCTCTTTTCTTGGTAGTAAAAAAGGGGTCAAATATCTTAGATAAGTATTTTTTAGGAATACCTACTCCCTGGTCTTTAAAGGATATTTTTAGATATCTTCCTGCTTTAAGCGGCAAATTATCCTTTTTTGTTACTACTACATTCTCACAAATTACTTTAATTACCCCACCAGTGGGCATAGCTTGGTCTGCATTGATAATAATATTCTGAATCGCTTGAGCTATCTGGCCTTCATCTGCTTCAACCAGCCACAGGTCATCAGGAATAGAAAATTCACATCTTACATTTGAACCACTCAAAGCAAAGTCTGCTGTGTCTCTTATCAATTCGGCTATAGAAATAACTTTTTTCACAGGTTCTCCTCCTTTAGCAAAGGTAAGGAGTTGCTGGCTCAAACCCTTGCCACGCAAGCATATATTTTCTGCATTCTCCAACTTTTTAATAACCACTTCATCTTCTGGTCTTGAGTAAGTCTTGGCTAAAGTAATATTACCTAAAATACCAGTTAAGACATTGTTAAAATCATGGGCAATACCACCTGCTAACACCCCAAGTGATTCAAGTTTCTCCATCTTCATTAACTCCTGTTCTCTTTTTCTCTTTTCTGTCACATCCCGAAAGACAATAATAACGCCTACAATCTTTCCTGTGTGGTCTTTAATAGGTGCTCCACTGTCTGCAATCAGCCTTTCTGTTCCATCTCTGGCTATTACCACAGTATCATTGGCTAACCCCACTATACCTCCTGTGTTTATTACCCTTTCAAATGGATTTTCACACCTTTTGCGAGTATGCTCATTGATAATCACAAAGACTTTTTCTAATGGTTTTCCTATTGCCTTTTCCTGTTTCCAGCCTGTTAAATCTTCAGCAACTTTATTTAACATAATAACTTTTCCTTCAGCATCTGTAACAATTACTCCATCTCCAATAGAACGTAAAGTAACAGAAAGCCTTTCTTTTTCAGCAAAAACCCTCTCTCCCTTCAGTTTGTCCTCAAGGGCAATGCTCCACATATTAGCTATGGTTTCAAAGAAGATAGTGTCTTCTTTAGGTATATCTCTTTTTGTGTAAGCACATAGTTGAACCACTCCTAAAAGTGTTCTTTTTTCTCCAATAAGAGGATAGCTGATGATTGAATTTATACCCAATTCATTAAGTCTTTGGGCATGGGTATGTAATATTTTGTGTTTTTTAACATCTGGGGCAAAGATAGGTATTTTTGTGCGTGCCACTAAAGCAGCTACATATTTTTTATCATCAATAGATTGTGTAGATATCTTTTCTCTTACTTGTTCTTTAACTAATCCTGATACAGCAATAGGAATAAGTGTTTTTGATTTTTCATTATAAATTCTTACCGCACCAAAATCAAAGTTTAATATTTTTAACAAACTATTAAGGATTTTATGGCATAGCTTAGAAGCATCAGGAGCAAGAATAACCGCCTTAGCAACAGCAGAGAAGGCCTCGCGTTCTCTTTTAATTTTATCTTCTATCTTCTTTTTTTCTGTAATATCCCTTACCATTGTCTGTAAGGCAGGTTTCCCTTTATAAGTGATAGGGGAAGAGCTAACTTGTAAATATTTTATCTCCCCGGCCTTTATCCATTTATATTCCTGTATGCCAATTGGTCCGTATTTCATTACTCTGTTTATGTTTTCTAAAGCCCGCTGTTTTTCTTCTGAAGGTATGAATTCAATAACATTTTTTTTGAGAATATCTTTTTTGGAAAGGTTTAGTATTTTACACATTGCCTGATTTACAAATACAAACTGGCCATCCTGAATAATTACAAAACCATCAGAAGAATTTTCAACAAGGGTTCTATATTTCTCTTCAGATTCTGCTAAAGCACTAGTGCGTTCTTTGACTTTTCTTTCTAATTCCTCTTGTAAGCGTTTTTCCTGGAGAATGGTTTTTCCTTCTATTGTAATATATTTAACTTTACCCTCTTTTATAACAGGCTGGGTATTAAAAATTATAGAAATACTACCACCACTTATATCCCTTATACTTGTTTCCATTCTGCTTGAAATACCCTGTTTTGCCTTTTTAATGGCTTCAGTGACCTTTTTTTGTTCAGTTTTTGAATGAGAGAACCATTTTGTATCAGGAAAGTATTTTCCGTATACCTCTTCTAATTCAATTCCACCTGTTTTCAAAGGAGCTTTATTGCAAAAAATCAATTTGCCTTCTGCATCAAGCTTCCCAACAAAGGTGTCCAGGGTATCTATCCACTCTTTTAATGCCTCTATTTCCTGTTTGAGCTTTTTTAATTCATCTTCCATTTTAATCCCTCCCAAGCCTTCTCTTTAAAATTTCCAACATTCAGTTTTCTTCCTTTTGGGCAGGACAAACCTCTAACAAGCTTATCCTCCCAATTCTCATTTTGTAACTTAAGTAAACTATATAAAATTCTAACACAAGATTCGAGAGTCCGAAATGTTTCCATTACCTTTACCCAGGACTTTGTCAAAGTAATTTTAACGGAGACCCAAATGTTAAGCGCACCTGTCTGCCGACAGGCAGGATGGCTCAATGCAGAATGCAAATTGAAAAATGCAAAATCGCCTTCTCTCAAATTGGAACGTTAGCACGTTTACACGTTTGCACGTTAGAACGTTGGAAATGGGAATTTCCGTTTTCTATTTTCTTAACTGTATTTTGTAGGTTAGACCCCAGTAAACTACTTGACTATAAAATAAGGACGAAATTTTTTAAGTCTTTTTGGCCCAATGCCTTTCACTTTAAGCAAATCATCTATGGTTTTATAAGGTCGTCCAGCTATAATTCTTTCAGAAAGAACAGGACCGATTCCTTTAATAGACATAAGTTCTTTTTTGCTAGCAGTGTTTAGGTTAATCAAGCCCTGTGGGGATTTGGTTTCTTCTAATTTCAAGGAAGTAGTTTCTTTGTTTTTAAAATAGAAGGGTTCAGTGGAAAAATAGGCAAAAATCGGCAAGTGATCTGAGTATCCCTTACCCAGATGCCTGCCCATGCCATTTTTGTCCCTTTGCCAACGATAGATGGTGTTTCCTTTAAATAGGTAATCTGGTTCAAACTTGTCAAATGAGTTATCAACATAGGAAATTCCCTTGTTATCATAAAGTCCCTTGGATACAATAATACTATCAGGACTGTTTTTATTCCCGAAAAAAATGTAAGACCAGCGTCGGGATTTATCGATTTCAAGCCACAAATTGTATAGATATTTATTTTTGGCCTGTTTCTTCAGAATTCTTTCACTTACCATTTTAGAATCTTTGATAGTTCCGAGGATATGATTGATGCCTGTGATACCATTAGTATCGTTTAATCTGGAATTTTGGAAGGTTTGATATTCATTGTA
>Ga0209410_1000946_pt1 | contig 13885 bp, 7 predicted proteins | sample Mar14436cmmetaG_FD_184135 | JGI IMG/M metagenome (GOLD analysis project Ga0209410, IMG submission 184135) | Marine hydrothermal vent microbial communities from Guaymas Basin, Gulf of California to study Microbial Dark Matter (Phase II) - Marker... ... | reverse complement strand
TATTTTTCCATGCCTTATCGGGCCCTTAGGAAGATTTGATTAAACTACTAAAAATCTTAGGAAACGATTAACTAACTGCATTCATCTGAACAGTCAAAGATGAATGCTAAACATAAATATATTGCGACCTCTCCAGTTATGTTTTGATGATCTTCAAACGTTACATGGTAGCGATCTCTATTTTATTAGTATTAGTAACTGGATTAATCCTTTCCTCCGTTACCTATAGAGAGGGATGGAAGAATTTGAGGCCGTTGCCATCCGGCTATCCACCAGCCCCAGTTAATGACAGAACCATTGTTATCGCGAATATACCATTTATGAATCATCCCCAATTCGGGATTAGAAAGCCCACATGGAGCGAGATAAAAGATTCTCTACCGAGATTTAAGGATCTCGGCGTAGACACTATTATGTTGTGGGGGCTTTTCACACACAAACCTAATGTGGAGCTTGCAGACCATATAAGAGTCTACACAAGTGATGGGTGGAAAGATTTAGCTGTTAGGCAGTGGGCTCTCTGCGGAGTAGATTATCTAACACCAGACATGGAAAGAGGAAATCTCAGCGAGCTCCTTGACATGATAAAAACGGCTCACAGCTTAGGCTTGAAGGTTATCGGTCAGCTCCAAATAACCCTAACCGTACCAGGAGGCTATATTTACGACAAACATCCTGAATGGATATTAAAAAGCATTTATGGAGAAACTGCGGTGTTCTGGCCCTGGCGCATAGCCCAATACGGGTACGTCGTCAATAAAGCTCATCCAGAACTCATTAAATTTATAACTGAAACTGTGATTCCAACGTGGATTGAAAAGTGGGGCTTGGATGGAATATACTTAGACTCGCCCGGAATGGCCTATTCTGACCAATACATATGCAGCCTATGCAAGAAAATTGGGGCTGCGGAAGGTTCAGAATGCTTAACTCCAGTCGACGGATACTACAGCCCCGAACCCCTAGTTAAGGCTATTAGAGAAAAGATCGATGAGCTTGAGAAGAAACTAGGAAGAAAGCTGATATTTGCGGCTGAACATACACTTAAGACTTGGAATGACACATCCGAAAAATTGTTGTTAGATCTCATAAAGGGCAAGTCTCCATTTCCAGCCTTATTTACTGACAAAAGAATCGATAGAAGTCTTGGAAGGTACTTTGATTGGACTATAGATTATAACTTCAGGAGCATTCTTAAGGCCGTTTATATGGGTAAGCCTGTATCATATTCAGATAAATTTGTTGAAACTATTAAGGAGGAGTTTCATCTCGATCGGAGATTCACAGAGACCGTGAAATTCGCCAATTTTTGGATAGATTTCCACCTTTTCTCAGAACTTCTAAAGCCGGAAGTTGCCGGATGCTACTTAACCCTAGCCACCACGGCTCCGAGTAGAATACTGTGGATTGGACAATGGCAAGTAATCCTCAGAACAGAGATTCTGAAGAAAAAATACGGTTACAAAGTGGATCTAATAGAGAAATGGTATAAAAGACTTATAAAGATTAAGCGATCCTACCCCGCCCTCCAATCAGACAATATCGAGGACGCCCTAATAGAGCCCCGTGTCACTCGGCTAATCGCCTATAATCGCTGGTATGGAAACCAGTCAGTAACAGTGATCGTCAACGCTGGCAATAAGCACATCACGGCAATTATAAATACGAGGTTTCAAGGAGATCCAGTTTTGCTTATAGACTTACTATCTGCAGAGATCATCTCTGGTAAACCTAAGAGATTAAAGGTGGAAATGCCCCCGCACTCAGCCAGAATATTAGTGGAGTATAAAAAATGAGCTGAGATATGGAAAGAGCCCCGATTACAACACTACTTAATGAAGAATATAGATGACGCTCTTCATCATATCTAAAAATGCATCTCTCCACGTAAAACATCCATTTGAGACAAACAAATCCTACATGTTGTCTCGACTACTCTTACCTGAGGTTTATTTTCATTTTCTATCGTTCAAGGTGATCGACGGTCATAAACAGATTAGTATCCGTTGTATCGTTAATCACAGACCTTCATGGCAATATTAATGTAGATTTTTATCATTCCTTTTTCGCATTGGATTCGGCCTCTCTAATTTGAAGAACTGCTATCGAATACGGATTCATCCTCATCTTTAAGTTGGAAATTTCTCTTCCTTTAAAGTTCATTCTGCCATTCGGATCTTTAAGAAAGATGTTATTGAAGGCATCATACACCGTATAGTTGAACTCCTCATTTAAATTCAAGTCTTTAATCGGTATTTGCAACCTGAAATCAGCCTGCTTCGGATTGAAATTTATAACTACAATCGTATGGTTTCCGTTATAGCTTCTCAGAATCGTAAAGATCATATCATCTGTGCTCTTAACAATGGTATAGTTCCAGTCTCCATAGGTGAGCTCGGGGATCGAATTGCGTATGTCTAACACTTTCCTGTAAAAGTCCTCTGAGCCCCTCTCACCACCAACATAATTGTGTACTGGACCTCCCATGAATGCACATAAAGCAAAAAGAGCCCTGGAAGGCTTAACGCCTAAAAGTTCCCATCTGAACTTTCCTCCGCTATGGTAGTGCGTGCCATGTGACTCTAGGTGATGAGCCTTAATGAATCCCTTGGGAAATGCCATATCACGTTCTTCAAGCCATTCAGCAGCTTCCCTCGCAGTAATCTCTCCCGTTGCGAGGGCAATATGAAGCCGCTGCTCCTCATGACTATATAGAAAGTCGGCCACCCCTAATAGTTGTGGACCGGTATTCTCTACATAAAAGATGATGTCCGGCTTTATCCTCTTTAGCTCCATACGCGCCCTTTCAAGGAGGATTTTTGCTCCGCCGAAAGTTGAATAGCTCGCCCTATATGGGATCTTTGGATCCCAATTTGGGAAGAAGTTCCATTGGGGAGCATCTATGCGGAATCCATCCACATCGAATTTACGGACATAAAATTTCATGGCTTCAATTATGTAATCCTGAACTTCCCTATCTGCTAAGTTAAAGGAGTACGTGTATGTCATTGCAATGTCTCCGGATTCCGTCTTCATGTACCATTCTGGATGTTCCATGTGAAGATTCGAGACTTTTACGTTTGAGCCATGCGTAATCCAGTCGAGTATAACCTTTATTCCAAGCTTATGAGCCTCATCTATTAGCCGCCTAAACTTCTCATCCGCATCCTTAGTCTCCCATAGGTATGTCTTACTTACATTAAAGTAGTCTACAACGGAGTATTGCGGTAATGGCATGTGAGGCATTAAGCAGATAACGTTAAAGCCTAGCCTCTTAATCTTAGGAAGCGCGGCAATTAGATCATCGATTTCCGGAAATGGAGAGTAACTATAATTCCATGTCGGATAGGTATCGCCTATATGAACTTCATAGATATTGAATCTCATAATCTCGTCAGGCCTATCTCTCGGCGCACTTAATCCAACAGTTCCCCACCAATCCTTAAGGTGTTTCAGAGCATTCCTCCAAGTATCATTAAAGACATAAATGTATTGGGATTTACATGTGAGGACATGCCCATCGAAGGAGCGGTCGGCTATAACGGAATGATGAATAACCGAGATCCTTCCATTCTCTTTAACGCTTAAATATGTCAAAAATGGCTCCACATCTGAGTATGCCCACCACATTAAGCCTAAGGCAGACTTGGGATCATGAATTACCATTACTCCTGGAGACAGAATCGGCGATATTCCAGCAAAAATAAAGCCGGGCTTAGGCAGTAGATCTGGATACGGCGAGATTTTACTTAAATTTTGAAGATGCTTAAGTGGAAGGTGTGGCTTAACCATCAAGCCCGGAGCCTCAAAGATGCAACCTTCAGATTCACTTAGCCCCACTCCTGATAGAATAAGCTCCATCCCTCTGATAAGATGACGATCGCTTCCAAAATATGCAACTTTAAGGCTTCTTTCTACCAGTCTACATTTAGGTTTGATCGTATAGGTTGAATAGAAATACCAGCTGTCCGCCTTTGAGTAGATTATTAATTTAACTTTAATATCACCCTCATCATTGATTATATCGACTCGTCTCCCCAAATATTCTTTCGGGCCTATGTCATATGATTCAACGACGATATTGTATGGTGGCGTAGAAATATGCTTTGTTCTACCATCTACCATAATAATTTCTGTCGGTTTCTCCTCCGCATTATCTATAACAGTAACATTACTTGCCTTCTCCACGACTTTGAGGAGACAACCATTCTTCTTGCTGAATACAAGCTCGATGCATCTATTGCCAAAGTAAAGATGATCTTTACTCTCAGAAATGTACACATCCTCTAATAACTCGAGTTTTTTCATCGACAATAAACCCTTCTTAGGAACATATTCTACCTCATACCTTAGGAGGTAGAAATGAAAATATATAAACGTTAAACTACCACCAAGCACAATTAGTGTAAGGATAATTATCAAATTCGTAAACTTGGCTCTTGGCAGCAATGACATTTCAAATTTTATTATGTCTTCTTCCCAAAATATTTTCCTTTCCTTCGTTTAGCAATATGAAGTCAGCGTAGATATCTGCGAAGGTTTATTCTAGAACTTAGCATTAATATTATCCAAAGTTAGGGGCATGTAAGCTATAGCTCTCAAATACTCCTATACTCTACTATTTATTGTGTCATTGGCATGCGAGCTCCTAGGACCAGGAAGGCCGGGAATATCTACATATAATTTAGTGAACCAAGCGGAAGGTAACGTTTAAATGTTATTAGAGTTTGGACGTGATCAATTCTGAAAGATGTATGAGGAACATATTTGAACTTTGATTCTCTCCTGACTTGAGTGATGTCAGTATGGCAAGTGCTCCATTCCTTTTATCGCTAAAACCACGAAGGCCGTTATAGCAACTGCAACTCCAGATCCCAATGTTAAACCCGCAGCAGCTAACGGCCTATACATATTCCATTCCTTTTTTCCAATAGTTCGAGAAAGCAATTTCCCAATTAATCCTCCTAAGAAGGCTGTTATAACTACGGGTATCGGCGTCGACATCCCTGCCACCAAACCTATAATTGATATGGGAATCCTTAGGAAATCAAAGAGTAAGTAGAGAATGGAAATTATGACGAAGCCGCTAAAAATCCATTCTGGACGGAAAAGACCTGGAGGACGCTTTATCCACATCATCTGTTGGGTAATCTGGATGGGCCAGTATATTTGAACTCCGGGATAGGCTGCTGATGGAATTGGATCCAGCGCCCATAGATACGCTACAGTTGCGAAGCCTACCAATAGCGAGATTGGATAGGCGGCCAGCCAAGTCTTGATTAGGCTTATGGGTTCTATATCGCAGAGATCTGCGATCTTGAAGTTGATGCACCATCCTTCTCCCACCATCCCTCCTGAGTAGACTGGTGCAAACCATATGTCATATTTTGGATATCCGCTGGCCATGTAGACAAGCTGATGCACGAAGGGAATGTTTATGGGGATACCAGTGATCCCAACGGATCTCGTGGAGATCACCGTCATTAATGGGATCCAGATTATGTTAAGTAATATTAGTATCCATAATGGGAATTCTGGGACTAGCATGTGTATGAAGATCACATATATGACCGCTGAGATCGTGAATGGCAATATTATCCACCAGATTGAGAATTCAAGTTCTTCCGCCCTCGAAGGCCTTAGAGCCCTAAATGTTTGAACGATTATTTGAGGATGTCTTATGAGGGGTAGGAGTCCCGCAGCTATACCAGCCCCAATAAGCGGAGAGAGCCAGGCATTCAATAAGGATCTCTGCCAAGTCATCTGTATACTCATGCCAGGAGCCCACTCCTCAGCGAAAAGCGTAATTCCATTAGTCACCAAGAACCAATTGCCGAGAACGAAAATCGTAAATGAACCTATTAAGGCGCTAATAAGAATTTGAAAGGGAACCATAAATCCTGTCGCAACGTATAATAGGCTTGTCCCGATCCCAAAGGATGCTCCGGGAAGAACCTTATGAACCCAATAGTTCAGATCAACCCACGGGATGGGTATGACCTGAAATTGATATTTTAGTGCTCTAGCTATGTATGGTGCCATATAAGCTATTGCTCCATAAATCATGGATATAAGAGCAGTAATCGAGAGTGTTTGGATTCTTTTCGTCTCCCTCTCCGAAAGCGCAATTATTGCATGTGCAACAGGCATCTGCATGGGAAATGGAAGCTTCTCTATTTTAATGAACATCTGGCGAAGAAATAAGCCTACTGAAATGTCAGATAGAATCCCGCATACGAATGAGACAAGATGGACAATCATTGGGAGAGTCCATGATGGATGGAAGAATGTCCTATGGATCCAAGGGTCAACGGAGACTGGAGAGAGCCACGGCGGTATTTCATTAGTTAACCCAAAGGCCCTCACAATTGGCGAATGCCGCAAATAGAGCGAATATATGGCTCCGAGGAAAATACCAAAGGTACTAGTTCTAGAAACGATAAATAGGGTTCCAGCCTCCTGTTTTGTAAGCGAAGAACCCGACATTCTCGCCAACTCTGAGATTAAAAGTAAGGTAATCCACGGTATCATCGTGGTCAAAATTGATCCTGTGAGGAGAAAAAGATAGCAGACTGCTGGTTGAAAGATAAGAATAGCATAAATGATCGCAATATAGCTTCTCCAAGTAAAACCACTCTTTAATCTTTCATCCTCCAATTTAGACATCCCAGTTTGCAATCTTTTTCATCTAAAAGAGACCACTCTTTATAACAAGCATATTACCATAATAAATTTAACTTTAAACTGATAAATTAAATATTTACTCGATAGGTTGAAGAGGTTTATTGAAGATCTCCCAGTTATGATATTCTGATTTTCTTTTTGAAGGCAGTTTATAGCCTCTCAGCCAAACAGATCCGCCCTTTTCATATATTGAAGTTATAATTACGTTGATCTTCGACTTTGTAGAATATTTTTCGCCTCCACTTCTCGCCATAAATACCGGAAAAATTATGTTATTTACTTCTTTCACTAATTTATTTACTTCAAATTCGCCAAAGAGCATCAAGAAATATTCAATCTTCTGCTTACCATAAAGACGAATATCATATTGCGTCCTTTCAGCCCAAGAAAAGTTCATTCTATTCGTGAATGAAGATCCGACCCATGCGATAAGATTTGCGATAACGCCATCCCTCACCCAGTGTTTAACTTTTCCGCGATTTATATATACGAGGCCGCCACAATACAGCCAATTAATGGCAAATAATGGTCTGTTTTCTTTAGCTTTTACGTATCCAAAAGGTATATCATGGTATATCGCAGAGGACATTCTTGGATAATAAACGTTAATTTTTGTTTCATCAAAGAGAAAATATCCAACCTCATCGCCATTAAATTCAAATTCAATTTCGACCTTTATCACATTCTCCCTTTTGAAGAAGAAATACCTCTCCAGAACAGGTATTTTACCTAAATGAGATCTCCTCTCCAAAACATCCGCGATCTCTCTTGAATAGAAGCGACATTCTGCTGAACGATTATCCACCCAACTGTCAGAAATTAATGCCCTCATCTCGCCGCCCAAGTATTTATTTGGCTTAAGCAACTCACCATAGCTGGGAACGGTTATCTGCTTAATTAACCCCTTCTCAGAAAGCTCAATACTATAATTCTCTGCAGTTATCTCTTTAGGAAGCGATTCTTCCTCGGAAGTAAAACACCAATTCTTTGAAACTCTAAAGCTTTTGTATCCGCCAGCTGGAAGCTTCACAATTGCTCTTTTAAGCTCGAATGAGATTTCTCTTGTAAATCCTCATTCAGCATGAAGATCTCATTACAACTAACTAAAGTTTGGAGTTAGCTTCGCGCATTTTTGGATAGGCATGATTCGGATCCCTTTACTGTTTTAGGTTATGTAAAATTACTGTTGAAGTGAATGATGAGGCTTGTCCTTTTCAAATTGTAAAGATCACGGACACATTAATCCTTTTGAAAACGATATGTTTTTGGGAAACTCTTCTTAAGCCTCTAAAAATAGTATAAACGTTTATATACACAGATCAAAAATTCACACTCGATGGTGACCTATTATGGGTCTTCGCTTTACCTTAGAAGATATTTTAAGAATTTCTTTAAGAGCGGGCAGAATATCTCCTAAAGCAACTGATAATATAAATTTAAGCATCTTCAACGGGCTTTGCGCTCCTGAGAACTTAGCGGCCTTGGCAGTCCTCTATGCTGAGAGAAATATGAGAGATTTCCGGAATTGGCTTCATGAGAGGCTTTCAGAAGCTTTTCCAGAGATAAGCAAAAAAGTCGATGAGCCCCTAAAGGATCCGACGGATATGGGCGAGGTTAGGGCTCCTACTCTTGATGATTTTAGAGAGTATTGGAGAGGCGATCCTCTTTGGAGCACAGTATTCAGAGCACAGTTTGGCATATTAAAGGGAGATGACGATCGGCATTACATAGCTATCGCGGAGGTGGAACCTAAGAGGCCATGGGCATACTTCCAATTTACAATGCTCCCGGAGGATGTAACGGATCACTTCCCGCCCAGCCCAACACAAAGGATAAAATTCGACGTTAACATGATCGGATTTAAAGATTTAGGAGATAAGCTCATGTGGTGGATCCCGAAGAACAAGGATCCTGAGAAACTCCAGCGCAATTATCTAAAGTATATCGCAAGCCCAGAAACTCACAATTTAAGCGTAAGCCACCAAACTTTCAATCTGGATTTAGAATTCAAGAGGCTTGGCATTCCATGCTGGTACAATAAGGGTAGAAAGGTCAATGTTAGAATTGGAGGATTCCCCTTCATAGGCTTCGAGGCCCCATCATCAATAAAGGGGAGAATGTTCTTCCAAGGAAGAGAGGTCAATCTAAGGGGATATGGAGCGTTCGACTCGGTCCACTGGTATTTAGGCAGAGATCTATGGGGCCCACATGACTGGATACTCTTTGTATCTGATAGAATTTATGGGCTTCTCCTTCATGAGCATGACTCCGGCTATATGGATGGAGCCGTGTATGATAGAACAAAAAGCGAATACCTCATTCCGAAAGATTTCAAGATAGAATATCTAAAATATGAACCCTATTATACAAGATACGATGAGAAGGTTAAGTTGCCAATCGAATTGGGTGTAAAAGTATCAACATTGAAAGGAGATGTTGAATTTAAGGGCAAGGCCATGGGCAGGTATGGGTATACCCCACTAACAGCAGAGATAATATGCGAGGAAATAGCGTACAGAATAGAGGGAACCTTCAATCGCGAAGATGGCAAAGTAAAGTTTAAGGGGTATGCATGGCATGAAATATTAACTGGAACGTCCGCTTGAATTTGCACGAAGGAGCAAAAACTTTGTCGATCACTTAATCGCATTAATTTAGTCATCCTTATTTCCTTTACATCTGTATATGCCTATGTCTCGGGGTGAGACATATCTATATTTTAGTAGCAGTCAGCAACTAGCATAAACAAAATACCGATCAGAACCATCCCATCGTTAGCCTAGACATACCAGTCTCAGCCTTAGAGGAGAGGAGGGACCATATAAACCCGCATACCATCAGCTGTCTCCCTAAACCTTATAACAAAGCCAATACATAAAATGCTTAAAAGTTTTGAAATAGAAGTTGGAAATGAAGGGGAAATCGAGGACTTTGGAAATTGAGGGGAATTATTTTGGAGACAAAGGAAAGAAAAGACGTCAGACATATATTTTTGAAGCCATCTTTCATAATTATCTTAATCCTCATTATGATAGGTGGATCAATCTTGTGGTACTATCATGAAGTTACGTTCCATGAAGGGAAGGGCATGACTGATCTGAGGAATTTCTACATTATTTCTTATGAACATTCTGGCGTAATCCTATGGGGCCTAAAGAACTTTGAAGATTGGAACAGTAAGTATGAGACTCCATTAGACAAATATCCATGGTATAAGACTGGTCTGCAAACCGAGGCATATACCTTCGACCAGCTGGCTGAAGCTCCATGGATCCAGAATTTGAAGAAGTGGGCGCTGGAAAAAGAGGAGTTCAAAACTAAGATTCTCCACAAATTTAACTTATCAGAAGAAAACTATAAGCGGCTAATAACCCTGGCTTTCCAGGGTGATCCTGCCTACTTAAAGAAGATCAAAGACTGGATCCAAAACAAGTACAAGGGAAGATACGGGCTTGTGGACGGATGCTACAGTACATCATATCTTCAGTACGTCTGCAACGAGGGGAACATAAGGAACTTTTATTACGGAAAAACCACCACGAAGCAACATCTAGGCTATAATATAACAGTTTACATGTGCCAAGAACACAGGTGGCACACTCAGTTGCCCCAGATCTTAAAGAAGATGGGTTACAATTTGGCCATCCTTAGAACTCATTGGAGATTTTGCGGTTGGTGTCCTGAGCTTACAGAGTCCATTGTAGAATGGGAGGGACCGGACGGAACTAGACTAGCGGCCATACCTCAATATGTAGGCGGAAACAAAAGATTTCAGACAACCCCGATCGGTCAACTCCACAGAATCATCAAGAACCAAGGGATAAAAGCTGCAGTCAGATGGTGGCTAGGCACGATTGAAGAGGATTATAAAAGATACAATTGGACAAAACTACCAGCCTTTCTTTGGTCTGTTACCCCGGAAACGGGAATTGGACATTTTCTTCCAGAAACTTTAATGGAAATAAAGGAGAAAGGGCTACGTGGCGAAGGCGAAGGTAAATATCCATTTAGATTTACCTTTCTTTTGGCTGAGGAGATCCCAGAAGTTTTCGGCAAGCCGACTTCCATATTTCGTCCTGATCCAAATGAATTCCTCTATCTAATAGGTTGGGGAGCTTGGGGGAATGACCCATGGAGTCTCCCTAGGGAGGCAGAAATTAGTGTGCTCACGGCCGAAAGAGTGGCTGCCCTAAATAGCTTGCTAGGAGGAGATACTTTTGAGGAGAAGCTGGATACTGCATGGAAGGCTTTATTAGCCTCGCAACATCACGACTATGTCACATGTGGTCGCCGTGAATTGGCCGAGATATTGAGTGGCTACTCTCTTGAGGTTTCAAAAAACGTGACAAAGAATTCTTTGTCCAATCTTTTTTCAAGAGTTGACGCAAGGAATGGCGACAAATCGGTTCTTATCTTCAATCCTTTAGCAATGGAAAGACGGGAGATCGTCTGGGTAGACCTGAACTTCATGAAGGGAGAGGCATACTATTTCTCGCTATTTGATGGAGACGTCGAGATTCCCTACCAAGTAATCAGAGAAGAAAGATATGGCGATAACAGCATTAAAACTTCGAAAATAGTCTTTTATTGCGATCTTCCTTCTCTAGGATACAAGGTGATAACTATAAAGTATACTGAGCCGACAATAAAGCCTGTCGGTATGGACGTGAATGTAGCTTCAAAGAAGATCTCCACTAAATATTATGACATAATCTTCAGTGATGACGGGGGCATATTAAGGATCTTCGACAAGATCTTACGGTTAGATCTCGTTAGAAGGAACGGATTGAACGGAAAGTTTAGGGCGAAAGTCGACGGCGAAGAAAAAATCTCTTCAGGCGAAGTAAACTTCGAGGTTGTCGGCCCCCTCGTAACCATTGTTAAGGAACAGGGTAGCATTGGAAGCATTCCATACCAAAACCGCATAATCATCTACAACGATCTGAGGAGGATAGACTTCGAGACAACTTTCACATTTAACGGTCAGAGGATCGGAGAGGTAGGTGTCAGAGAGGGTGCTACATGGCTTGATGACAACAAATTGGGTGTTATATTCCAATTGAATACGGACAACGTGACTGTATATTCTGATAGGCCTTTTCTCATTCACAAGGCGGCTCGCTATGAAGGAATCTTTCCCTGGGCTCAAACTCCCTTAGAACAGGTAGCCTTCTATGGTCTCACATGGGCGGATGTCTCTTCTCCCCAATGCGGACTGGCGCTGTTCAACACAGGAACTATGGGCTATCGTGCGCATAATGGCAGCCTCTTCATGGTGCTGGCCCAGTCGGGTCCGGTGCCCTACTGGGGAGACATTCGACTTAAGGGCAACTACACATACAGGTATGCCCTGTATCCCCATCCGGGCGATTGGATGGAAGGTGATGTTCCAAAAGAAGCGGACAGGTACAATTTTAAAGTGTTAACTTATGTTGGAGATCCACATCCCGGAGACTATCCTCGACAATTAAGCCTCCTTAAACTCATCGCAGATAACATTCTAGTGTCAGCCGTCTACACTAGGAATGGAAGCCTTTTCGTGAGAATGTACGAGTATCAAGGTAGGAACTCTTCAATCATCCTCACGTCACCAGACTTCCAATTCGATTTGGAAAGGGTGAACCTCATGCATGAAGAAGCGAAACCTCTAACCCTCCCAATCCCTATAGAAAAACATGAGATAATCACCTTGAAAGTTTCAGCCAAATTCAAAGCAAAAAATAGTTCTGTCATCAACCGGGAATGACAGTCCTCTCCATGAAATATTATCTTTTCGAAGATATACCTAAAAGGTTCTGAATACATCATTAGGAGTCCCCAAATTTTTTGTTGGGGTATTTTGGGAGTTGTTTTTGTTTTGCAGAACTCACAATTATTTAATGAGCGACTAAAGGAGCAGACGCGTTCTCCTAGGCATTGGTGAGCTGTCGTGTGGCTTTCACTTTTCGCTCAAGCATGATTTGAGGATCTCATGGTTCCAGCTAGGTTCAACCATATCTACTCTTTGAGGGATAATGAGGTCGCTAATTCATCTCAGCCTAGAATCTACGTATGCTTGGGGTATTTGGATATCCTTTAGATGCAGGCTATATCATCACGAAGGTTTGGAAGAGTTCTAGACGGCGACATATTTCTCTGACTGAAAGTTGGGCAGGAGAGAAGCTCTTTATGCTTTAGACGCTGAATGAGAAGTTATTATTCATGGTTAGATAGAGGCGGACAAAATCGAGAAATTCGCATGGATCTTATCATAGGATGCATCCTATGTTAAAGCACACCAAACTCTCTCACCAATGTGAGGAGGGAGTCTCCAGTTCTCAGTCTCTCTCTCACCTTATCTTCAAGACTTCTTATCTCTTCTGCAAGGTCTATAATTTTTTTAACGTCACTTTTAGGAATTACGACTACGCCGTCCATATCTCCAAAAATAATATCTCCAGGTTTTACAATTACATTTCCGCATAAAATCGGCTTATTAATATCAGTAAATCCGACTCTTCCAACAGCATCGGTCGGGACTGAACCCCTTGCAAAAACTGGAAACTTTAGAGATACCATTCTAGGAGTGTCTCTTACCCGTCCATCAATAACAACCCCGCCAAGACCTTTAGATATTGCCCAGTTAGTGGTTAGCTCTCCCCATAAGGCTACATCATAACATTCTTTTCCGTCGATCACTAAAACTGTACCTGTTGAAAGTTTTTCAAGGTGTTTCAGGAAATAGACGTATTCTTCAAGGGTCTCTCCTTTGATAGCTCTGGTTGCACGGACAGTAAAAGCCTCTCCACACACCTTCATCCCTGAAATAACGGGTTTTATGTCTGGTGACATGACATTACCGCGGATGTTAAGTCGATCCATCGCATCTGAAATATTCGTAGAAAATATTGAATGAAGCCTCTCGCAGTATACACTAACCGAAGATCTGCCTTTCAAGCGTAAAACCCCTGCCAACAAGTATTATAAGCCAACATCGATTTAAAAATTTTCACTCTTAACGGCAGCTCAGAAAATGCTCCTCAATTTTTAGTGTTTCAAATTGTGGAAGGCTTATTTGGAATGCTTTAAGGATTTATTGATGTTTTACTGCGTATTTAGTTCACTTAGAAGACATCGTACTGACGGGATGCCTCCTAATCGAATCGTTCCCGCTAATCTCATCACTTAGTTCTTCTCGATCCAAAGATAATCTCAATACCCT
>Ga0209410_1000945_pt1 | contig 13886 bp, 5 predicted proteins | sample Mar14436cmmetaG_FD_184135 | JGI IMG/M metagenome (GOLD analysis project Ga0209410, IMG submission 184135) | Marine hydrothermal vent microbial communities from Guaymas Basin, Gulf of California to study Microbial Dark Matter (Phase II) - Marker... ... | reverse complement strand
TATTCTGTATCGGTAATATCTACTATCAGAATCCCATAGATGTATTTCTGTTTTATTTATGACATATTCACCGCCAAAGTCTATAACTATTGAACCATTTTGATTTATGTAGGTATAAGCATAATCTCCCCTTTTATTCTCAATAAGATTATCACAGCCATTACCATTTATACACTTGATCTTTACACCTGTTGACTTGAATGGTATATTCCCACCAAGACCTGATGTAGAGATAAAATGAGGAGCACCACTCTTTCCTATCATTGTCCAGTCGATCACTACATGGGTAGCCCCGTATTTTTTAGCTATCTCTAAAGCTTCCGTTTCATTTTCAACTAAGACATGGAATTTTGCAATATCCTGCACCATAAATCTATCAGCTTTAGTATTGTCAAGAATGCTGGTTCTATTTGATACTGCAGCTATCCAATGACCATAATCCCACCATGTTAATACTATAATATCGCTTGGTTGTTTTCCTAGCCATTCTAGTGTCCCTTGCCAGAAAATTCTATCCCTACCGGCACCCATATACATGGGGGAAGGTCCACCAAATGGTCCAAAGAAAGGCACCCCTCCATGAAGGAATAACATCAGTATGGGTGTAAATAGAAGTATTATTGTTGGGATTACCCTCAAACCTTGAATATCTTTCTTATTCATTGCAATAATTAAACCAATAGTGGAGCCTAAAGCAACTATAGGAACACTTGCTGTAAACTGATATTGTGACTTCTGTATTACTCCATAGATCATGGGAAGACTCCATGTTAAGACAAATGTTGCACCAAGGCTTCTTTTAAAAAACATAAAGTAAATGAGTACGGGTATCATACCTACTCCAAAGATCATACCAAGTCCAAAATGATTCATAAGTGGGCCTTTTAAACACTCCAGGTTAAATGAAGAACACAATTCTCTCTGCTCGGCAGTAGTCATTCCAATTATTTCTCTTTGCTTTGCACCTTTCACTAATTTCAGTGCGTAGTTTATAACACTATCGGGACCGATTACGATAAAGAGATAATAGGCTGTCACTAATAATAGTGCTATCCCGATAGGAAAGACATATCTCTGAATTAGATTCTCAAGTCTATCTTCCATCCTCCTTTCTTTAATCTCAATCTTTCCACTCATGTAATTTCTTATCATCTCTAAAAAGAATGAAACAAGCAATACCCCACCAAATGGAAAAAGAAATAGTTGTGACGGCATAACAAATCTGGGTATATCTCCTCTTGCATGGAGAATCAGGGGATAAAGAAGACTCATAAGCATGGGAATTACAAAGTAGGGTATATGCTCAACACAATTCTTTTTATGTATAAAGTTGATTATGGCATAGAAAACCCCAAAAATTCCAAATACCGTAATGGCATACGCATAACCTGCCCATGACATCTTTAACAACAAAAATGAAAATCCCGCTAAAAGAGATAGGATGATGCTTTTTCTTCTAAAAGAGATAACAAACAAAAGAAAGCTGCTTACAAGGAGAAACATTCCTAGTGTATCATCCTCACAATTGGTAGCGATTGCTTTTGCGGCAAATGAGGGATTGAGCATTAACATAAAGGCCCCCAGAAGAGCAGTGGCATAGTTATAGGGTCTCATATCCCAAAATAAATCTCTAAGTAGAAGATAGAATAGTATTATAGTAAATGCAGAAAAAACCCCTGGGTATAGCATGGCTACATCATGCACACTAATACCAAATTGTGTTAGAATGGTAGACAGAGAACCCATAAGAACAGACACCATGAAGGAGCTCTCTGAAAAATCTGGAGGGCTCGTGGGATAGATCAAGGTCTCACGTTCGGGTACATAGCCAGTTTCCACTATAGTCTTTGCATGTCTATAGTAATAATAGGGATCTAGGGCAGCTAGGTATTTTCCAGACCAGTGTGCATAGGATGGTGTAAACGCCGGTGTTAGATGGATTATCAGGGTTGAAAGAAACAGTACCGAGATTGCAGCAGAGCCTAGCTTCAGAATTTTATGCATCCATAGGACATAAAATAAGGTGGAGATCCCAAAAAAAATTGAGAATGTACTAAAATCCCTTGCTCCAAAAAAATCTGGGTCCAGTTTAGAGAGTCTCTCGTAAGCCCACCAGGCGAATAGTGCAGTGAAAAATATTAAAATGGGCACCATAAAAAATTGATAGTTCTTTTTTTCACTTTTGGAATAGAGATAGATAAAGTAGATAGATAGAAAGCCCAGTATAAACAAAATAAAAACTAAGCATTTGGCTATCCAGCCACTTCCAAAGAAGGGTCTTGCAATTGCTATTATAAATGCGAAAATAGAGAGGATAAAAAATGGCTCTTCAAAATGTTGTACAATACCCCCACCCCCAATAGATGTATCGCTTTTTACAGATTCTACAGATTCATCATCTTTAATATCTCTGCCTTTTTTGTCTTTTTTCTTCTTATGTTTTTTACCTTTTTTTGCCAATCGGAACCACCTAAATTTGTTAAATAATGAATAATGATAACAATTATAATCTTTTATAGTCTTGCGTCAGTGATATACTAACTCTTGAATTATAGTGTCATTAGTGGTCATAAGGACACAGCCGAGCAAAGCTCGGGTGTGTGTCAGACCGAAGGTCTGCCACAACGCATCGGCTAACTAACAAATCTCACATTAAAGTGTCATTGCCTTATCTGCCAAACCTCCTTTCTCTGGAATTATAATCATCAATAATATTTATCAGATCCTCCTTTTCAAATTCCTGCCATAATTTATCCACAAAGTAGATCTCAGAATATGCAGATTGCCATACCAAAAAATTGCTTAGACGAGACTCTGCAGTTCTGATAATTACCTCAGGATAACTCTTAATCCACAGATTCTTTCTGATATTCTTCTCATTCAATTCCAATCCAGAATTAATTACATTCTTTACAGAATTTATTATCTCCTGTCTGCCACTATAGGCGATAGCGAGATTCAAGGTCAATTTATCATAATCTTTAGTCAACTCCTCCAGTCTCCTGAGATTTTTTATTGCTTCATTACCCAGTTTTTTTTCTGTATTTAAAAGGTAATCCTTGTCCCCGCAGATATTTATATGTATCTTATTATCATGAATCCTTTCATTATTAAGGATACTTAGTGCCTGTTTTGAGAATAGATTCAATAGGGTTTTTATCTCCGATTTACTCCTATTCTCCAAATTTTCTGTAGACAAAGCATACGCAGTTACCTCGTTAATATTAAGATCAATACACCAATCCAAGAAATCATAGAATTTTTTTATCCCCCTTCGATATGAATCTTTAAGGCTGAGTATCCCCTTCTTCCTCATATACCTCCTGTTACCATCGGGAATTATGCCTATATGCATTTTATTGATTTTTTGAGATTTTTTGAATTACTATCAAAATAATACATTAAAATAAAATTGAACTATTAAGATTAAGATACTTAAAAAATAAATATATGAATGGGATTAAAGAATATAAAGAATATTAAAAATTAAAAAATAAACAAAGCGATATGAAAGTCTTGGATACATCCGGAATTCTGCATTCGGACATGGATTTTTCCAGTAATGGGTATTTTATCCCCAATAGTATTCTACGGGAGTTGCGAGATGAGAATGCCAAATTGATGGTAGAGCAGGGGATTAGAAATGGCTACATAAGGATCAGAGACCCCAATGTTAGGAGCATAGAAAAGGTAAAAGAGACTGCTAAGGAAACTGGAGATCTACAGAGGCTTTCAGAGGCAGATATAGAGGTAATTGCATTAGCCTTGGAGAATAAGGCTGAGATCGTAAGCGATGACTATAGTATACAGAACGTTGCCAGGATATTAAAACTTAGGTACCATACTATGGCGCAGAGGGGTATAAAAAAACAGTACAAATGGGGAAAGGTCTGTTCATCTTGCGGTCTAAAATATACTGCAGAATTCAAAGTCTGTAAGGTATGTGGTTCTAGGCTTAGATGGGTTGGAGAGGAGACTATGGAGTAGAACTCTGCACTATATCCCCCTTATCCTTAAGTAAAAGATAAATCCCCACGAATTCTGGAATTTCTATACTGCCTTCTTTAAAGGGACCAAATCTCTCTCCCTTAATCTCAAATTCTGGAACCTTCTCTTTTAATTCAATCTTCACTTTCTCTTCACCAAATGCTATTGCTTCTCTCAAAGGATCAAATTTTTCCAGGTCTTTAACCTTTTTTGCAATTAATCCTGAACCACCGTGAAGTGTCTCTGGAAGTCTTATCAATCTCGATGTATCAATTGTGACCATCTTGTCTGTATCTTCTGCTTTTTTTATGTTCACCGATCTATCCTCGATGATTTTTTGCACCAGAGGTGAACTCACACCTTTTATAATTGGCTCTCTTACATTTGGATCCTCAGTGCGCCGATAAGACATATTCACAGTAATGATCTCTGACATATAGTTGTATCTCCCCAACTCTAATTCTTTTAAAATTCTCTCCCTACCCTCATATATCAACCTCGCCTTTTTTTCTCCGATCCCTGGGATTTTCTCCAACTCTTTCTGATTAGAATTCTTAATGAGATTGTATAGTTCCTCATAAATCCTTCCATACCAACCACGGTCTCCCTTCTTTGGACCTAGGATTTTATCCCCCTCCACCTTCAGATAATCCACAAAATTTATGTCTCCAGCTATATAATCCACTATCTCCCTCCTCTCATCACTTCCCAGATTTTTTATTTTCTCATTTAGAACGTGTATATGATAGCCCTTACTTCCTGAAAAATTTACCTGGATATCCCTTTCCGAAATTCCGAAATCTTCGACCAGGAAGTCAACCAGATTTATTGCTTCATCCCTCACTCTCTGTAATCTTGATGCATCAAGAAAATCCATTTCGATGTCGAGGTCAAAAACCAATTCCGCCCCGAGCCAGTTCTTCTCTTTCATAGGCTGATTCTGCGGGAATTCGTAATATGCCGCAGAGTAGGAGATAAAGAATGGGGCCTCTCTCCTGAGAAAATTCTGCAGTTCCCTTTCTGATTTGAAGGATTTGTGCCTGATCTTGATCTTATCCTTTAATGTTCCCACACCAAATTCCCTTCTCTCAATCTCTTCTGGAGCTGGGATTCTGTGCCTTGCATAATACTCCCTGAATTTCTTTTTCAGGAAGATTTTTGTTTCGGTGTTCATGGTTTAGATTCGAAAGAAATGTATTTCTTCACCAAATAGTTCATTGTGCCGTCATCCTCTCTTTCCAGGATGAAACGCGTGTCTTATAGCCTTTTCCAGTTCATATTCCTCTTTTACAATAAAAGTAAGGATCTTTGCCATAGCCAGAAGGGTGATCCCACCACCAATTAATAAGAAAACCGCCTTGACGTCTGGTACCTTTAGAACAAATGCCAATGCGGCTCCCCCGGCGGGAGCGTGTTTGAAGCCAGTAATGAGCATGGAAAGTATTGTAATACCCACCGCAAAACCACCCGCTATGGCAAGATTTATATTTTCCTCAAAGTTGAGACTGGGTAAGACATATTCAATGGTGGAATAACCCAAGAATCCCGCTAATGGATAGGCACCAAGAATATTATGAACGGATGCCTGTTCTGATCTGGGATTGACATAGATGATAAATGCCGAAGAACCAAAACAGGCAAATATTATCCCATAATACTTAATATCCCAGATGGTGGCTATGACAAATATGGTGAGTCCAGCCAGAACTGCTGGGAAGAGAACGTGTCTGATCTTCCCTTTCATATAGATAGGAAGGTTACCCATTTTTTTGTTATTGAATTATAAATATAGCATTAAAAAGTAGAATGGCCCTCGACTACCAAAAACTCGGCTTAAAATGCGGTATAGAAATCCACACACAACCTTTTTCTTTCTTTAGAAAAGAAAGAAAAACGTTGACGAAAAAGAAAGAAAAGAATTCCTTTTGAGAAATTCAATAAATGAGAATGGTCCTCGACTACCAAAAGCTCGGCTTAAAATGCGGTATAGAAATTCATCAGCAGCTGGACACACACAAACTATTCTGCTCCTGTCCCTCACAAATCAGGGATGATAAACCTAACATAATTGTGAGAAGAAAAATGAGGGCGGTTGCCGGCGAACTTGGGGATGTAGACCCCGCAGCACTTCACGAATTTTTAAGAGATAGGGAGTTTGTCTATGAGGCATATTCTGACAGCAATTGTTTGGTGGAATTGGATGAAGAGCCCCCACATCCATTGAACAGGGAGGCTTTAGAGATTGCTCTGGAGATCGTCCTGCTTTTAAATGCTAAACCAGTGGATGAACTCCAAGTGATGAGAAAGACGGTGATAGACGGCTCCAATACATCTGGATTTCAGAGAACTATCTTGGTTGGAATGGATGGCTTTCTTGAAACCGATAATGGCAAGGTGGGGATTCCAACTATTTGTTTGGAAGAAGATGCAGCAAGAAAGATCGAGGAAAAAGGTAAAACAACTACATACAGGCTGGATAGATTGGGGATTCCATTGGTAGAGATATGTACAGACTCTGAGATAAAGGGTCCGAAACACGCAAGAGAGGTTGCGGAAAAACTTGGTATGATCCTAAGGGTAACCGGAAGGGTTAAAAGAGGCATTGGAACAATAAGACAGGACCTGAATGTTTCAATCTCTGAAGGGGAAAGGATCGAGGTGAAGGGTGTTCAAGAACTGAGATTGACTTCAAAGGTCGTTGAAGAAGAAGTCAAGAGACAATTAATCTTGATTGAGATTAAGAAGGAATTAAAGAAAAGAAAGGTTAGAGAAGAAGATCTTAATTATGAATTTGTTGATGTAACAGATATTTTTAAAGATACAAAATCGAAGGTAATTTTGAATTCTCTCAAAAAAGATGGCTTCGTTATGGTAACCAAGTTAAAGGGTTTCTCAAATCTTTTGAAGGATAAATTGAGTACAGAACTTGCGCAATATGCGAGGGTCATTGGTGGTGTAAAGTGGATATTTCATTCGGATGAATTACCCGCCTATGGGATTACCAGGGAGGAGATTTTGAAAATAAATAAAAAATTGAAATTGCGCCAGGAAGATGCATTTGTCTTAGTTGCTGAAAAAAGATCAATTGCAGAGAGTGCTCTAAGGGCAGTAGTGGATCGTTGCAGGCTTGCATTAAAAGGTGTTCCAAAGGAAACCAGAAGAGCCCTTCCAGATGGTAAGAGTGAGTTTATGCGTCCTCTCCCAGGTTCCGCAAGGATGTATCCAGAAACTGATGAACCATTAGTAGTGATAGATGATGAATTCATCTCGGAGATCAAAAAGAAACTTCCGGAGATGCCGGAGAAAAAAATTGAGAGATTTTTGAGTATGGGCTTAAGCAAAGAACTCGCCAATCAACTTCTGAAGTCTAAATGGGCTGCTAAATTTGAGGAATTTAAGAAAGAATTTTCAAATGTAAAGCCCTCTGTTATTGCCACCACGATCATTTCTACGCCAAAGGAGGTAAAAAAGAGATATAAAGTCGAGATCAGTTTTCTCAGAGAAGATCACTATGCACAAATTCTGGATTTGGTAAATAGAAAAAAGATCAGCAAGGGCGTAATTCCAGAGATTATGGCAGAGTTAGCCAAAGATCCCGAGAAAGATGTGGAGAAGATTGTGGTGGAGAAGGATCTATTTCTTATTTCTGAGGGGGAAATAGAAAGGATTGTAGATAGAATACTCAAAGAAAATAGAAAACTAATTCAAGATATTGGTGAGAAAGCAAAGGGCTATATAATTGGGAGGGTCATGGCGGAGGTAAAGGGCAGGGCTGATGTGGAATCTGTTAAGGGAATGATTAATAGAAAATTGAAATCGGTGAATAAATTTTCTTGAATTAGATTATGTGGTTAACATATGTGATTTTCACTTAAAATTTCATGTAATGTAGAAAAAGATTTTTGTGCTCGACTTTAAGCCAGAAGCGGAGAGGAAAAACGAGAATAAGGTTGCTTCACAATTATTTTATATGCATCTGACTTGTCCTTCAGGACGGTATTTCATTGGATAGGTTAATGTGCGCATGGTTCGATGGTTCCATTTATTATGAATTCAATCCTATCGAAGCTAATGTCAGATTTCATCGGGAAATGCAATGGATTTTGTTTCCAGACCAAGTTCTAAATCTTGGAATGATTCTGGAAGGGTCTGGAATTGCAGGTTTTTGAGCTTGCAGATAAAAAATAAGGAAAGTTCGCATTCAAAAAATATATATAAGGAATGCTAATGTAATTATGTGCGGAATGAAATCTAATAAAAACTGATTTTCTGGAAAATGTTTCCAATTGGTCTAAGATTTATTATGAGAATTGCACTATTACGGATAGGGGGGTGAAGGTATGAAAACAAAAACCATGAACAATAAGAGCATGAAAACGAAAAATATTGAGGAAGGCAGAGAAAAAGAACACAGCAGAGATGGTCACTTATTTTCTGGAGTGAGATTAGCTGTTATCTGTTTTATGCTGTTGGTTACTGGAGTGGGTGTGGCGAGTGCAACAGCTTGGTGGAACAACTCTTGGCCTTATAGACAACCAATTAATATTTCAAACACAGCAGGAAACTTAACAAATTATCAAGTAAGAATTGATTTGAACAGTTCAAATGTCGGCTCAAATTTCAATTGGAGCAATAACGGTTCTGACGTTAGATTTACAAATTCAACAGACGATTTATTGAATTATTGGATAGAAAGTTGGAATTCAACAGGGCAAGAGGCAACAATTTGGGTGAATGTAACTTCTCTGCCGAATAATACAAACACGACAATTTATATGTATTACGGCAACCCTTCTGCCAGTTCTGCGAGCGATGGCGATGCAACTTTTGAGTTTTTTGATGATGATTTCATTAGCTGGGGGAATAATCCTCTAGAGAATGCTGCTACATACCAAACTACACCGACTTATGATGGCTCAAACGAAGCTGTGCATCCTGATATTGTTTATTTTTCTAACGCTTGGAATGGCTATAAATATTGGATGCTATTTACGCCTTATCCGAGTGCAGCATATGAAAATCCATCTATTTTAGCATCTAATGACAGCTCTTCTTGGGAAGTACCGTCTGGTTTAACTAATCCTATCGATCCCGCGCCAGCTAGTGGTCATAATGCAGACACAGATATGATTTATAATGATGCCACAGGTGAATTATGGGCTTACTATATAGAAACAGGAGCTGGAACTACTTATCTTAAAAGAAGAACATCATCTGATGGTGTAACTTGGAGCGCAGAAGAAGATATCTTCAATTTACCAGATTATCAAATAGTTTCTCCGTCGATTGTTAAAGTTGACTCTACCTATTATATGTGGTATGTAGACTCTGGATCATCTGGGTGTTCAACAACCAGTACAACCGTAAAATATAGAACTTCTTCAGATGGAGTTAATTGGTCTTCAGCTCAAGATGTTAATATCACGCAATCTGGTTATATAATTTGGCATCTGGATGTCATTTATGTCCCATCTAAGAGCGAGTACTGGATGTTATTTGCAGCCTATCCTTCTGGCAATTCTTGTAGTGATACAGTTTTGTTTTTTGCAAAAAGCACAGACAGAATTAATTGGACTACATATAGTAACACTGCTTTAGATAAAGGCTCTGGGTGGGATGCAAACCAAATATATAGGTCATCTCTTTTATATGATAGCACTAATGATTTGTTAAAAGTTTGGTATTCTGCTAACGGAGCATCAAATTGGCGTATTGGATATACCGAGAGAAATTATACTGATTTTCTAAATACTCTATCAACAGCAGCAAAATGGACTGGAGATTCATCTTATGGAAGTGTAAGTAATGGAATTCTGACTTACACAGGAGACACAAGCTGGCGGACATTTCATTCAACTCAGAATTTTGGTCCTGGTTCAGCCCTTCGGAGCCGTGCAAAGTTTAGCCCCCATTCAGCAGAGGGAGGAGCAGACTTAGGTTTTCGGGGACTATATCAAGTAAGGTTTTCAGAAACTTATGATGCGATAAAAGCTATTATAGTTAATGATGGAACACCTGTAAAGCGAGAAAACCAATCAGAGTTTGTGGTTGATTCGTATGCTACCTGGGATATCTTTTGGGAAGCAAATAAAGCAACATTCAAAGTAAATGGTAACGAATGCACAGACAGTCCAATTACTACCAATATACCTACTTCTGCTGCCCCGGTTAGAAGCTATGCTAAAAATGTTAGTTTTTATATTGATTGGATTCTCGTCCGCAAATACGCCTCCCCAGAACCTTCGTTCAGTAGTGTCGGAAGCGAAGAAACTGCTGAAGTTTCATTCTCAATAAATCTAACCTCTCCACCAAACCAGACAACAACAAATGACCCAACTCCTGATTTTAACTTCACGGTTTCTGGAACAGAATCTTCTTACTCCTGCGAGTTATTCATAAACGATACTGGATACGGAACGGCAACAGCAAATAATAATACAGCAACAGTAATAACAGCAAATCAATCTCTTTCAGATGGAACTTATAACTGGTATATAAACTGTTCCGCCAATTCGGTGACAAATCAAAGCGAAGTGAGGGAGATCACTGTATCTACAAGTGTTTGGTGGAATTCTTCTTGGAGTTATAGACAACCAATCAACATCTCAAACACAGCAGGAGATTTAATAAATTATCAAGTTAGAATAGACCTAAATTCAACAAATGTTGGAAGTAATTTCGATTGGTCAAACAACGGCTCAGATATAAGATTTACAAATTCAACAGATGATTTACTTAATTACTGGATAGAAAGCTGGAATTCTTCCAGCCAAGAGGCGACAATTTGGGTAAATGTAACATATTTGGAAAACAACACAAATACGACGATTTATATGTATTACGGAAATTCAGAAGCAAGTTCTGTTTCAAATGGAACAGCAACATTTGAGTTGTTTGATGATTTTGAGGATGGAGATGAAGTGTATTCTGCGACTCGTACAGTTGGGAGTTCAATAGGATTTAAGGCAGCCTGTCCTCGGTTAGTAGTTGCTGATGATGGTACATGGTTGATGATATACAGAGCAAGGTCAGATGGCTCCCCTCCATCAGGGCATGAAGGACAGGTATGGTTACGAAAAAGTACAGACAATGGAGAAACATGGTCAAGCGGAACAAAACTTTCAAATGATACTTATGATGCAATTAATGCTGAGTTTGTTAAGTATCCGAATGGCGATATTGAAATATTCTACACAAGATATGATAGCTCTACAAGCACTTATCACGAACCAAACATGGTGTCCCGTTCTACAGACAATGGAGAAACATGGAGTGATTTTGTAGAAGCGCCGTCACCATTGAATTCTGATTATCAAGTAATGTGGCAAGAAGTAATTGTTGGCTCAACAGTGTATTTAGCGGCATCAAAACGAGACTTGGATACAGGAAACTATGCCTGTCTCTTTTACAAAACAGAAGATAATGGAGGTACATGGACACAAGTAAGTACTATTACAAATCATTCAACTGACGGAGAGTATACAGAACCGGGATTAGTTTACTTAGGTAACGGTGAATTTGTATGTGTGTTAAGAGATCATAATAAGGGACATACCCTACAAAAACGAAGTACCGATTGGGGACAGACTTGGGCTACGGATGGCTACATAAAATCAAATGGAAGCGTAAATTCCGATATAGATGCAGGAACAAACGTGGTATTACATCAATGTCGAATGTGGAACAAGGATATAAACGGTAATGATCTTGGATACGTATATATGCAAGCTAATCGCTATCCAGGAAGCTATCCCCGTGACATGTATGCCTATTTTAGTACAGATAATTGTTCTTCTTGGGCTTCGAAGTCATTGATTGAAAGTAGTGCTCATGATTCAGGTTTGGTATTAAAGAATAGTACTTCTGCCAAATATTATCCAGGAAGAATAAGTGGAGAGAGTGATACTACTGAAGATGATATCGCTATATCCTTTGAAGGGCGTCCTTTGTCTTCCAAATGGGACATTGCAAATAGTAATGTTGTTTTATCAACAGACTTTGCTTTTTCTGGCACAAAATCTGCTAAGTTTGCTTCTAATGGCAATCTCCGCAAAACTCTACAACACAGTGACAACATAGCCATTAAGTACTGGGCATATTTTCAAAACTTACCAGACGATATGTATCCAATGCTCCACGGTGACGAGACATCAAAGGTATATGTAGTAGCGGGTTATCCTAATACCGGTGATATTTCCTATCATGACGGCTCTTGGCATGATACAGGAAAAGATGTTTTAACTAATACATGGGCTGCTTTTGAGGTGCGAGACTTTGATTGGGGTACCCACACTCAAGACATTTTATATAATGAAGAGGTAATAGCGAATGATGTAGGACAGAGGGCTGGAGATGAATATAATAATCAATTCCGTATTTTTGCAGTGGGAGCAGTATTTTATATTGATTGTTTCTTAGTCCACAAATACGCCTCCCCAGAACCTTCAGTTTCAAGTTTCGGAAGCGAAGAAACTGCTGAAGTTTCATTCTCAATAAATCTAACCTCTCCACCAAACCAGACAACAACAAACGACCCAACCCCAGATTTTAATTTTACAGTTTCAGGAACAGAAACCAATTATTCCTGCGAGTTGTTTATAAATGATATAGGCTATGGAACCAACTCATCAACTTTAAATAACACCCCAACCATAATAACTGCAAATTCTTCTTTGAGTGACGGAACTTACAACTGGTATATAAACTGCTCAGCAGGAGAAAACACCACAAAATCCGAAGTCAGAGAGATTACAATTGAATTGAATGGTAGTACAGTTAGTTGCAGCGCAACGATTGAATACAATTCTACAGAAAATATAATTTATGTCTATGGAAATGGATCAGCAAATTTGAGCTGTATCGACAATGAAATCAATGATTCTACGGTTTTAAATGAAACTTCTCCAAAAGTGTGGTTATTAAATGCAAGTATATATGTAAATGGCACTGATACAACACTCTATATAAATAGCTTCGATTGTACCGAACTTAGGATGAATGAAATTAATGTTTCTGATGATCAAGTAATCAATATAACAACTAATGGAAAATTATATATTGATTCTACTACTATTCAATCTTGGAATGCATCAAATAATTCTCCAGTTATATTCAATAAGTATTCTACTGGAGAAAGACCTTATATATTTGTTGGTGGTTATGCTGAGATTAGTAACTCAACTATAAAGCATCTCAAAGAAATTTTTGTTAATCGTAGCAATAATATCAAGATAGAAAATAATAGGTTCTATGAGATGGATTATTGTTTACGCGCTGCATCTTCTGATAACATGACAATAAGAAATAATGAAATTAACTATACGAAGATATTACTGGGTGATGGTTGGCCAGAAATATCAGGAGACGATGGGTGTGATTATAACATAATTGAAAATAACACATTTATAGGCTGGACTGAAAGAGGAGGATATTTGCTCAGACTTGAAGATCACAATGATCACAATATTATAAGAAACAATATATTTACCATAAATCCAGAACTATTTATATGGCTATATGTTGGATCAAATTACAATGTCGTTGAGAATAACACATTAATTGGAGGAGCAGGTGAAGGCGATTATCTTATGTGGATTTCTTCATCAGCTTCACATAACGTGATAAGAAACAATATACTTAATTTTACTGGAGGTATTGGAGGGGGAATAGGTGTTGACCAGTGGTCATTTAGTATGACAAATAATACTATAATTAACAATACCATTATAAATTTAGGTACTAAAAATGCAACGGGGATAAGTGTAGTTGCAGATGATCCCTTTAAACACTATAACACTGTTGTAAAAAATAACATTATCAAAAATTTCGGTTATGGTATTAAAATTGGTGTTGATAGAGTTAGTTGGATATATGATTCGGTAATAAGTAATAATATAATC
>Ga0209410_1000944_pt1 | contig 13891 bp, 30 predicted proteins | sample Mar14436cmmetaG_FD_184135 | JGI IMG/M metagenome (GOLD analysis project Ga0209410, IMG submission 184135) | Marine hydrothermal vent microbial communities from Guaymas Basin, Gulf of California to study Microbial Dark Matter (Phase II) - Marker... ... | reverse complement strand
GTGCTTGCGGTGAGGTCTTTCAGAATAAAAAGGCTTGGTTTATAGGGGAGATGAAATTTGACATAAAACACATTATCCGAACCAGCAAAGTGCCGAGCGCCCTTAAGTTTTTAGCCAAAATTTTTTTCACCGCACACTCGATACTTACAAAACGGTTTTTTTTAGGACTTCAAAATTGAGTTTTTAGGGGGTTTTTTAGAATGGCAAAATATCCTCACATGCTGCCAAATGAAATCCCAATTTGGGAAAGATGGCTTGCTCTATATGGCAAGGATTTCAAAAATTTCCGTTATGACGTTCATGTAGGGGAAGGGGTAGATCCAGGGAAGGACGTTCCTGAAAAATACAGGCAATTAGCAAAAATGCTCACTCAGAAAAGGATTGATGCAGTAGCAGAAAGGAATGGGGAAATCTGGATCTTTGAGGTTAAACCTGACGCTGGATTAAGTGCACTTGGACAGTTACTGGCATATCGTGAATTATATCGGCGTGACTTCAAGGAAACAAGGCCAATCAAGCTTGCTGTTGTGACAACAAAGGTGAATAAGGATGAGTTTTGGGTTTTTAATCAGCACGGAGTGGTTGTTTATGAGGTGGGATATATTTAACGTGGGCACAAATATTTATAGCATTCTGGCTCATAATGGCATCAGTATTGCAGTTCTTGTGTACCTGTATTTTCTAGACCGAAACGTTAAAGCACTCAAAAACAGGATTGAAAGGCTTGAAGAATTTTTTGTCCGTTTTTTGGTAAATTACACTAAAAAGGAGGGAAAATAAATGCAGGTAAACAACTCTTTTGTTTCTAAAAAACTTTGTGCTAATAAAAAAGAAGAAAGAGTTATAAGAAATATGAAAAATATAACCGGCGGCATCAGCGTGCCACCGGTGAGCGCCCAGATAGCAGGGGCGCTATACTGGATAACATGTCAAAATGGAGGAAACAATCACATTGTAGCTCGCCCTAAGGCAATAATCAAGATCCTTTCAAAGATGTGGAATAACTCAATCGCACCAAGAACGCTAAGGAAATACTTTTTATTGCTTGAAAAAGAAGGATGTTTTAAACGTAAGGTTTTTCGCATCAAAATCTCTCGTGGACGCTGGATCATGTCTCCTATTCACTTCTTCTTAACAGGTAAATTTTTTGCCCTTATTCACAGGCTAAGGTATATTTTTAGCAGAGGATTTAAGAAAGCAATTAAAAAAGCCCAAAAACACATAAATATTGAAATACCTCGTCCTAAAGTAAAGGGTATAAGTGAAGAATATCAAAAGATGATGCAGGAGATACTTGATAGGGTGAAAAGGCACAAAATCAAGACTGTTGAGATCTATAACGGGCCTTCTAGTATAAAGGAGATTTTTTCTAAAATTTCTGGGTAGTGGTTAAAGAGAATTCAAGAAATCCAAGAAATTCTATATAAAGAAGAAAATAAGGAAGGAGGTGATTAATCATGGAAAAAATTTATGTTGTATTTGATCCTACAAGCGACTGCCACAGGGTCGAATATCTAGATCTCAATGACCCACAGGACGTTTCTTATGCACTAAAAATGGGCTATCTAAACTACGCTATTTATGAAGCTTCCTCATATGAGGAAGCAGAAATTATGTGTAAAGAATTCGAAAGTATGAGAAGATAAAATTAGACCATTAAAGCCCCCGATGCCCACTTGGGTGTCGGGGCTTTTTTTTGTCTAGAGTTTTATTATCTCCCTTTTCCAGTAACGTCCCTCTGGCACAGTGTATGCCTTCCTTTCGATCCACTTACCTTTGATCAGGTAGCTCCCAATAATCACGTTATCCGCGCCCTCTAATGCTTTTTTCAATGCTTTTTCAATTTCGTCAAATTCTTTCTTTAAAGGCAATAATTTCTCTCTTTTATTAAGCAATTCCTCAATATCACTATTTTCCCAAATTTCCACGTCTTTCTCTCTTAGCGCTTCTGGCACACAGAGTGTTAGAAATGGGCAATATCGGCACACTTTATCGTACTCTACTTCTGCTGGTTCGGGGTAGGATTTTGCACTTACGTAATTGTTAACGGTGGTGCAGATAGCGATAATCTTATTCCATAGCTCTTCTTTGAAAGAGACTGGAAAATCCTTTAATTCTCCCGTCAGCTTGTTCTTTAAGATAAAAACACCTTCTTTTTGATTTGCCAAGCCAAGGTAAGCCTGCATCTGAAAAGGCCATTTTCTTACCCATACCTTTGGATATTCAATCATATCATCAACTTTATCTATCTGATGCCAATCTTGCGGATTAAGAGCTTTTATTTCAAGAGGTAGCTCATGGTCGCTACAAAGGATCACGCCATCGATATGCCCTATAAGCTGCAGTTTTTCGCTCCAAAACGGTCGCTGTCTTTGTAAGACAATTATACCTGCTTCTTTTAGAGTGTCTATAACGGCTTCTTCATGATATTTAGCGTCATCAAACAATGTCTGTTTCTTAACGCTTGGCAATTCGGCTTTAAGCCAATCTAGCCGCAAGTGCACTAAATATCTAAGACAAGGATGACCTATTTCACTAGCCCTATTTGCGTGTATAGGGCTTACATACCTTTTTTGTGCCTTGGTTTCCTTTATTTTATCGCTAATCCATCCCATTTTAACCCCACCAAAGCCTTAAAGTATTTTTACTTACCCAAACTGCCCCGTCAGGTTTTACATCTGCTAATGCAATACAAATATTCAAAAGGTCTGTTACCAAGTAATGTTTGTAACGTTTAAATCTTATCCAAATTTCATCATACTTTATTAAAAAGACAACAGCATACTCATCTAAAGCGTTTAATAAAATCAAAATATTCCTGGATGGGTAAATTGCTTCCTCTATAAAACGAGCAATTTCAAGCCATTGGAAGTGATTTTCTATCTCGCAGAAGTAATAACCTCTCTTTGTCTTAAACTTACAAAACGGCGGAGTTTCTTCTGTAAGAAATATAATTCTTATCTTATGATTTAACATTAAGCTGCCCCTGTTTAGGTGATTCTTTTGTTTCTTTCTCCTCTTCCTTTTTCTTGTACTGTATGAGGAGAATCTTCCTTACATCAATGCCAGCTTGCTTAATCATGTCCCATGAGAGATTCCTAAGTCCAATCAGGCGAGAGACTCCATTGACAATGCAATTAGTTAAAGCAGCTTTCCTTATTGATGGTTCATCTATCTCTTCTATCGGTTTTTCTTTACCATGGGCAATGCTAAAAAACCTTGCCCTAGACGAGCAAGTGCCTATTACCTCAATTTCAGATTGCCCCATTCTAAATTTAGCGCTGCAAATATACATGTACCATTTCCCCTTTGCATCCTCTGCCTCTTCTTTAGTGATTTTCACATCAGTCCAGGAGATTCCAAAGAGCCTTGCTATTTTTTCAGCACCAGAGCACATGAGGTATGGTTTTCCACCAAGATTAACCCAATCTTGCTCATTAGTTACCTTCAATGCTGCTGTGATAATCTTTTTTATTGCCTCAACTCTTTGTTCTGCTACCTTTGCAAGGCTTATAACCTGGTCTTTTTCAACAAGTGGGGCTTCTGTTACTGTGACAATTCCTTCTTGCATGGTTTAGCCTCCTAAGAAATTACTCCTTCTCAAGGTCAATACCCAATACCTGCGCCAAGAGTTCAACTAGGAAATCGTCCCATGGATTAGGAGTGGCTTTTGCTTTCTGATACAAATTCATCACCATCTCCACAAGCATTTTCCTTAGCTCTGGACTAATTACCTTTACTATTTGCCCAATAATGCCAGAAAAAGCCGTTAATAAGAATTTCCAAGTCATAGCTTATTCCTCCTTTTGTTTTTTAATATACCCAAATTACTCCTTGTGGCTTTGTTAAATCGTAATCAACATGAATGAAACTGTCAGCTATTCCAATTCTTTTGAAGCCTACCATGATTAGAGCATTGATGATTTTATATCTCTCTTCACTATTGCTGCATGCTATATCTGCTGCAAGTCCACGTAGATGTGAGCTATTAGGTCGTCCCCCTATTTCTTTGTTGTGTTTAGGACATCTAAACCCTGATGTAATCCTAAACGGTATCTCAGCTATTGACCTTGCCCAATCAAGCCTGACAAGAAATTTCAAGTCCATGTCAATCCTACCACAACACGGACATGCAAATTCTTCTGGTTTAAAGTGTTTTATTAAGCTCCAAAAGTTTTTATTCATTTTTATCTTCTAGAAGTATATTTCTTTTTATACTGTAAACAAAATTTCTAAGCATTCTATATATCAAATCACTTATAATTTCCTCATCTATCCCTGCTTCCTGGCATACCTGACATAAAGCAGTTAAGTACCCATTACAATACTCAATTGTTCTTTCATCCCTTTCGGTAATGCCATATTCTACTTGTTTTATTTCTTCTACTCCTTCCATGGCTCTGCATACCTCTCCCAAGGCTTTAATATCGACTCAATCTTTTCCTTAGTCACAGCCACACCGACGGCACGACACCAGGCAACTAAAACCTGTTTTTTGCGCCGTGGTGGCACTGGTAGCTCTCTAAGGTAGATTTCAACGTCTTTTTGTCTTTTTGGGTCTAGCATCCATTCGGGGAAGATTAAAAGCTCCCCTCCCATTATTCCTTCTTCTTCTCTTCTGTTTTTTTGGATTTTATACCTTCACGAGTAAGAATATCTAAAATAGTGGTACAACAATCATGACAAAGTAAAATTATTTTATTGTCTTTTAATCGACATATAACGAAATTAACATCTGTTTCCCCACAACAATAGCATTTTCCTGGTATATTAACACATAAAATTTCCATGATTTATTCTCCTTTTTCTTCTTCTTTTTCCTCCTGTTCCTCTAATTCTTCTTTTGTCCTAGCCACAATTCTTCCATCTTCTAATTGAACTAGGTAAACCTCTTTATCCTCTACTTCTGGCACTCGAAACTTAAGGAGCTTTTCCTGTGGCATAAATACCCTCCTTTACTTTTTGGCAATTCTCTTTATTGTTCCATACAAAACCTCTCCTCTTTTCCCTGTTACCTTATCTTTTACTTTTCTGCCCTTCCTAAAAGAAAGACCCAAAATTTCTTCTTTTTCTATGCGTGGACTTGGTTCTTCTGCAAGCTTATCTAGCTCATAAAGTGCAGAAGTTAAATGGTCGATAATCTTTCTATGGTCTATCATACTTTTCACTCCTGATAAACTTTAAATCCCTTATAAGGAGTATAAACCCATATTTGCTTGTGAACAATAAGCCTGTCAAAAGTAATGGTCTTAAAAATCTCTCTGTCTTTAGCTGTGGGTTTTTGGGATTTTACCTGAATGAATAAGATAATATGGTCTTTTACTGCAATTAAGTCCCACGGGCCCTTTGAAGCAGCAGAACGAAATACAAGAAAACCTTGCTTTCGTAAATGCTTCCTTACTAATCTTTCCCTTCGATAACCTTTTCCATATCTACTAGACATTCTGCCTCTTCTCCTTCTATTTTCTCTGTTTTTTCAAGGGTTAAAGACAAAAAAAGATATCGGTTTTCTTTTAAAGAATAGTCATCAATACGTACACCGTCAAAATCAGGATTTCTTAGCTCTTTCAGCAAGTCAATAATCAAAGTCTCTCTCCATGTTGTTTGCTTGATAATTGGCATTGTTTTTATTCCTCCCACCAAGGTAATTCTTCATCCTCATCTTCTTCTTCACACCAATCACCATAATCGGCCCCCTTTTTTTCTTCATCTTGATTTTCCTCTTCTTTTTCTTCCTTCTTAGAGAGTTGCGATAAGTACTCCTGTATAGCGTTATCTAAAAACGTATAAATAAAGTCTTTCAATTTTCCTATTGAAGCACACCAAGGAATTTTTTCTAAGTCAACTAAAAAAACAACACGGTGGTTTTCTGTTAAAGTGATTTTACTTTTGTCAAGTATGATTGTATATTTGACAGGCATTGTTATTATTACCTCTGCCATTTCTTTTCATAATTAGACATCTGCTTATCAAGCTCTTCTATAGCCTCAAAGATTGCCTTTACCTTTGCCTTAGGCGTTATATAAGTTGCCCTACCTGCAATAAAGCCAAATACGAAGGAAATAATCATAACAACGATTAAAAGTCTTTTACTCATCTCTCCTCCTCTGCTTTTTGTTGCATTAAGGTTTCATAGCAATCCTTGCACAAGTGCACGATATACATTGCATCAGAAGGGACTTGGTTGTTACAGATTGCACAGGATAACATCACCTTATGTACCTCTGGACGTAAATCAGAAAGGGTTTGGACTGGTTGTACTTTTTTCATGTATTGAAGTGTCCCTAAATCGTCCCTAATCCATATATCAAGCGTTTTAGGACTAGCTCCGTTTTCAATACACAGCTTAAGGAAATATAAGCGTCTTTCTCTATCAGGGTGCTTCATAAGCATATAAGCATGAGACTTTTTAATATGTCCCGCTATTAGAGCATCTTTTATTTCCTGATCTGCATAATGAATGCGTTCTGTATCATATACCCATCCTTCGGATTTTCCAAACATTTCTGCAATTTCTTTGTGACTATAGCCCCCCTCTGTTCGAAGTTTATGAATTAGTGCGGCTTGGTCAACAACATTAAGTTCTTCTCTTTTAAGGTTTTCATGCAGTCTTTCTAAAAGAACCTGTTTATCTGTCATTTCTTTTATAACACAAGGTACTTCCTTAAGCTCCGCTATCTGTGCAGCCAAAAAACGCCTATGTCCTGCCACTATCTCGTATTTATCCTCAACAGGACGAACAATTAACGGCTCAAGGATACCTAATTCCTTGATGCTTTCTGCCAATTCCTCTAGATTTTCTTTAACAAGAACACTTCTAAGCTCTTCTTTTGGCTCAATCAATCTATCAATCGAGATCATCTCTACTTTCATCTCTTTTTACCCCTTTTTCGTATAGGTTTTTAGTAACAGCCATTTTAGCTTGCCATTTTGCTACTGACTCTGACGCTGTAATGACTTTAGACAAAACGATGACATCTCCATCTGTTTCCACAAGGACATAATCACCGATTTTAAAACCTGCAGCATTAAGAATTTTCTGAGGAATAATAACCATTGGGTAGTTGTGATGACGCCTGATTTTCATAATCTTGCTTTCACCCATGCCTCACCTATACCACACTTAAAAACCTTTATCAATACCTTTTAACCCTTGTTAACTTTCTTGACGTATAGGGCACTTATTACTACTCTATTTACAAAGCTATTTAAAAACTTTTTTTAAGGAGGGTGTTATGCCAGCAATTAGAAGCATTTCGGACATTGCAGAAAAATGGGCAAGGGTTACTCCTGGACGTTCTAGTGATTATGAAGCTGGAGTAAAGAGTCCCAAAAAGGATTGGGAGACACAGACAGTGGCTGCTGAAGGTGCGTGGGAAGGTGGAATTCAAAATGCAATTGCTAATAAATCTTATGTGCGTGGTGTAAGAAGGGCAGGTACAGCTAAATGGCAGACAAAGGCATCTACTTTAGGTGTTTCCAGATGGGGACCTGGTGTAGCTGCGGCTAAGGATGATTATGAAAAAGGGTTTGCTCCCTACAGAGACATTATTGAAAGGATTACATTGCCTCCAAGGAAGCCAAAGGGTGATCCTTCTAACATCGATCGTGTAAGAGTGATTGCAGCGGCTTTACATGAAGCAAAAGTAAAGGGTGGAAGTTAATTTTTAAAGGAGGGTGAAAAATGAGGTTTAGGGATTATTATTTCAAAAGGGAAGCAACGGTTGCAGACAGTGACACAGTAATCATTGATGTCACTGTCAAAGACCCTATCAGCTATATTGAAGTCGAATATGAAGCCACTAATGGGTCTAGTTCTTGTGTGGATCATGAGCTTCATGATGATGTAAGCAAGATTGAGGTAGTTGATGGTAGTGATGTGATTGCAAGTCTTTCTATGTTAGAGTGGAAAGCACTTAATTTCTTTGAGCTAGGGAGATTTCCTCATGAGCTTCTAAGTGAAGTAGGTGGGGCAAAGCAGGAAGAAAAAGTTATCATGCACTTTGGGCGTTTTCCTGATGATCCAGAGTATTTCTTAGATCCAGGTGCATTTAAAAACCTTCAAATCAAATTAACTCACAGCTTAACCATTTCCAGCACTGCTGGTTTTGCAACTGGTACTGGGAAAGTAACAGTAAAGGCACGTCTCATTGAGCAGGGAGCTGGCCCATGGAAAGGCTTTATGACAGCTAAACAGCGTTATAGCTGGACTTCTGCAGGTAGTGGTGATGAGGAAATTGATATTTACAGGGACTATCCATATCGTTTCATGATTATAAAAGCCCTTCTTAGCACATATAGACCTGATGAGATAATTTCTAAAGTAAAGCTCTCCTGTGATGCTGATAAATACATCCCATTTGACATGTACACTGAAGACATCCTTGACTACATGATTGCCAAATATGGATATGTACAGCAGAAAAAGACCCTACTTACTGCTGATGATGGGAGTGCATTAACAGATGTCTATGACATAGTTAAAGCCCACATTGACGCAAGAGTAGATGACCACATTGCCACAATTGAAAGTGTTGATGCAGAAAAGATTACAAATAGCCTTTATGATATGACTTCTCCTGGTACTCCTGCATTCCAAACAACTGCTAAACAATGTGACCTTTTTGTAGAAGGAAATTACCCATGTGCATGTATGGCATTGCCAATTGGTGGTGGCAACAATGAAAAAGACTGGTTTGACCCAACACAATATGGTTCTGTAAAGCTTTTCTGCACACAGGCACAAAGTGGTGCTGCTTGTGCACTAATCACACAGCAGATTAGGCGTTAAGGGAAATAAAATAAACAATGCTTAAAATAGGTTTAGGAGTCCCGCTCTATGCGGGACTCTACAATGAAGCTGTTGCGTCTCTTTTATCTCTTGTGGAACATACAGCCAGGATATTGCCCAATTGTGTCCTATATCCGATAATAACAAACAGAGAATTTTTACCACGTGCACGCTTAAAGATTGTGAGACAGGCAAAACGTCTAGGATGTGATTTTCTGTTTTGGTATGGTGAAGACATTATCTGTGAACCAGACACAATTATTAAGCTAATTCACTATGGAAGACCTGTTATAGGAGGTCTTTATCTTGACAGGCGTCCACCATACAATCCATGTGTACATAAACTAGCAGGTAATAACACATGGATGGCATATAAATTGCATGAGCTAGAGGATGATATGAAAGTTGATGCAGTAGGACATGATTTAACTCTGTTTAGTAAAGAAGTGATAGAAGCAATAGAGCCAGAGGCTTATATTGGAGTTGCAACAATGGAAGGTGATGATTTAGCATTTGGTAGATGGGCAAAGAAAAAGGGGATTGATATTTATGTTTCTACAAAAGTAACGGGTAAACACATTTCTGAAAAAAGAGAAGTTATCATGGTTTCAAACGTCGTTGACCTAAAGGAATATTTAAGGAAAAAATCAACATGGACAAAAGGAGATTAAGCCATGTGGATTAAAACAGGGGATTATAGGCTAATAAATTTTAGCGATATTGGTGAAATAAGACCAGTTTGCATTGAAGGCAAGTGGCACTTAGGCATCAAGCGCATTGGTAGCAATGAATGGGAATTTCTGCTTGAATTTAAGAGTGCTGAAGTGGTGAGGATGGTTATTGATAAAATAAAAGACTTTATCAAAGCAGGAGGGGAAAATGTTTTGGAGACGGAGGTTTTATAGGTCTCCAGAAACTAAAATAAATCCAGGTCAACTTAAACGTTTTTTGCGACTACCTGGGAAAATAATAGTTAGACAATTAACTCTTTGGTGGGATGGCAACGATACGACAGGGTCGATAGACTCTAAGTGGATTATTAAGATAGATGGAGAAGAAGTATTAAATATGTCACTACGATTTCTTCGCAGACATTTTACTCTTTTTTCAACATCAACACATAGTGATAGACCAGTTGTAAACTGCATCTGGAACGATTCTACAAAACAATATGGATTTCATCTACATGACCTTGGATGTGTAGATGAGAGTATAGAAGTATGGGCAAAAAATGAGGATGTAGATAATGGTGCTACTCTATATGTTGGAATAGTGTATGATGTTATTAAAAAATAACAACAAAATAACATGATATTTGAATACGACTTAACCGTACCGAAAAACACATCTGAATTAAATAAAGTTTCAAAAAACCTAAAGCTTACCTACGGAATAATACACCAAATTGATATCATGTTTCCTTTTGGATGCGCAGGTCTTGTTAAGTGCCACATAAACGATGCTTTACACCAAGTATTTCCTACAAATCCTGATGGAGTTTTTAAGGGGAGTGGAACAATTATTACAGGGAAAGTTTTTCACGAGATGCTTTTTGAACCGTTTGAATTAACGCTGTGGGCATGGAATGAGGACGATACTTATGATCACACCATTACAGTAAGGATTTGGATGTTACGCCCCTGGCAGCTTTTTATCTTTAGTGAAAAGGCTTGGGAAGCACAAGGACTTTAAAAAGTCTAAGAAAAAATGGCAAAAGGTAGCCCTGACTGGTGGCTTGAAACATTATCAGACAACCTAGCAAAAAGATTTGAATTATTGCTGTTTTATACATCTTCTTTAGCAAATCATCTTTTGGCTGCAAATAGTGAATATGAATGGTTATCTATAGCTGGTTCAGGATTTTTATTTTCTGCTTATCATAAGTCTAAAAATGTACCTGCGTTTAATTCATGGTGTTTTTACAATCTAGATGATACAGGTTATTATTCTGGATATTTTTTAGTTAGTGTTGCAAATGCAGCTTATGCAGGTGTAGATGCAAAAGGGTTTTATTCTTGTGGTATTACTGGCTGTCGTGTTAGCGCATGGGATACATCAACGCATGAATATATTGTTTTAAGTCATAACATACCTTTACAGTTTAATTCTTCATTGGTAGCAAAAATAAAAAACGATCATTCTACAGATACAGCAACAATAACACATACTGTTATGTATAGACTTTATGTTTCCTCTAAACCAATAAAACTAAAACCAAAACGCCATTTATCAAAATATACTTCATTAATTAGACAAGTTTTAAAGCATAGATTTAAGGCCTGTAGTGCAGTGATCTTTGACCATTACGTTGTTAATCCCGATGAGCCAGAAGAGCATCAGCATTCTGCACCTCGTTTAATTGTCATCATGCCAGATGCAATTTATGAGAGAGAATTTGACAAGATTGTTAGTTTTTTGATAAAAGAAGATGTAGCTACAGATATAATTGAGAAAAAAATAAAAGAACATCATGCAAAAAATATTAGATTTTTTTAACTCATGGTGGCCTGTATTTGTTATTTTTTTCTTGTGGCGCATATCCGCACACCTAAAAGCTATACGCCGTCATCTTGCAGGCAAATTTTTACTTGATACAATAGCAGAAGGTTTCATTAAACCAAAGAAAAAGGAGGATAAATCATGAGGTTAACTATTATTGAGGACAGAGAAACTTTAGATATTGACGAAATGGGTAATCTTGTTCCATTCAGAAGGATTCAATACAAACTGGATAATAAAGGCCCATACATTTATGAAGTACCAATTAGAGATTGGGATGTAGCAGACTTTAGGGAACATGTTAAGCAAAGAGCAAAAGAGTTAAAGGAATTAGAAGGATTGGAGCTGTAATATGGAAAAAATACCTGAAGCTGAATATAAAACAAAAGATTTTGAGCTAGAAAAAGGTAAATTTCTTGCTACATGTGAGTATATACGTGCAGCAATGAGGCTTGTTGCAATTTTAGGTGAGCCAGCGGAAAAAATAGCTTACTTGAGTGCAAAAATTGTTGATTACTACATGTCATCTCCTGAAGAAGCTGCAAATAGAGCTCATAATGAAATCATTGATAGAGAAACAAAAGCACTTAACGAAAAAACCCTTGATTTGATCAAGCAATATATAATTCAATTTCGACCATAAAGGACTTACATAATGGGTGGTGGTGGGGATCAAAAAAAGGTAATTTCTGAAGCAACAGCGCAGTTTTGGGGCAAGCGCCACGCATGGGGAACTTTAAAAGGTTTTCTAAGAATTTTAGGAGGTATATGGGCACTTATTCTAAGAGTTGCAGAACTTATTAAGTATATTTACACAAAAGTCAAAAAACTAATCAGGGAAAAATTTGATTTTTTATTTGACCTCATCAGAAAGCTTCAAAAACTATACAATGACTATATAAAACCCATCCTTGATACATTAACCAAAACAATCAATGACCTTTATAAGCTTTACAAAGTCTTTAGAGCTCTTGTCTTAGGGAAAATCAATGAGCTGTGGGATATTGTTTTTGGCCCCATAATGGATGACCTTAAACGTTTTGATAAAGCACTAAGTCATTTACAAGAAATCTTTTCTGCCTTTTCCAAGAAAATGGCGGACGCAATAAGGAACTTGAGAAAAGAAACAACACAGTTTGTTATTCAGAAAGTCAATGAAATGCAAAACAACATCATAAGATGGACACTTGATAAATTTACACCTTTAGACAAATTCTTTAACACTATAGAAAGTTTCAAACATGACCATATAGATCCTCTCCAGGAAGGAATGAAAGGTTTACAAGAAGATTTAGGACTGGTTATTGACGAGGAGAAGAAACCCAAAGAAGAGTTTGCATGGGAAAGTGGAAACTTGTGGGGCACAAAATTATTTGATGAAATATTTGGTAGATATATAGAAGGACAAAAAATTGTTGAGGTTTTGCCACCAGAAGAAATGGAATTGTACAAGGAGATGCAGGAAGTTGAAGAAGAACTTAAAAAAGAGACAGAGGGAGTGTTTGCAGAATATCTTGATATGTTAGAAAAATCATTATTACCGTTAACGGAGATTGTGAGGTAAATGGCAGAAGAAAAACAATTTATAGACAAGGTAAAAGAAGCATTTGACTTTGTTATAGGACAGTTTAAGAAAATCACGGGAATAAATTTCTTAAAACAAATCCGTGGTCTTGTTGGCGCAGCGGCGGGTTATGCAGCACTTTGGGGTTTACGTGCTTCAATAATGGCTCATCCTGAAGCAGCATTTAAAATCTTGAATTTCATAACTAGATACTACTACACTCCACCGCAAGTTTGGGCTGGCTTCATAAATGAATATATGAAGCAAATGACGGGAAAAGAAATTGATATGGATGCATTTGTTAAGCTTGGTGCTAGAGTAGGCGGGCGCTCGGTTATGGAAGTTTTTGGTGAAGAATTCATGACTCCTATGCTCAACCTCATCTTACCACGTCCACCACTTACCTTTGACAAAGGTATGGATGCAGCAGAAAGGTTTTTAGGAGTAAATCTTACATTCCAGATGAATGCGTGGTTATTACACTTAATTGGTGATATTGTGAGCTTAGGGAAAATGAAAAGTTTAAAGGATTTGCCTAATGCCATAAGCTGGTCATTCGGTATTGGGTGGCTTTCCTGGCTTGTCATGGGCACACCGTTTAGAAAAGCAATCAGTGAACCACTGGAAAAAGGCTTTAACAAAATCTATACACCAGAATTACTTGCAAAATCTGAAGCATTAAGAGCATGGATAGCTGAAAAAATTACAACTAAAGAACTACAAGAAGAACTATTGCAGCATGGACTTTCACCAGAAAAAATCGCAGTTTTGGCAGAACTTGCAGAAAAAGAATTAAGTGATTCTGACCTGAAAAAACTTTACTTTGAACGGGTTATAACTGAAAAAGATATAGAAGAAGAATTGAAATTAAGAGGATATGGGAAATGGAGAAGAAAATATTTAATACAACTTATAACAAAAGATAGAATCCTTAAATGGAGAGATAAGGTCCTTGATGCGGCCATGGACGTATTCATCGAAGGACAAATGTCTAAAACAGATTTTGAAGGTTATCTGGATGTGTTAAAATATAACGA
>Ga0209410_1000943_pt1 | contig 13892 bp, 8 predicted proteins | sample Mar14436cmmetaG_FD_184135 | JGI IMG/M metagenome (GOLD analysis project Ga0209410, IMG submission 184135) | Marine hydrothermal vent microbial communities from Guaymas Basin, Gulf of California to study Microbial Dark Matter (Phase II) - Marker... ... | reverse complement strand
GGCTGCATACAGCTGGTTGGAGACCTGATCGTGGTCTTCCCTTGTTCTTCCTGCACCGATTCCCTGTTTCATCAGCCTGGAAAGGCAGGGAAGAACGTTCACAGGGGGATTTATTCCCTTGCGGTGGAGCTCCCTTGAGAGGACTATCTGTCCTTCCGTTATATACCCTGTAAGGTCGGGTATGGGGTGGGTTATGTCGTCATCAGGCATGGTGAGGATGGGTATCTGGGTTATGGAACCTTTCTTACCCTTTATCCTGCCTGCCCTCTCGTAGATGGAGGCTAAGTCGGTGTACATGTACCCGGGGTAGCCGCGCCTGCCGGGGACCTCCTCCCTTGCAGCTGCGATCTCCCTCAGTGCCTCGCAGTAGTTGGTCATATCCGTCAGGATGACCAGGATGTGCATGTCCTTTTCGAAGGCAAGGTACTCGGCGGTGGTGAGGCCCATACGGGGGATGATAATCCTCTCTATGGCCGGGTCGTCCGCGAGGTTGAGGAAAAGAACGCTTCTGCTCAAGGCTCCAGAGTCCTCAAAGGATTTAACGAAGAAATTGGCCTCCTCTGCGGTGATGCCCATGGCCACGAAGACCACTGCGAATTCCTCCTCCTTCCCCAGAACCTTTGCCTGCCGGGCAATCTGAGCGGCCAGCTCGTTGTGGGGGAGGCCCGAAGCGGAGAATATGGGAAGCTTCTGCCCCCTCACAAGTGTGTTCATACCGTCTATTGTGGAGACCCCCGTCTGAATGAACTCGCTGGGGTACTCCCTGGCGGCGGGGTTGATGGGGTCTCCGTTGATATCCCTCCTCACCTCTGGAATGATGTCTGGCCCCCCATCCCGGGGTTTCCCCGAACCGCTAAAGACCCTCCCCAGCATCTCCACGGAAAGACCAATTTTCATGGTCTCCCCGGTGAACCTGACGGTAGTCTTGTTGATGTCAAGACCCTGCGTGCCTTCAAAGACCTGCACCACGGCTTTATCTGTGTGTGCCTCCAGGACCTGCCCCAGCCTCTCTCTCCCGTCAGGACTCTTTATATAGACCACTTCGCCGAATGAGACGCCCTGGACCTTTTCTACCACGACGATGGGGCCGCTGACTGACCTTATAGTTGAGTAGAGGATCTCTTCCTTGCCCTTTGCGGCCATCTAACACACCTCATCAGTTGTAAATCGCACCCACCCCCACCGTGACGGGGTGGGAATGAAACCTTGATATAAAAACGTCACCCGCTTTTTTCGTTCGAGCCCTTCATAAGGACCTTTATCCTTTTTATAAAGAAGCTAGCCTTTCTGTTCTCTGGGTCCTTTTCAAGAACTTTGCTGTAGAGCTCCAGGGCCCTCTCATAATTCTTCTTTTTGTATTCCTCATGAGCGCTCTTAAGTAGCGCTTCAACCTCCTCATGTTCAGAGAGGGTCTCGGGTTTTAAAATGGAGGAATATCTTTTGAGGAGTTCATCCAACATATAGGGGTCCTTAATGCCCTTGATCTCTTGCAGTTCACGTTTCCTGCCCTCATCCCGAAGCCTAGTTATTATCTCTCTCTTCACCCTGGCAAACTCCCTCAGTTTGTCTCTAAACTCCTCTGCTATGGCCTTGACCTCTCCAGGGTTTTCATCCATCTTTTTTCTCAAAGTTGTAACGTCTATCCCTTTCTCTTCCATTTTCTTTATAAACTCCTCCATCTTTTTTCTTAAGTACTCCCTGTTTGCCACCTTTGCTTTGAGAAGCATTAGCTTCTTTTTCGCCTCCCCTACCGCCTCTAGATCCCAGAGTTTCTCCTCCAGCTCCTCTTCAAGTTCTTTATCCACCCCCCTCCCAATCCTTTCGTATTCCGAGCGAAGCCTCTCAAGCTCTGCAATTCTTCTCTTGTACTCCTCAAGAAGCCTGTCTATCTCCTCAGGTGAGTTCTTTATTCGCAGAAACCTCTCCAGCATCCCCTCTACCTTGTAGCCTCTCTCCATCCAACCCCTACTTACTTTGTTGAAAGTCTTCCACTTCTCCTTAAGGACCTTCTCGTTTTCTATAAGCTCTTTAAGCTTCTCATACTTCTCCAAAGCAGGTCTCAGGTTGGGCAGATTCTTCAGAAGAACTGCGATCTCATCAGCTAGCTTTTTCAGGTGAGGAGCCTTCACATCCTTAATCTCATTTTCAATGGTTATGGCTCTGCGGAAGTTGTTCTGATACTTCTGAAGGTATTCTAATGCCTCTTCAAGCCTCCCGGGGTTCCTCAGAAAGATCTCAATGGGGGTCACAATATACCCTAGCTTCTTCCAGTGCGCTGCCTTTTTCTCAAGGTGATCAAGAACCCTATTTCTCTCCTCCACCCTCTCGGCGAGGTCTCTGACCTGTTCAGCATATTCATCCGCCTTCAGGGGATCGTTCATACTGAGAGCCAAAGAAGCTATGTCCTCCTCATATCCTAGCCCATCCAGTGTGAGAAGCCTCCTTTTGAGCTCTTTGATCCTTTCAATGCCTTTGACATACCGTTCTCTCAGCTCTCTGAGCTTCTCCAAAGGTGCGTCAACGTTCTTTTTCAGCTCCTCCACCATGAAACCGTCCCGCTCCCACAGGTCGATCTCTTCAAGGAGGTTCCCCCGCAGTGCTCTCTCTTCAAGAATCCTTTTTTTGTCCCTCTGTAGCCGGGCTACGTCCTCAAGAAGCGGCTTTACCAGCCGCTGTATCTCTCCTATCTTGCCGGGGTCTTTAAGGAGCTTTCTGATCCGAGAGATCTTCTCCCCCAGCAGCTCCTTCAGGTGCGGATCAGCTTCTATCTCGTCAAGTTTCTTCTCAGCGCTCTTCAGTAGCTCAACACTTCTCAAGAAGGTTCTGTATTTCTCCTTAAACACGTCATAGGAGTCCCTATCGAAGGACTCTGTAATCCTATCAACGTTGTATCCCTCCTTCCTCAGGCGGTCTATTGTTCTTTTAGCCTCCTTAACCTCGCTAAGGTATCTGCTGTACTCCTCCATCAGTTCCTGAACCTTCTTTTCAACCATATCGAAATCCTTCACGTTCTTCAGTTTAGGAAGGATGTTCTGAACCTGGATTCTCAACTCCGAGGGAAGGCGCGGGTCCTTTAGCATTTCAGAGATCTCCCTCTGGTATTTCTCGCTCCTTGCGACGTTTCTGCTTATCTCCACAAAGACCTTCTCCACCTCTTGCGGCTCCTTTGAAAAGATCTCATCAAGATTCCCCATTCTGTATCCATCATCCTTCCAGGATTCAAGGATGAGTCTCCACTCCTCCATCTGTTTTCTATCCACACCCTCGTCTGTTCTGAAGAGGGCATATACACCCCTTCCTCTTTCAGGAGTCTCCACAGCTATCTTTGTATATTCTTTCTTCAGTTTCTGAAGTTCCGCTATGGTCTCCTCCACAATCTTAAGGGCCTCATCCAGCCTCTTCTCTCCGTATAGTCTCTTTGCTTCCTTCAGTTTTGTATAAGGCATGGAGACGTCAATTCCAATCTGGTCAAGGTTAAGGAGCAGGTTCTCGGTCTTTTTCAATATATGGTCCAGCTTCTTAACCCTACCAGCACTTTCATCAGCCATCTTAAAACCTCTTAGTTGAGAAAATCGGTGTGAGATACACTTTTCTTCACCATAATATGTTTGTTGATTTATGCTCTTTCCTCTTTTAGACTTTTCGCCCAAATAACCCCGTTGTGAAAAAGTAGGGTGATTCTCTACCGTGCCCTTCACTTAAAAGGCTATTGCAAATGACCCCAGGGGGAGCAAAGTTAATAAAACATCGGAGGATAGGGGAGCGGCCCCATCCGCGACAGGTGTCCGCCATGGGAGACAGCATTGAAGATCTGCTAAAAAAGGAAGAGGAGCTAAAAGCCCTCCTTGAGAAGACCCGAAAAGAAGCGGCCTTAAGAGTGAAGAGGGAGAAGGAACGCTGGAAGAGGTGGCTTCAGGAGCAGAAAAGGGCCGTTGAAAACGAGATTAATAAGAGGCTTGAAAAGGACAGAAAGGAGGCGCTGAAGGCCGCAGAGGAGCTTGTCACCCAGGGCAAGACCATGGCTTCTCATATGAGAAGCAAGCTTACAAGCAGCCTTGAAGATGCGGTGAGAATCGCCGTGGAAACGGTGCTTGAGAGGGAGAAGTGATGAAACCCGCCCCCATGGTGAAGGTGAGAATATCCGTAGCACCATCTAGACTGGAGACTCTTCTCAATGCCCTCTACGAGAGCTCGATGATGCACGTTGAAGGGGTGGGCGATGCTGAGGAGTTCAGAAGAAGGGGGGTTGAACCTGCATCCCTGCCGGGACTTCTGAGCGAGGTGAGGAGGCTGAAGAGCGACCTTCTTCAGATACACTTTCTGAGAGAAGAGCTGAAGCGGAGAAAGTTCATAAAGCCTGGGTTCAGAGAGAGGATGGGAGCCGAGAGAAGAGAGGTTGTGACCATCCCCGGGGGGGTGGAGGAGGAGATGGACTTTGTAAGGAAGAGTTACAGAGAGATCCTCAAGGCACTCTCGGAGCCCGTCGGGCGGATAGAAGAACAGATGGCAACCATCTCTGAGATCTCAGAGCTGCTCAAGCAGTTTGAGCCTCTGGAATATTTCCCAATACCACTGAAGGTGTTGCGGGGAGAGAGCACCTTTGACGTGAAGTTTCTCATAACAAGGGAGCCCGAAGTGGTGGAGAGGTTTTTGAGAGGCCTCCCCGTTGAATATCTTTCAAGGCCCATCAACGTGAAGAAGAAAAAGAGCGATTGGATATACGCAGTCTACTTCCTGAGGAGGGATCATGGAATTCTCTCCCCTCTCCTCAAGCGGAGGCTAACTGTTGAGTTCCTCCCGCCCCGGGAGGAGCTCCTTAGAACCTTGGACAGATATGAGATGGAAGGGGACGACCTAAGCAGCGCTCTGAATATGTTGCGGGAGAGGTTGAAAAAGGGCGAGGTCTTCCTCAGGGACATCTCAACGGTTTTTGAGAGACGGTGGAGGGAAAGAAGAAGACTCTTCCGGGCCACCTTGGAGGAGCTGGGGGTTCTGGAGGAGAAGCTCCTGGGTGTGGGGCGGAGCGGAAGAACGAAATACCTCGCCTTCCTGTGGGGCTGGGTGGAGGAGAGTTGTGTGGAGAAGCTTAGGAGGGTGGTGACCCAGGCGACCCACGGGGAATTTGCTATGGACATCAAAAAACCCGGGGAGGGGGAGGAGCCACCAGTGCTCCTGAAGAACCCGAAGAGAATAGGAGACCTTCAGGTCCTGATTGAAATGTATGGTCTGCCAAAATACAATAGCGTAGACCCGACCTTCCCTACATCTCTCTTTTTCATGCTCTTCATAGCCCTCATGATAGGAGATGCTGGCTACGGCTTGGTCATATTTCTCCTCTCAATAATCATCAGCCGGACCCTGGGCAAGGACAACCCGCGCCTTGGAAGATATGCCCACATAGGACTGATGGTGGGCCCGCTCACAATTATAGCGGGCATTGCAATGGGAACTTTCTTCGGAGATCTCATACCGAGGTTTTTCTATTCGGACCCCTCCCAGCCTCTTTATTCTGCTGAGCTCTTCGGTGTTCATTTTCCCGTGGACCCCATGCGAGAACCAATGAAGATATTTGCTCTCTCCCTTGTTCTAGGCATAATCCAGATGAACATAGGTTTCATTCTGGGAATATACCAGAGGGCAGTTCTTCAGAAGAATATCAAAGGGGCTGTTACCGGATACGTATCCTGGTTCCTTATCGAGATAGGGGGCGGGGCACTTCTGGGGGACTTCTTCATAGGTCTATGGGACCTCACGAGCACCCAGTTCTACCTCTTCCTAACATTTTTCTTCGCAGGTTTCGCCCTGTTATTTTTAGAGTCCGGCATCTTTGCTGTCTTTGACCTGGAGGGCTTTGTGGGGGATTGGATATCATATGCAAGGATACTTGCCCTGGGGCTTGCGACCTCCGCAATGGCAGGAGCCATAAACATTATTGCAGGGATGTTAGTTGTCAAGGATGGAATAGGGGGGGCACTTCTGGCAATGTTGGCAGCGATTCTCCTATTCTTTGGTCACATCATAAACACGGGCTTGCAGACTCTGGGAGCTATTGTGCACTCACTTAGGTTGCAATATGCCGAGTTCATGGGAAAGTTCTATGAGAGCGGCGGGAGACCTTTTAAGGTCTTTGGGAGGGAGAGGCTTTACACTGAAGTAAAAGAGAAGAAGTTCATCTATAAGGAGGTGTAGTAGGTATGCGTGATGAAGGAAGGAGAAAGCTTCTGGGGAATATCTTCGGAGTGGTCCTGCCCCTGGCTACCATACTAGCAGTGCTTCTGCTAGTGCCCGGGGCCGCCGCCACCCCCGTTCCCCAGGTGGATAGAGATGGTGACGGAATGGACGACAGCTGGGAGGAGAAGTATGGACTGAACACCTCCCGCGACGACTCCATGGAGGATCCCGACGGGGACGGAGTGAAGAACATTCAAGAGTACAAAGACGGCACCGACCCCTTCCATCCGGACGCTAGCAGTAAGGATATTGAAAGGAACAAAAATCTCCTCCTTTTGGGTATAGGCATTGCCGTTGGAATAGCTGGGATAGCCTCCTCCGTGGGCATAGGAATTGCGGGCTCAACGGCATCAGGCGCCGCCGCGGAGAAACCGGATCTGAAGGCTAAAATGATGATCTTTGAGAGCCTTCCCATGACACAGGGGGTCTACGCCCTGGTCATAACTATCCTTCTTCTGCCGGCATTTGAGAAGGCATCAGTGATGTCCCAGCAGGCTGTGGGCTTTGCCGGGCTTGCCGTGGGAATAGCCTATGGACTCTCCTCCGTATCCGCCATTCCTCAGGGCATGATAGCCTCAGCCTCAATATCAGCCATGTCCAGGAACAAGGAGATCTTCGGTTTTGGTCTCATATATACGGTCATCTCCGAGACCCTCGCGCTCTTTGGCCTCATTGCAGCCATATTCATAATGATATACTCTGGTCTGCGGTGAAGAGGGTGGGCTAGATGGGGTCGGAGAGGCTTGTTGAGCGGCTTCAGAAGCTGGCTGAAGAGGAGAGAGCGAAGATTCTCAATGATATGGAGGAGAGGATAGAGGGGATAAGAAGGGCGGCAGAGGAGGAGCTCGCCACCTTCAGAGAGGAGCGAGAAAGATTCTACAGGAAGGAGAGTGAGAGGCTCCGCAACCTGATCCTCTCTTCCGCCAGAAGAAAGGCAAAGGAGACCCTGGCAGCAGCGAAGGAAGAGGTCATATGGGAGGTCATCACAAGAACCAAGGAGAGTCTGAAGGGTTTCAGTGGGGAGGAATACATCAAGTGGTTGCTTGAGGTCATAGAGGGGGGCGAGGAGCTCCTTGGGAAGGATTCCCTCATCTTCCCCGTGAGGGAGGAGGACCTCCCGGAGCTTAAAAAGAGGTTTGGGGAGAGAGTAAAGGAGAGCCTAATAAATTCAAACACTGCTGGGCTGAACCCCCGGGTCGCCAGCCTCATAGAGGAGTATGTGGGTGCGGACCTCATAGGGGGTGTCATCATGGTGGCGCCGGACGGATCTATGATAGGGGATTACACTCTGGCGGGGAGGCTGAAGAGGAAGCATGAGGAGATCAGGGAGAGGGTCTCAAGAGCCCTTTTCGGTGAGGAGGTTGTCTGAAGTGGATATAACCCATGTCCTTGAGCTGGCCCAACAAAACCCCCAGATCCTTATGGGGGCCGCCGTTACGATCTCCGCAGTGGTGTCCTACAGACCGATTAAAAACCTCTATCACATAACGACACTAGCTTACATGAACGGCAGATATGCGGCTGAAGGAAACATGCTCCTTCAGAGCCAGGAGCTTACAAACCTCCTTGAGGCGGGAGGTGTGAGGGGTGCTCAGGAGGTTCTGAAGAACATGGGGTACACCATACCCTCCCTTGAGGGGGCGGATTCGGTGGAAATAGGAAGGGCCGCCGAGGAGATCTACCTCTCAAAGCTCAGGGAGATGAGGGCGAGGGGGCCCAAGAACCTGAAGAGGGCCCTTGACCTGATTGAGGAGGAGCTCCTCTACAGGAACATCGCTGCCGCCATGGTCTATCTGAAGGAGAAAGAGAGAGGGGTGGTAAGAAGACTGCCCCTTATCCCCACCAGGAGGATGAGCAGGGCAGACATAGAGAAGATTGAGAGGATGGAGTCATTGGAAGCCTTCTACGAGTACTACACCGGGGAGGATGTGAGGGATCTGGAGGAGCTCATAAGGAGGCTCAAAGGTCCCCTAGAAAGGGGGGAGTACGATGAGCTTTTCTACATGGCTGAGAGGCTTTACATAGAGAGGTTCAGTGGGGCTTTGGGCGATTTTGACCCCTTTTACAGGAGGCCCCTTGAGCGCCTCATGAAGTGGAAGGCTGACAGAGCTGGGATGAGAACCGCCCTTGCTCTCGCACTGCGGGGGGAGGGGGAGAGGATGAGAGGATTGGCCGAGGGCACTTTAGGGAGGATAAGGCCGTGGAAACTTGAACAGATAGCCCTCGCTGGAGAGGGGAGTTTCAAGGAGGAGGTCCTTTCGACTCCTTATGGTGACCTTATAAAGAGGTCCTCTCTTGAGGGGGCTCTCTCCCCAGACCCCTTCGTATTTGAGAGATTCCTTGACCTGCTGGAGATGGAGGTGGCGGAGGAGATATATATCCAGCACACGCTGAGCCTGGGAACCATCTTAAGGCACCTTATGCTCAGAAGACTTGAGGCGAGGAACTTAAGACTGGTGCTTCTCGGCCTGGCCAGGGGGATGCCCCGAGAGAGCGTTATGAAGATGATGATAACGGGAGGTGGATGACGTGGAGATGGAGGTGGCAATAGCAACCACCGAGGAGATGGCCAAAGGATTCCTCCTTGCGGGTTTCAGGCGGGTCTGGTACCCCCCCGGGGAGGATTACACGCAATCCTTAAGGGAGTGGTTTGAGAGGCAGGTGAAGGATGAGGTTGGCATAATCTTCATAGCGAGCAGGCTTTATGAGAAGGTAAAGGATATGGCGGAGAGGCTCGAGAGGGAGAGGAGGGCATATCCCGTTGTGGTCACCATTCCCGAGGGTGAGGGGGAGGAAGACCCCATAAGAAGGATTATAAAGAGGGCGATAGGAATAGAGATCAGGGAGGGCAGCATATGAACAGAGAGACAAAAGAGGGGAGAATAGTGATGGTAGCGGGGCCAGTCATCAAGGCCTCGTCCATGACAGGGACAAGAATGTATGATGTGGTCATGGTGGGTGAGGAGAGACTTATAGGGGAGGTCATAGGTCTGGAGGGTGATGTAGCTACCATCCAGGTCTATGAGGAGACCGGGGGTTTGAGGCCCGGGGAGCCCGTCTACACCACTGGCTCACCACTGGCTGTGGAGCTGGGCCCAGGGATCGTTGGGATGATATACGATGGGATACAGAGGCCACTTGAGCTCATAATGGACAAGACAGGGGACTACATAAGGAGGGGGGTTCACGTGGATGCCCTCTCAAGGGAGAGAAAACACCATTTTGCACCTACAGTGAAGGTGGGGGAGAAGGTCACTTCAAACAGCATCCTTGGAGTTGTTCAGGAGACCCCCGTGGTGGAGCACAGGGTAATGGTTCCCCCCGGGGTTGTGGGGGAGGTTACCTTCGTGGTGGATGAGGGAGATTATACCGTTGAGGAGGTAGTTGCTAAAGTGAGAACCCCCTCCGGGCAGGAGAGGGAGCTCACGATGATGCAGAGGTGGCCTGTTAGGGTCGCCAGACCCTTTGCTAAAAAGCACGACCCGGAGATACCCCTGATAACTGGACAGAGGGTCCTTGACACCTTCTTCCCCATAGCGAAGGGCGGCACCGCCGCCATCCCCGGTGGGTTCGGGACCGGTAAAACAGTCACCCAGCACCAGCTTGCGAAGTGGTGCGACGCCGAAATAATAGTTTACATCGGTTGCGGTGAGAGGGGTAACGAGATGACCGACGTTCTGAAGGAGTTTCCTAAACTGGTGGATCCCCGCAGTGGAGAACCCCTCATGAATAGAACAGTCCTGATAGCCAATACCTCCAACATGCCTGTGGCGGCAAGGGAGGCTTCTGTCTACACTGGCATCACCATCGCGGAGTACTTTAGGGATATGGGCTATCACGTAGCACTTATGGCCGACTCCACCTCCAGGTGGGCGGAGGCTATGAGGGAGATTTCTGGCAGGCTGGAGGAGATGCCTGGGGAGGAGGGCTACCCAGCATACCTCGCCTCCCGTCTGGCCAACTTTTACGAGAGAGCGGGTCTCGTGGAGGTGGGGACAACTGATGGTAGGGTGGGGTCGGTATCTGTCATAGGAGCTGTTTCCCCCCCCGGAGGCGACTTCTCTGAGCCCGTAACGCAGAACACCTTAAGGATTGTGAAGGTCTTCTGGGCCCTTGACGCTAAGCTGGCCGACAGGAGACACTTCCCTTCCATAAACTGGCTCAAGTCCTACTCTCTCTATCTTAAAAAGGTCTCCCCCTGGTGGATGAAGAACGTCGCTCCTGACTGGTACGAGAAGAGGCAAGAGGCCATGAGGCTCCTGCAGGAGGAGTCGGAGCTTCAGGAGATAATCCAGCTTGTGGGACCTGACGCCATCCCCCCTGCCCAGCAGGTTGTCCTGGAGACCGCAAGGATGCTGAGGGAGGACTTCCTCCAGCAGAACGCTTTCCACGAGGTAGACACCTTCTGCCCGGAGAAGAAGCAGTACAGGATGCTTGATATAATCCTCAAGTTCCATCATATGGCTGAGGAGACCCTGGGTAGGGGGATTCCTGTGGAAAGCATCAAGGCTATGAAGATAAGGGAGGACATAGCCCGAATGGCCCGTGTCCCCAACGACACCTACGAGAAAGTGTTTGACGAGATAGAGAAAAGAATGGCAGAAGAGTTCAAAAGACTGAGCTGAATAGCTAGCCCTGATAATTAGCCTCCGTAATAAAATGGGCTATTATCCGTGATAGTATTTCCCCCTTTTGTAAAGGCACCAGGGGTGAGTCCATCAAATCTGTCCTGTAATTATTTATATTAGTTGCATCTAAAAACAACGGGACAGTAATCCACTGCCCCGGTGGTACCATGAGTAGAATCATCATACCGCTTCTCATATCTCTTCTCCAACTCTCACAGATTCTGACCCCCGGGGATGTGTCCCCCGGGAGAGGGGTTACCGACAATCCCGGTGGGGGCTCCTCCACCCCAACCGTTTCATGGTACACCATCCACCCACCGATAAGGATAGACAGTGATGATGACTTCACCTATGCCAATGGAGTTTTATGGGGTACGGGCACACCAGATGATCCATACATTATCAGCGGATGGGTGATTAATGCTAGTAAATATGGAGAACGTGGAGATTGCATATACATAGGTAATACAACGAAGCATTTTGTTATTGAGAACTGCAAATTACACGGGGCAAGATATGGTCCTTATATTGAGGGGGGAGGAATCACTCTTTACAATGTGATAAATGGAACTGTGGATGATATAATCGCATATAATAATAGTGTGGGTATTTCGCTATCTTATTGTAAAAATATTAGTTTAATCCATGTTAATGCATCATACAACAGTATTGGGGCTGAAATTGAATATTCTCGTGGTCTTTATATACGTAATATAGAGTGTTCCCATAATGAGTACGGTGGAATGTGGGCTCTTGCTGTATATAATGCTACTTTTGCTAATATCAATGCAACCTTTAACCGTAATGGAGCGGGTATAGTTCTCTCTTTGTCTGCAAATAATACTCTATTCAATCTTCTCACCACCCATAATCTTTACTCCGGAGTCAGTATTGGAAGAGAAAGTAACTGGAATTGCTTTAACGGCATCATAACAAATTATAACGATTGGGGGATCAAGATATCTTCTAATAGTAATTGGAACAAACTGTTTAATACCAGTGCGGGTTTTAATAGGCGAGGAGGAGTTGCTATATCTGCCTCCAGCAATAATATAATAAACAATGCCAATTCCTCACATAACAAATATTCTGGAATTGCTATTCTATCTGGTAGCAGACGGAACATACTCTCAGGTATTATTGCATCATGGAATAACTATTCAGGCATTGAGATTAAAAATTCTGATAACAATATGATATCCATTGTTAATTCTTCCTCTAACAATCTGGGGGCTGAGATAACTAGCTCTCACAACAACACCATAATACACGCCAATATACTCAATAACAAACAATATGGAATAGCGTGTTATGAGGGATCCAAAAGCAATGTAATTCATCACATTAATTTCATAGATAACAATAATGGAGACATCCAGGCATGGGATTCTGGAGAGAATAACCACTGGAATGATTCCAGTCGTTTTGGAAACTACTGGAGTGACTACACCACTAGAGCCCCCTTTGCAGGAAATAATGGGATCTACTGGGACATTCCCTATTACATCAACGGATCTGCTTCTGCCAAAGATTTCTATCCTCTTGTCCATCCTGTTGAGCTCATACCGCCTACTATTGAAGACCACTCCCCTCCCCACGCCACCACAGGGGATCCATTCAGAGTGAACGTCACTGTCAATGACACCACAAGGGTAAAGGAGGTGCGGGTGAGGTACTGGTTTGGGGAGGACAATTCAAGCTCTGCGAACATGACTCTCAACCCTTTCAAAGGCGACATCTGGGTGGGAGTGATAGAGATTCCGTGGAATTCCACTCTTCCTCTTTACTATGTGATAACGGCGGTGGACATCTACGGTAATGTAGCAGATGGGGGAGTCAAATACGTGCCTGTAGAAGACGATGATCCGCCGGTTCCGGTCATAACCCTGCCGGATGAGATAAGAGAGGGGGAAGAGGTGAAGATATCCGCACGAAATTCCTATGATAATATAGGAATAGTGAACTACAGCTGGAGGCTTTATTACAACAACTGGCCTTATAGATACTATAGAGAGGAGTTTTGGTTCAGATTTGAGGATGCAGGTAATTATACAATAAACCTCACATTGGAAGATGAGGCAGGTAACGTGAACAGCACTGAGGTGGAATTCCACGTGATTGACACCACTCCGGCGGAGATAATGAGTGTGAGGATAGAGGATGAGATTATCACAGGGGGAGTGGTGAGTGTTTCAGTGGTTGTAGAGGACAATCTGGGTGTGGGAGGGGTCTTTTTCAGGGTAGAGTTTGGTGAGCTCACGGAGAACATTTCGATGGTATTGAGGGGAGAGGAATGGACCTGCACTTTTGATGTGCCCATATCTGCGAGGATTCTGCACTATGTTTTATCTGTGGTAGATGCGGATGGTAACTGGAACAGCAGTGAGGGAGAGTTTCCGGTGAAGGACAGCATACCGCCGGTGGCCAGTGCGGGAGGGAATGTGAGGGCCCCTGCGGGTAGCGTAGTGGTTTTCAACGGTAAGGGTTCAAGGGACAACGTGGGAATTCAATCCTACATCTGGAGATTTTTCTATGATGGGAGGGAGATAGAACTTAATGGTAGTGAGGTGGAGTTTGTCTTTTACATACCTGGGAACTACACAGTGAGGCTCACGGTCACCGATTACAGTGGAAACAGTGCTGCGACCACTGTTTGGGTGATAGTTGAGGATGTGTATCCGCCGGTGGCGGTAGTGCCAGGGGATCTGAGTGTATATGTGGGTGAGAGGGTTATTCTGAACGGGAGCAGGAGTTATGATCCTGATGCGGGCGGTAGGGTAGTGAATTACACGTGGCATTTCGTTTACGGTGGGGAAGAGGTGAATCTTTACGGTTCTTTGGTGGTCTACACATTTCATATGCCGGGGGTATATAACGTCACGCTGAGTGTGACGGACAGAAGTGGGAGGAGTTCAAGTGAAAGTTTTCACATAATTGTCGTTGAAAGGGTTGAGGGGGATGGGGAGCGTTTGAATGGAGGTGGAGGGGGCAGCAAGTTGATATTGATTGGAACAGGAGTGCTTCTGGTTTCAA
>Ga0209410_1000941_pt1 | contig 13911 bp, 13 predicted proteins | sample Mar14436cmmetaG_FD_184135 | JGI IMG/M metagenome (GOLD analysis project Ga0209410, IMG submission 184135) | Marine hydrothermal vent microbial communities from Guaymas Basin, Gulf of California to study Microbial Dark Matter (Phase II) - Marker... ... | reverse complement strand
TAGCGTCGTCGAGCAGGTTCTTGAGAGGCCTCTCCTCGACAACTATGCTCATCGAGACATTCTCGAGCAATACTGGTCTGAGAAGATTGAGATAGTTGAGGTCTCTCGGACTGCTTAGATAGAATACGAGTTTAAGCCTCTTAACCCCTCTAAACATACGATCTCTCACGATCCTTTTCAGAGCCTCCACTACATCCTCGCCCGGCTCTCCGACTATCCAGACCTCGGAGAACCTCTGGCCGAGCATAGTTTCGACCTTGGCCGTCAGCTGAAATCCCTCCAAACCTTCTCCAAGTCTAATCTTACTCAAGGTAATACGTGAAGATAAAGGTAATTCCACGAGTCCGAGTATTGAAGTGATGACCGGTAAAGGCATATAAGTCCCCATAAAATGGTTCCTTGAGAGCTGTGGTTAGCTGGGTGGGATAGGCTCTGAGGATAGGGCTCCTTTACGACCTTATAAGGTGGGAGGAGAAGGATCTGAAGCGGGCGGCGGAGGAGCTAGGACACGAGGTTGAGCTGATTCAAGTGACCAAGAACCCGCTCTGGATCGCCAAGGAGAGAGTGTTCAGGGACCTAGATCTAGCCTTCCAGAGGTGCGTGAGCTTCTATAGAGCCTTGGCCTCGACGATGATCTTCGAGGAGCTTGGAATCCCCGTCATAAACAGCCATGAGATCATCTATGGATGCGAGGACAAGCTCTACACCTCCGTTAAGCTTGAGGCAGCGGGAATCCCTATCCCGAGAACCGTGATAGCGATGAGCAAGGAAGCGGCTATGGAGGCGGCGGAAGAACTCGGCTATCCACTCGTAATTAAACCCATCTATGGTAGCTGGGGCAGGATGATCTGCAGAGCCCTAGATCAGGAGAGCCTCGAGGAGATCCTAGAGCTTAGGGAGAATATGCAGAGCCCACACTTCAGGATCCACTATCTCCAAGAATATGTCGAAAAGCCTGGGAGGGATATTAGAGCCTATTACGTTTGGGGCGATGTGCCCATCGCTATCTACAGGATTAGCTCTAGGTGGAGGACAAATACCGCCTTGGGTGGGAGAGCCGTTAAGGCGGATTTAACCCCCGAGCAGGTGGAGCTTGTTAAGAGAGCTGGAGAGGTGATAGGGGGAGGGGTTCTGGGAGTCGACTTAGTCGAGAGGGGAGATCAAGACCTAGTCTTGGAGCTTAACGGAATTCCACAATATAGAAATGTTGTAAGGGTTACTGGATACGATCTCTCAAGAAAGATCGTGGAGTCGACTATACAGCATTATAAGAGGTAAAGATTTTTTAGAATTGGGTCGAAGATCTCCTCAAAGCCGGAGAGGATGAAGATGTTGAAGCTTGTCAGGTTCTATGCTCCTAGAGGCTTAAAGCTCGTCAAGGGCGAGGGACAGTATGTTTGGGATTCCGAGGGTAGGAGATACCTGGATTGCCACACGGCCCATGGGGTTGGATTCTTAGGGCATAGAAACCCCTATGTGATTAAGTCGATTAGGGAGCAGCTTGAGAAGATTATGATAGCCTCACCGACCTTCGACACCGAGATAATGGAGGAGTCCATGAAGCTCTTGGAGAAGATCCTCCCAAAACACCACACATACTTCTACATGCTCAACGGTGGAGCAGAGGGAGTTGAACTCGCCTTAAAGACCGCCAGGAGGGTGACCGGGAGAAAGAGGTTCATCTCATTTATAAACGCATTTCATGGAAGGAGCATGGGAGCTCTCGCGGTCACGTGGAATCCGAGATATAGGGCTGGATACGATCCATTTCCATGGAAGGTTGACTTCCTACCATATAATAGGGTTGACCTCCTTGAGAAGAAAGTCGATGAAGATGTTGCGGCGATAATAGTCGAGCCGGTTCAGGGTGAGGGTGGATTGGCGGTCGCCTCAAGTGAATTCCTCAAATCCATTAGGGATTCATGCGATAGGGTTGGAGCCTTAATGATAGTCGATGAGATTCAATCGGGATTCGGTAGAACGGGAATACTTTGGGCGCATATGAGGGCGGGGATCAGACCTGACATCATGGTAGCGGGCAAATGTATTGGAGGGGGGTTCCCGCTGAGCATAGTATCCTTCTCGGAGGAGGTGGGATCAAAGCTGGGCGTGGGAGCACATGGATCGACTTTCGGGGGAAACCCGCTGGCACTTGCGGCCATGAAGGGTGGAATTGAAGCGCTAATTAGGGATAACGTGGTTGAGAGAGCCGATGAAATCGGTAAAGCCGTTAAGAACATGCTTGAGGAAATAGTCGAGGAATACCCTAGGTTTGTGAGAAAGGTCAAGGGATTAGGATTGATGATCGGGCTTGAATTGAGATTCAAACCCGCTAAGGCGTTGAGGATCCTCCAATCGAGATACGTGCTCGCATTAAGAGCTGGATTAAACGTCCTAAGATTTCTACCACCATACCTGATAGATAGAGATGATGTGAGATTTCTTGAACGAGCACTTCATGAAACGTTCCAAATGATCGCGAGCGAGATCTAGCTCAAGTTTCTAGAAAAGTTTTTAAGCGCTGCCAAGGATAAAATAGCTGTGAGCCTTAAGCCGGATTTAGAGAAGATTCTCAAAGATCTCCTAGAAGATCTTAAAGAGGATGTCGTCGGATGCGCATTCATCAGGCTGAACGGCTCGATGATCGCGGCAAAGCTCCCCTCCGGAGAGGATGAGCAGAAGATCGCAACCTTGAGCGCTACCATTAACGACGCGGCCAACAAGCTTTGCGGGAGCTTGAAAAGGGGGGAGCTTCTAAGGACTCTTATCGAGGGAAGCGATGGGAAGATAGTCTTCATGCCTATCGGGAGAAGCGTCGTCCTAGTCGCAGTAACCTCTGGGGAGCCAAACCTCGGTCTGATCTTGATCGAGATGGAGAAGGCGGCGGAGTATGTGAAAGATCTCTTAAGGAAGCCTAGAAGATCCGAGTTTCTAAGTCCGGTCTAATTGGAAATTGACTTGATTGCGTTGAGTGATGACTGGAAGAATTCTTGGAGGCGAATTCTAAGCCCAACATAGGAAATTATGCTGGTCGATAATATTGCCAAAAATTTATAGCCATCTTTAAAGGAGTCTAAGACATGAGCCTAAGAGGGGAGTTCGAGAAAATATTAAGAGAATTCATGGAGGCAACCGGAGGAGATGTCGTCGGATGCGCGCTCGCCAGAACCGATGGGTTGATGGTCGCCTCAGTTCTACCCGCTGGAGTAGATAGGAGGAGGATAGCGGCCTTGGGGGCCACGGTCGCTGGGGTGGCAGGGAAACTTTGTAAAGACCTCGATCGAGGTGAGCCTCTCAGAACGATGATAGAGGGGAGTAAGGGTAATTTGATCGCGACTCCGGTTGGAGGAAACATGCTCTTAGTAGCCCTGACAACCGAGTCCCCGAACCTAGGGCTAATCTTCTTAGAGATAGAGAGAGCGGCTGAAGACGTCAAGAAAGTCATGGAGAAAAGGAGATAAGGGGGTGTTTTTGATGGCTGAAGCATTAAAGCCCCTCAATACCCTAGTGTATGGACTCTGCGCAGGCTTATGGGATCTTGCCGGCGAAGGTTCCAAGGCTATTATGAGGCAAATCGGTAGAGAGCTATATGAGAGATTTATAAAAGAGAACGTGGATCGATCGTCTCTCGAGAGAGCTTTAGAGTCGACCCGCAAAATTATGGCGGAGCAGTTTAAGGTCTGCGAGGATATAAGCTATACTCTAAAAGGTGATCTGGTTGAGATCAAAGTGTCGGGATGCATCTTAGCCGAGGCCACCAAGATGCTCATGGAGAAGAATATCCCACCCATCTTCTGCCCATATGCAAACGTCTTCGTGGCGATGTTAGAGGATGTGACCGGATCAAGCCACGATATTAAGTCTATAGAAAAGGTGTCGGAGAGAGAAAGCCTAATAATTCTTGAAAAAGTGGCTTAACCCCCACTCTTTCCACATCTTTTAGGGACGAGGCCGCCGGATGCGCTGTATCGACCATGGACGGCTTCATAATCTCCTCAGCAACCCTACAATCAATCCCCTCAAGGCTCAGCAGTGAGAAGCCGAGCGAGCTTGGAGAAACCACATCAAGGATTTTCCATTAAATCATCCTCCTCAATCTTATCCTCCCTAATAGGCCAGAATGACTGAAAAATTGATTTAGTGGATTAGGATCAAGTATTTGAGATGCTTGTGGATGTCGATGAGATAGCTGAACTCCTCCTAAAGCTCGTCAAAATCTATACCCCTTCAGGTCGAGAAAGCGAACTACACGATACATTGAGTGAGATCGTCGAGGAATTTGGGTATGAGGAGACATACGTCGACGGCATCGGAAACTTCATAGCATCCTACGGCGATGGGACACCTATACTCCTCGCAAGCCACATAGACACGGTTCCGGGAAAGCTTAACGCGTATTTCGACGGGGAGAGGGTCTATGGGAGGGGCACGGTTGATGCGAAGGGGCCGCTATTGTCGTATATTTTGGCCGGAGCCATCGCCATGGAGAAGGTGGAGGGCTTAAAGATCTATGTCGCTGGACTTGTTCGAGAAGAGGTAGATGGACTTGGAGCTAGACACTTGATCGAGAACGGATTCAAGGCGGATCACATCTTAATCGGAGAGCCGACAAACCTAGGAATAGCCATCGCCTATAGGGGTAGTGTGAGCTGCCGAATCATGGCTAAAGCTAGGGGAGGCCATAGCTCCGCACCATACATAGGCGAATCCGCACTCGATAAGATCCTAGACTTTCTGATGGAGGTTAGAGAGAGGTATGGAGGCTCAAGCTATGATGAGATCACCTCGGCCATAACCGTTTTGAGAGCTGGAGACTGGCCTGGAAACCTGCCGGAGGAGGCCAGCGCCCACTTAAACATAAGATTCCCAAAACCTCATGAACCTGATGAGATCATCGCGGAGCTCAAAGAATTGTCCAAGAGGTATTGTGTTGAACTCGACATAGTCGACTCAACCCCTCCTGTTGAGGTGAGCGTGAACTCCCCGATTGTCAGGTTTATGATCAGAGGATGCTTGAGGAATGGGATTAAACCTAGGATAGTTAAGAAGACTGGGACGAGCGACATGAATCTATTGGCGAAGATAACCAAGAGTATAGCCGCCTTCGGGCCCGGCGACTCAAAGCTGGCTCATACGAGATTCGAGTTCATCAATGTCAAGGATCTTTTGAAGGCGTCGGAGATCATCGCCTCAGCACTCATCGAATTATCGAGGAAGTCATCTCATTGAATCGAGGAATTGGTGTTTCAAGCCGTTTATCGGTTCTCCGACCTCCTCCTCATATGCCAAAGTTTTGTTTCAAGTCCCCAAAGTCTCGTGAATCCTTCCCCAGCTCTTTGATCGAAGGCGCTCTTAGATGTGTAGGTTATGAGCTCGGGCTCGTAGAGAGGTTTCTCCGCCTTTCTCCCCACGACCCTCGCCGAGCCCTTGTATAGCTTTATCCTAACCTCTCCATTCACCACCTCTTGAGTCTTATCTATGAACGAGTTTAAGGCGTCCATCAATGGGTCGAACCACAATCCAGCGTATACGAGCTCGGTCCACCTTCTCTCGACAATCCCCTTGAATTCGATTAGTCTCCTGCTTAGAGCCATCTTCTCAAGATCCTTATGGGCCATTATTAGGAGTAGGGCGGCTGGGGCCTCGTAGACCTCCCTCGACTTGAGTCCAATAACCCTATCCTCGATGTGATCTATAATCCCAAATCCATGTCTTCCACCCAGCATATTGAGTTCTTGGATGAGTGTGAGTAGATCCATCTCCTCTCCGTTAAGCGAGGCCGGAACCCCATCCCTAAACCCTATCACTAATTCCTCCGGCTCATCTGGAGCCTTATCAACGGGCACCACATACTTGAATGCATCTACGGGAGGCTCAATCCACGGATCTTCAAGCTCACCGGCCTCGATACTCCTCCCCCACAGGTTTTCATCTATACTGTATTTGCTCTCCTTGATCTTTATCGGTAATTTTTTCCTCAAGGCGTATTCCAGCTCTTCATCCCTACTCATATTCCACTCCCTAACAGGGGCGATTATCTTGAGATCCGGCGCCAATGCCTGAAACGTCACATCGAATCTGATTTGATCGTTTCCCTTTCCCGTGGAGCCGTGGGCGACCGCGTCAACCCCCTCTTCTAAGGCCACCTTCACCACCTCCTCCGCTATCAATGGCCTCGCAAGGGCGGTTGAGAGAGGATATGCATCCTCATAGAGCCCATTCGCCTTGATACATCTCGATATGAACTCCTCCGCGAATCTCTTTTTCGAGTCTATGAGGACGTGTTTCGACGCGCCCGCCTTCAGCGCCCTATCCCTTATCTCCTCGAAGTCCTCCTCTTGGCCTACGTCGACCGTTACGGCTATAACCTCAGCATCGTATTTCTCTTGAAGCCAGCTTATCGCAACCGTCGTGTCTAGGCCTCCGCTATAGGAGAGAGCCACCCTCATTTATGGAATCTAGAAGAAGTCAACTAAATAAAAGTTAAATCGGCTATTCCGCCTCAAGCTCCCTTAACATCTCTTTCCTAACCTTCTCCACGAGGTCCCTGTCTATTCCAAGGGGCTCTAGAAGCTTATCTATCTTTGGAGGCTTCCTCTTATCGGCGAGGTTTGCGGCGAACTTCGCTATCAGTGGGAGGTATCGCGCATAGATGTTCAGCCTCTTAACGGCCATGGTCCGCTTCTCGATCTTGCTGAGATATAGTTTCAAGGCCCTCGCAGCCTCCCTGATCGCCGCCAAAAGCTCTCTCTCGATCTCGGGTCTATCCGCGACCGCCTCCTTTCCAACCGTCTTATACGGTATCTTTGGAGAGCATATATGGGTGATGATCGCTAGGGGAGCTATCCTGGGAACCTTATAGGTTGACCAGTCAATCCTTTCGTTAACGACCTTCCAGACCACATCCGCCCGCTCATCATAGAGTAGCGGGATCTTGTTCGCGAACCTGTAGAGCTTTATCGTCTCGCTCGGCGGAATATCCCCTCCATAAGCCAACCCAACCTCGACCATGAACGGGAACCCGGAGTATGATGAGGGCGGCCTCTGAACCACGTGGATGAACTCGGGATTCAGCATATTCCTTATGCCAACTTCGAGTAGATCCTTTCCTATGGGGCTTATACTCGATGGATCTGGAGCCCTGAACTTTCCATACTTCTTGATGGCATTGACGAGAGATGTGACCTCATCATGCTTAAGCTTCCTCGGATTCTTATCCTCGGGGATGCCCGCCAGCCTCAAAACCTCTCTCGCAGACTTCTCCCCAACCCTTTGGAAGCTGTTGACCATGAATGATAGCATGGTCTTCTCCTTGCTCGCCGCCAACAACCTGGTCATGGTCTCGACATCGACTCCGACTGGATGGGGTAGAGATTCGACCGGGGGCTCCGGAACCTTCCTCGTCGCCCTCGGATAATAGTATAATCTACCTCTGGGATCTATGAACATTATAGAGGCATGCGGGTTCGCTATGGCCGTGTGCTTGAAGTATTCTATTATCTTTGCCTTGCTATTCGTGTAGTCTCCCTCGAGATAGAATTCTATCGATGTCCCCCTCCAGCCTCGCTCATTCTTTAAGACCTTGTGCTCGAATATCCGAGGCTCATTCTTCACGATGTCTATCATCAGGACGAACTTGTGTATCTTGCTACCTCCTGTGCTCGAGATCACGGTCGCCGGCTTATTCGTCGTTATCTGGCCATAGAGGAACGCCATGGTCCCGCCGAGCCCAAAAGTCCCCCTATACTGTTTATACCCATACTTGCTCCCATAGAAGACCGTGGCGAAGGCTCTTGGAATGTGTTCGGCACTAACACCGATCCCATTATCCACAACCCTCAGCCTATAGATGCAGACATCGCCCTTAACCCTCTCAACCTCCTTAAGCTCCACGATAATCGATGGAGGAATCCTACCAATCTCCGCCGCATCCAACGAGTTTTCCACCAGCTCTCTCACGCTCATGTATAGTGATCTTGATGGGTTGCTGAATCCAGCTATGTCTCGGTTTCTGTAAAAGAAGTCCGCTGGGGAGATCTTCTCGAACTTAACCTCAACCATTTGTTATCCCTCATTCATGGATCTGGCTCGTGGATCTGTGGATTAGAAGGAATCTTCCTGTTCTTATGTTTTTCATCCAAGAAGAGTTTCTCCAAGCATTATTTTAGGTTATTCGAGCCAGCTTTGACTATAATCACATGATGATGCGGACGTATTTCTATCATGATAAACAGGTTTTATCGAGCTATACTTCCATTCCATATTCCATCGATGATGTTATCGCTCCTCCTTCGATGCTTACATGGTCGAACAAACGCGGTATTCAGGGTTAGCTGAGTAAAGGTTTCCCCTCTATGAACCTTCCCCTAATCGGTATCCTTTGGCCGCATCTCGGACACTTATCGCCGTCGAGGCGATAATAGGTTACTCGGTAATGGTGGCGTGCTATGAGAACCTTCCCACATCTTGGGCACCTCGTCTCTTCAAGCTCTGGGACACCGACGTTACCAACATAGACATAGTTTATGCCCATGCGCCGCGCCCTCTCTCTAATCCTAAGAAGCTTTGAGAGAGATGTGGGAGGCTCCCTCCAAACATGTGCGGGATAATATCTGTTTATGTGGAGGGGAATGTCTGGGCCAAGTAAGTCGATATGTTTTCCCAGAATCCACTCAACGCATTCTTCACAGTCGTTGAACCCGGTTACAACTAGGTAAACCATCTCGACATGTCCACCCAAGTCTATGATCTTTTTAGCGTTCCTGAAGACCTTCAAGTGGTCTATCGTTGTAAGCGCCTTACGCGCTTTCGGACATCCCTTAATATCCACGCTATATCCATCTGCTCCAGCCTCCACAAGCTTCTCCAGAGCCCTCTCAGTAAAGTATCCATTCGTGACCAAAACCCCGTAGAGATCGTTCCGCCTGCCGAGCTCGAACAAATCCAGTAGATAGTCGTATAAGGTTGCGGGCTCATTGAAGCTCGCGCACAACCCCTCATCGCCGACCTTAAGCGCATAATCTACAAGCCTCTCCGGTGGAGTCTTCCTCGGATCTCTTGGAAGATTTGAGAAGCTCAAGTGATTGTTCTGACACCATGGACAGTAGAAGTTGCATCCGTAGCCGGAGAAGGTTAAGGCGGTGCTATTCGGCCAATAATGGAATAATGGTTTGATCTCTATCGGCCTGCTCTCAACGGCGCTCAAGACACCGTATCCTAGATGGATGAGCTTTCCAGAGAGGTTCATGTAATTCTTGCAGATGCCCGTCTGACCTGGCTTAAGGACGCATCTTCTCTCACAGATCAGACATCTTATGACATCATCCTCGACCTTCTCATAAAGCCGCGCCTGAAACTCCATAAGACGATTTACGTAACCCGGAAATAAAACGTTTTAATGGTAGATCGCTCTAAGCGCCGAATCTCATCCTCAAGGGTTCTTAGAATATGGATTGCATCGAACCCTTCTTTTGCTGAGTATGTTTTGTGTAAAAAGATTTATACGGATCTGATCGGTCAAATAGCCGGAGGATATGCCACTAGAAACAGATGTCATTAAACTCGCCCGAATGGCGTTAGGCAATAGAGTCAGCCGAGCATTCTTGAAGAGGCTCGTCGAGAAGGGACCTGAGGGATATAGGTCTAGACTCGACTACATCCTTAGCATGCTCGCGGATGAGTCGAAAAAGGAGCACTCGTCCCTCTCATGCATGATGGACTACTACTTCTTTAAGCTCTTCATGAGCGCCATGATAAGACTCCTCCATCTAAGTGAAGAGGAGTTTGAGATGGGGATAAGAGATCAAAGTATCAGAAGAGGTGTGGAGTTGATCCTGCGGAGCCTCTTGACCTATGGCGTCACGGTTCCTCAGAAGCTCTGCGCACCATTTCTCATAGTCTGGAACTTCACAAACGCGTGTAACCTAAGATGTAAACACTGTTATCAGAACGCCGGACCCAAGCCTCTTCCAAATGAGCTTACATTTGAGGAGAAGTTGAATGTCTTGAACCAGCTCGATGAGATGGAGATACCGTCGATAGCGTTTAGCGGCGGAGAGCCGACGATCCACCCAGACTTCATACCAATTGTCAGAGAGGCATCGCGGAGAGGAATCTACGTGGCGGTCGCGACAAATGGGCTAGCTTTCGCGAGCGAATCTTTCACGGATAAGGCGTTGAAGGCGGGATTGAAGTACGTTGAGGTGAGCTTGGACTCAACGGATCCAAAGGTCCATGATGAATTTAGAGGGGTTAAGGGGGCTTGGGAGCTCGCGGTCAAAGGGATCAAAAACGTGGTGAAGCATGGGGGCGCCTCCACGGGGATAGCCATGACTCTGACTAAGCTGAATAAGGATCAGATAGGCGACATGGTCAAGCTTGCGGAGGAGCTCGGAGTGACTAGGGTGATCTTCTTCAACTTCATACCGACTGGAAGGGGGAAGGAGAACGTTGACCTCGACCTAACCCCAGAGGAGAGGGAGGAGGCCCTCAGATGGATCTATCGAGAATCCCGTAGGTCAAGTGTCCAAGTCGTTTCAACGGCCCCCCAGCTTGCTAGGGTTTCATGGCAGATGAGCCAGGGAGAAGATGTCTTACCGACCCACTTCACCGTTCCGAGAAGCCAAACCCTCAGAAGCTTGGCTGAGTTCATCGGCGGATGTGGAGCTGGAAGAATCTATGCCGCGATTCAGCCTGATGGAAAGGTCACCCCATGCGTCTTCATGCCCATAGTGGTGGGCGACTTGAGGAAGCAGACATTTAAGGATATTTGGGAGAACAGCGAGGTAATGCTCAAACTCAGGGATAAGGATCTAATCAAACCTCCATGCGGGGAATGCCCTTATCGATACATCTGCGGGGGATGTAGGGCTAGAGCCTACTCATATCACGGAGACTATCTCGCCCCAGACCCAGGATGTCTCCGGGGGCTGATAGTCAGCCGTGGGGCGAGGGAGGAGGAGGCTCTAGCTATCATGAAGGGATAGCTAAATGCTTTTAATCTTATCGAGATTATCTAGCTGGGAGTCATGGGCTTAAGCTTGAAGCAACTCCTAGCGGAGCTAGCGAAATATATTGATATCTCAAGTGAGATGCAGGTTGGCGCGATAGATTATGCATGTTCAAGTGGCGGGATCATCTATGTGAAAGAGCTATCTAAGGTCCTTGGACTGAGCTATAAGCAGACCCTCGACTTAATGACCAGGCTTAGAAGGAGGGGGCTTGTCGTAAGAAGGGGTATAGGAGTGTATGGCCTCACGGAAACAGGGCGGAAGCTATGTAACTTGATAAATGTCGTTAAGCCGTACAGCGACTCCCCATTCAAGGTCATTAGATTATTATTGATCGTTGGAAGCAATCCTCACGGTAAACTTCCACTTGAGAAGCTCATGAAGCTCTCAAGGATGAGAAGAGAAGAACTCGCCAAGATCCTATCCGATTGGGGAAGATTCTATGAAGAAGATGGAAGGGAATATTTTGAATTCGATGCAGAAGGGGAGAGACGGTTTAAAGAACTCGTCCACGTCCTTGGCATAGGACCCCTAACCCTTAGAGTACTGACATTTCTCACGAGGGGACGTGACTTGTCATCCATATTGACGAGGTTCTTGATAATTTACCTCTCAGTCTCCATGCTGGTAATATATGATGTCATCGCAGCCCATGTTCTTGGAGTATTCGTTGCATCTCTTTGGATAGCCGTAACGGTGATCCTCATAATACTCCTCGCACTCAAGAAGTAGCTCATCCTAAAATGTCTTTAATCTCATTCATAACATCCGTTGCATCTATCAGTATGAGTCCGAGGTTGGCGTCGGGCTTCATCAACAATACTAGAGACGCCCTCCGACCTGAACATATCAATGCCCCACCACTTTCAGAGAGCATTAATAGCTGGGTCAAGCTCCCGAACTCTAGCTGTTGGGATACTCTCTCAGCGATACTCACGAGAGCTGCAAAAGCCGCTGAAGCTACGTCTTCGTCCATATTCTTCGGGATCTCTCCCGCTAGAATGAGCCCCTCATTGCTCACTATAGCCGCCCCCACAATATCTTCATTTGTCTCGGAGAGCCCCTTCAAAATCTCATTAACCCTATCCATATTAGTTGACGGCAACTTTCCCGCTCTATAATCTATCTAAGCCTCATATATGCGTTTCTAAATTCGAACCTAGTATTGAGGCGGATTCGCTGGAAGACGGTCTCAGCTGATCTCTAGAGACTTGACGCCGAAAAGCTCACCATATATTTGTCTAAGCTTCTCGTATTTCGTGTCATCTATTTTCTTCTCAAGCCTAAGCCTATCTAACTTCCTCATCAACTCCTTAAACACGCGTTTACATAGGCTTGCGACCGCCGTGCTCCCTCCACATACTCTAGAGCCTTTAAGGCAGTCGATCTCGACTTTATTGAAGCTCTTCATCCTGCGAGCTCGACCCAGCAGGCGATTAACTACCTGCTCGGAGCTTAAACCATCTTTACTACTCAGTACGGAGTATAGTTCTGACGCCATTTCCACAGCTTCTTCGCCAAAATAGTCGTATCCTCCCAAGCTGACCGCCGGAAATATGGGTATATTGAATATGGGCTTATACCTCTCCTTGTATAGCTCTGACACCGAATACACGATCACCTTCAAAGTATCACGCCTCCCCGTATAGTTCTGTCTCAACGCAATCTTAAGCTCGGTGAGGACAGATCCCAGATATCTTTGGGACTTGAGCTTCACCTCGCCTTTCAACTCTTCGATTAATCCATCGAGAATCGCCGCTATACTGTAGGACAGGTCATCTTCCGCCAAGAAGAATGTTATGTACTTCTCCATCTCGCGTCTCCCGATTCTTGCATGAGTTTAAGGCTTTCCTCGCTTAGTTTGACTTTTGATATAAGCGGATTATTTCAGGGTATTTGATCCGGGAATCGCTAACCCTTCTTGAGCTTTATGAGACCTTCTGACACCTCTATCTTACCCTCACTTCTCAGCTTCAATAAGGCTTTCACGACGAGATCCTTTGGAATGGAAGCCTTAGCAAATATCTGCCAATACGGGATCGAGCCGTCACTCATCGATAAAAGCTCTATCACATAGTTTACGGCGTCCTCCACCCCCTCGGCCTTAACTTCTTCGACGGGCTTCCTGACAGGTGGAGGAGCTTTTGATACCGGAGACCAAGACGCTAAAACCTCTCCCTTGAACCCGACTGATGGAGCCGCGGCGACGACCTTTATCCCATGTTCTTCGAGGAACTTCTCCGGATCCGTATAGTATGAGTAGATCACGTTCGCGACATCCTTCAGCTCGATTACATTGTTTCTCATCATCCACTCTAATACCGCCTTCCTCCTCCAAAGCTCTTCCAAGACATCCTCCTTTGACTTCCCGAGCCTCAATGCTATCCTGTCGAGTATTATGCTAGCTGGAAAATCTGTTTTAAACGTGTCGCTTAGAGGATCCCACTCAGCTATGGTGATATATCTCCCATAATCCGCCACCTCCCAGATAGACCTAACTCTCCTGCCGAACGCTCTACCCTTAAATGGCTTTGGGAGGTAGACTCTTTCAATCAATATTAGGGCGTCGAGGAGGGAGATGTGGCTTGGAGGAATGTTCATCGGAGGGCTGACGAGCCTCTTGATGGCGGACTCGACGCTCTCGGCGTGGATTGTAGAGATGCCGCCGTGGCCAGTCGCGATCGACTGGAATAGGACGAATGCCTCCTCTCCCCTCACCTCACCGACTATTAGATAGTCTGGCCTATATCTGAGGCTCGTCCTCACTAAGTCGAACAGGGTTATCTGGCCGGTCTTCGTGGTTCCGAGCCCATAGCTTTCACGGGTTACGAACCTCACCCAGTTCTCGGTTGGGAGGTTCAGCTCAGCCGTCTCCTCGCATGTGACTATCTTCATCCTAGGC
>Ga0209410_1000940_pt1 | contig 13935 bp, 15 predicted proteins | sample Mar14436cmmetaG_FD_184135 | JGI IMG/M metagenome (GOLD analysis project Ga0209410, IMG submission 184135) | Marine hydrothermal vent microbial communities from Guaymas Basin, Gulf of California to study Microbial Dark Matter (Phase II) - Marker... ... | reverse complement strand
CTCTGGCAGACAAGACATAAGCCTTCTTCAAATGAAATCTTACTTTCTGGACACATTGAAACTACAGAGATAGATGTCGCCTTTAAGATCAGCGGTAAGATAAAGTGCCTTTATGTAGATGAAGGAAATGAGGTAAAGCAGGGACAGCTTTTAGCAGAATTAGAAGCTAAGGATTTAAAGGACAAAATCGCACTTTGTGAGGCTACTTTAAAAAAGGCCAAGGCCAATCTAGCCAAGCTTTTGGCTGGATATCAGCCAGAGGAAATAGAGGCAGCTAGGGCAGCCATGGAGGCAGCCAAGGTGCGTTTTGAAAAGGCAAAGCAAGATTTTAAGCGTTATCAAAGATTATTTAAGGCCCATACCATTTCACAGGAACGGTAAGCACGGCCTACAAGCAGGCCAAGTGGGTGTATGAAGAGGCTAAGGCTAGGTATGAACTTCTGCATAAGGGCTATCGCAAAGAAGATATTGCCAGTGCTAAGGCAGCGGTAGCCGAAGCAGAGGCTGCTTTGAAATTGGCCCGCACCAATTTATCTTATACTAAACTCTTTGCCCCTATAAACGGGATTGTTCTAATTAAGATAGCAGAGGAAGGTGAATATGTAATGCCTGGCACCCCAATCTTTACCCTAGGTGATTTAGACCATGTCTGGCTTAAGGCATATATAAATGAAACTGACCTTGGCCGTGTAAAATACGGTCAAAAGGCTATTATCACTACTGACACCTATCCTGATAAAAAATATCACGGCAAGGTTATCTTCATTGCCTCTAGGGCCGAATTTACTCCTAAAAGCGTAGAGACACACAAAGAACGAGTAACATTAGTCTATAAAGTAAAGATTGCTGTGGAAAATCCAAGTCATGAACTCAAACCCGGCATGCCTGCTGAGGCACATTTGGTGGTAAAATGACCCCCATCATCCAAGCTACTCAGATAACCAAGAGCTTTGGTAAATTAAAGGTAGTAAATAAGCTTTCTTTGGAAGTCTATGCTGGAGAATTATTTGTTCTTGTAGGGCCAGATGGGGCAGGAAAGACGACCACCCTTAGGCTTTTAAGTGGAGTAATGCTACCTGATGAGGGAAAAATAAAGATTAAAAACTATGATACCCGTCACCAGTTTAAAGAGATACAAAGATTTTTAGGCTATATGCCGCAGGAACTTGGATTATATCATGACCTGACTGTTATGGAAAACATCTCTTTTTATAGCGACCTTTATGAAGTGCCTAAGGAAGAAGGAAAAAAACGGCTTAAGGAATTGCTAGAGATTACCAATCTTTTTGCCTTTACCCGCAGAAAGGCAGGTGATCTTTCAGGTGGTATGCGACAAAAACTAGGCCTAATTTGTGCCTTGATTCACGCGCCAGAAATCTTGATTTTGGATGAACCTACCATGGGCATAGACCCGGTTTCTAGGGATGACTTTTGGCAGATTTTGGTTAAGTTGCAAAAGACAGGAATAACCATTGTGGTCGCTACTTCCTATCTGGATGAGGCTGAAAGGGCACAAAGGGTAGGACTTATGTATCAAGGCAGACTGCAAAAAGTAGGTTCACTTAAAGAGTTAAAACAGCCGCTTATGGGAAAGATCTTGGAGATAAGGTCTTCTGCTGTGCGGGCATTAAAAGAGCGGCTTGCAAACATAACTGGTATAAAACATATATTTTTAAAGGGTAATTCCTTGCGAATTATAGGGGATGATTTAAAAGGGATAAAAAAGGCAGTTGTTAAAATGCTTTCTTCACAAGGCATTTCTCTTGAGTTAGAAGAGACCATTCCTACATTAGAAGATGTCTTTATAGAGAGCATCAATGAATCCATACAGCATTGAAGTAAAAGGATTGGTTAAAAGGTTTAATGACTTTGTCGCTGTTGATCATATCAGTTTTAAAGTCAAACAGGGAGAAATATTTGGTTTTTTAGGTCCAAATGGGGCAGGTAAATCCACGACCATCCGTATTTTATGTGGTTTATTAAAGCCCACTGCCGGAAAGGTCAAGGTAGCTGGTCATGACATTTTATACTGCTTCAGAAAAGGTTAAGCAACACATTGGTTATATGTCCCAACGTTTTTCTCTCTATCCAGATTTGACTGTTTGGGAAAATATTAGTTTTTATGGTGGGATTTATGGGCTTAAAAAAAGGAGTTAAAAGAAAGGGCAGAAACTCTCCTTATTCAGGCTGGGTTGAAAGAACGGCAAGATACCTTGGTGTCCCAATTGCCTAGGGGATTTAAACAACGTCTAGCCTTAATTTGTGCCATCTTGCACCAACCCAAGATTGTTTTTTTAGATGAACCAACCTCTGGCGTGGATCCTTATGCCCGTAGGTGCTTTTGGGAGATTATTTACCAATTGGCCAAAGAAGGCATTACCGTCTTTGTTACCACTCACTACATGGATGAGGCAGAATTTTGTGACCGTCTCGCCCTTATCCATCAAGGCAAAATTATCGCCCAGGGCTCACCACAGGAGTTAAAGGAAGGATTGACTTCTTTAGAAGATGTATTTGTGCATTTGATAAAAGCTCGCTAATATCTTGACATTGTGCCTGCAGTCTGTTATTTTCAGAATTACGGAAGTTTAGAAATTTAGATACTTAACAAGGTAATAAGAAATGATTGAAATTATGTTTGAAAAAGATAAAGCAATTTTGAAGTTTCCTAAACAGTTGATGGCTATGGATTATGTTCAACAATTTTTAGAAAAATTGCGGGTAGAGTCAATAATTGAAAAAAGCAAATTAACTGAGGAACAAGCATGGGAATTATCAGAACAAATTAAAGAGGAATGGTGGAACAAGAATAGAGAAAGAATTTTGAAAAGAATAAAGGATTGAAGAAGATACATTGACAGATAGTAGTTTAAAGAAGGCTTTTGAGTTATGTGAAGATATAGATGAGAAGATGTTCCTTTTTTGGACCCTAATTTAGGCGTTCATCACAAAAAGGTTTTGACCCGCAAAATGCTCCCCAGGGCTCACCATAGGAGTTAAAGGAAGGGCTTAAATATCTAAGAATTATTGACAAATTTATTCCCCTAAAGTAGGAATTAGTAAAATTAAAAAGAGGGCAAAAGATGAAAGTATTTATCCTTGCTGGAGGTAGTGGTACTCGACTTTGGCCCCTTTCTCGTGAGTCCTATCCAAAGCAATTTTTAAAAATTAATAAAAATGCTTCTTTACTTCAGCAAACCATTCATCATTTCTTGAATCTTGTTGTTCCAGAAGACTTGATAATCATTACCAACCAGAATTATTTCTTTCATGTAAAATCAAATTTACGGGAAATGGGACTTAATATACCTCATATTCTCCTTGAACCTATCGGGAGAAATACTGCACCAGCTATTGCTTTAGGGATAAAATATTGTCAAGAAGTATTGAGTTGTTCTTCTAAAGAAGTAATTCTTGTCTCTCCTTCTGATCATGTAGTTTTCCCAGAAGAAAAATTTCTTAATTATCTTAAAAGGGGAATTTTGGTAGCAGAAAAGGGTTATGTTGTTACTTTTGGGGTTAAACCTTTAAAGCCAGAGACTGGTTATGGTTATATTAAATTAGGAGAAAAAAAGGATGGGTTTTATACAGTTGAAACATTTATTGAGAAACCAGGAATTGAAAAGGCAAAGGAATTTGTTTCTTCAGGAGATTATTATTGGAATGCTGGTATTTTTGCCTTTCAATTAGATACTATTTTAAAGGAATTTCAACAGTATGTTCCAGATATTTTCCAATTTTTTAAACAAGAATTAGAGATAATGAAAAAACAGTTTGTTAAAATGCCTACTATTTCTATTGATTATGCTGTTATGGAAAAATCTAAAAGATTGGCAGTAATTCCTATGAAACTTTCTTGGAATGATGTAGGTTGTTGGGATGCTGTTTATGATGTTTTGAAAAAGGATAAAAAAAGGAATACAAAAATAGGTGATGTAGTTACCATTGATACAAAAAGTTCTTTTATTTTAGGACAACGTTTAATTGCTGCTATTGGCTTAAAAAATATCTTGGTAGTAGAGACCCCTGATGCCATCCTTATTGCTAAACGTGGTGAGACACAAAAAGTAAAAGAAATAGTAAAAAAATTGAAAGATACTGGAAGAAAGGAATACATTGAACCTATTACCGTTCATCGTCCTTGGGGTAGCTTTACAGTATTAGAAGAAGGAGAGAGATATAAGATTAAAAAGATTGTAGTTTATCCTGGAGGAAGATTAAGCCTTCAGATGCATTATCATCGGAGTGAACATTGGGTGGTTGTTCGAGGTACAGCTAAAGTGAGGATTGGAGATAAAGAAATGTATGTAAGAGAAAATGAAAGTGTTTATATTCCTAAGACCACACTTCATCGTTTAGAAAACCCAGGTCGAGTTAATCTAGAGATTATAGAAGTTCAAAATGGCGAATATATTGGTGAAGATGATATTGTTCGTTTTGAAGATGATTATGAACGAATATAAATGTCTGATCTTAGACAAATTATTAAGTGCATAATCTTATTTAATTTTATTATCTTATTAGGAATTTGTGGTTATACCTTTATTGAAAAATGGTCTTTTTTAGATGCTCTTTACATGACAATTATTACTCTTACCACAGTAGGTTTTGGTGAAGTACATCCTCTTACTCCTGCAGGAAGAGTTTTTACTTTAATTTTTATTCTATGTGGTGTGGGTGTAGCAGCATATGTGTTTACTACTATAGGTCGCATTTTATTAGAAGGTTATTTAAAACGGGTATTTGGGAGGAAAACAATGGAAAGGAGAATAAAGTCTTTAAAACATCACTATATTGTTTGTGGATATGGTCGTATTGGTCGGCATGTTTGTAAGGAACTCTCTCAATATAAAATACCTATTGTGGTTATAGAAAAAAATACTAATTTGTTAGAAGATATTGAAGAACATGGTTTTCTTTATGTTCATGGAGAGGCTACTCGTGAAGAGGTGTTAATAAAAGCTGGTATAAAAAATGCTGCTGGGCTTATAGCTGTAGCAGGTTCTGATGCTGATAATGTTTATATTGTTTTAACAGCAAAAGAATTAAATCCAAAATTAAACATTATAAGCCGGGCTGGGGAAGAGGATGCGGTAAAAAAATTATTACGTGCAGGAGCGAATAAAGTGATTGCGCCTTATGAAATTGGAGCAAGGAAAATTGCTCGTATGGTAACTCATCCTTTAGTAACAGATTTTATAGAATTAACTGTTTATCGAGGTATTGAATTACAAATGGGAGAAATTCCTATTGGTGAAAAAGCGGAAATAAAAAATGTTTCTCTTAAAGATTCAGGTTTAAGACAAAGGTTTGATGTTATTGTAGTTGCTGTAAGAAAGGCAACAGGTGAAATGATTTTTAATCCTTCACCAGAAACAATCATTGATTCTGGGGATATTTTAATTATATTAGGTAAGTCAGAAAATTTAAAAAAACTTGAGGAGGTAATGGATTCAGCCTCATTTTATACCCATCGCCATATCCTTTAATTTCTTTATCTCTTTCTCAGTGAGAAATCGGTATTCACCTGGTTTTAAATTCCCAAGTTTTAAAGACCCTATTTGAATACGTTTTAAGCGTAATACAGGATGACCTATAGCAGCACACATCCTTTTAATTTGTCGATAACGCCCTTCATGAATAGTTAATTCAATCCAAGCATTGTGCTTAAGAATACTTATAAGTTTTACTTTTGCAGGTAATGTTTTGCCTTCTTCTAAATCTATTCCTTCTTTAATTTTTTTTAACTCCCAATACTTTGGAATACCTTTTACTTTTACTAAATATGTCTTTGGAATTTTATAACGAGGATGAATTAGCAGATTAGCAAAGTCACCATCATTTGTTAATAAAAGAAGCCCTTCGGCATCAAAATCTAATCTTCCAACAGGAAATATTCTTACTGGGATTTGTTTTAATAAATCTGTTACTTTTGGTCTACCTTTTGGATCATAAAGTGTGGTAAGATAATATCTAGGTTTATAAAGCATAATGTAAAGAAGTGGGGGGAAGAAAAGGCATTTTCCATCTATTTCAATGATTTGCTTTTCTGGATCTGCTTTTGTTCCTAATGATGTGACAATCTTTCCATCTATTTTTACTCTCCCTGCTTGAATTAATGCTTCTGCCTTACGACGAGAAGTAATGCCAGCCCGTGAAAGTATTTTTTGTAGTCTTTGTTTCATTATGAAAGATCAGTCAATTTAGGGAGTTCAGATAAATCTTTAAGTCCAAATACTTCTAAGAAATAAGCAGTAGTAACATAAAGAAGGGCAGTACTGCCCTGTTTTCTACCAGCAGTTTTTATTAAATTGAGTTTAAGTAAAGTTTTTAAACTCATAGAAACATCTACCCCTTTTATAGCCTCTATCTCTTTACGTGTAATAGGTTGACGATAAGCAATAATAGCTAAAGTTTCTAAGGCAGATCGACTTAGCCGAAAAGGGGATTTTTGTTTAAGTGAAATTATATAAGAACGAAATTCAGCCTTTGTTTGTAAACGAAATCCTCCTGCTACCTCTACTAATTCTATTCCATGTTCTGGGGATTGATAATCTGCTTGTAGTGCTTTCAATGCTTGTTTAATATCTTTAACACTATATTCTTTAAGAATTTTTTTAAATTTACCAAGCGTCAAAGGGGTGTCTGCTACAAATAAAAGTGCTTCAAGTACTGCCTTAAGATTCATCAAATTGTACTACTTCTAAATGTGGTGTTTTTTTAGGAGCTAAAACACGTTTTATTCGAATAGGAGCCCAAGGAGAGGTTTGATAAAGAATTATTACACCATCTTTAGCCATATAAAGAATGGCTAAAAAAGTGACAATCATTTCTGCCTTAGTTGTTACTTCATCAAATAGTCTTTCAAAAAGGATCTCTTGTTCATCCTGTAAACGTGTAAAAATTTCTTTTATTTTTTCTTCTAAGTTAATAGGTTCTATTTCCTCAGGTACAATCTCTGCTAACTTAGCAGCTTCTAGTACTTGTCTAAAAGCATCTAATAAGTCAAAGATGGTTGGAAAGACAAATGTTTCTTCTCCAATAATTTCTTCAATGCCATATCTTACAAATACATCTCTATGTAGAATTTGTCGTTGTTCTAAGAATTCTGCCATATCTTTTACTTTCATGTAATCTAAAAGCGCTTGAGTAATTTCTTCTCTGGGATCTTCTTCCTCAGGTGAGGCTAATAACATACGGGATTTAATATGTACTAAAGTAGCTGCCATTAAAAGGTATTCACTTGCTAAATCTATATTAAGTGATTTCATAAAGCGTAAATAATCTAGGTATTGCTCAGTAATAAGTGCTATAGGAATATCATAGATGTCTACTTGATGCTTCTTCACTAAGTGAAGAAGTAAATCCAATGGTCCTTCAAAGAATTCTAATTTAATTTGTAATGGTTCCATTAGTTTTTCAACCTCGGTTGTCCTGTAGTTTCTAAAACACTAAACCAAAGAGCACTATTTGGATCAATAGTTTTTCTTTTAGTTATGGCTGCCTTTATAGGGATATGAACATATGTATTGTGCCAAGAAGAAACAAGCATTTCTGTTTTTCCAGCCATTCCTGCATGTACAGCATTTTGGGCTAAAAAACCACAATAAATATGATCATTAGCATTAGCAGGTAAACTGCGAATGATATAACTTGGATCTATATATTTCAAAGTAATAGGAATTTTAAGACTCGCAAAATATGATTGAATTTTTTCTACTAAAAATTTACCTATATCTCCTAATCTAGGATTTCCTGATGGATCTGTGCCTAAGTCCTGATCAGCAAAGTATTTTTGTCCCGCTCCTTCAGCAACTACAATTACAGCATGTCCTCTTGCTTTTAATCTACGACGTAATGCTTCAAGTAATCCATGTTCACCTTCTAAATCAAAGTCTACTTCTGGGATAAGAGTAAAGTTTACTTCCCTTAAAGCTAAAGTAGCATAAGCAGCAATAAAACCAGAATGTCTTCCCATAAGTTTTACTACTCCAATACCATTATAAGCAGCTATAGCTTCTGTATGTGCAGCTCGAATAGCTTCAGTTGATTTTTCAACTGCTGTATCAAACCCAAAGCTTTTTTCTACAAGATAAATGTCATTATCTATAGTTTTAGGAATACCAATTACACTACACTTTAATTCTCTACGTTTGATTTCTTGAGAGATTTTTTCTGCCGCTCTTAAGGTACCATCACCACCGATCATAAATAAAATTCCAATATTTAATCTTTCAAGTGTATCTACAATTTCTTCTATATTTTGTGGCCCACGTGAAGTACCTAAGATAGTCCCACCTAATTCATGAATACTAGCTACATATGCTGGAGTAAGTTCTATAAGTTCATGACCATATTTTGGAATAAAACCTTCTAAGCCATATTTAAATCCATAAATATTTTTTACTCCATAAACATGATATAATTCCATGACCAAAGCTCGAATAACATCATTTATACCAGGACATAACCCTCCACAAGTAACAATGCCACACTTTAATTTTGCAGGATCAAAATATATTTTTCGTCTAGGACCAGCCATTTCAAAGGAAAGGAAAGGTTGATGATTTTTAAGACAAGTTTCTACATAACTTTGAGTAATATTAACAAGTACTCTTTCTCCTTCTTCTACAAAGTGCCGAATGATATCACCTTTCTTAACAATGGGAGATTCAACCTTTGCTGGGCCAAGGGTAGAGATGTTTGTTTCTATATTTTCTATCAATTCAAACATCTTTTCCCCCTATATATTGATTCATCCACTTTTTCATTCGCTGAATAGCTTTTTTTGTTAAAGGTTGAGGGAAAGGAGTATAATTTTCAGAAAATATTCCTTTTTCCATTAAAGCCCATTTTATCACACCAGGATGTGTATGACAAATTTGATATAATTTTTCTATAGCCAATGCTATGGCAAATATATCTTGATTTTTTTTCATAATTTTTTGCCATAATTCTGGAATAAGGTTTGCTGTAATTGTCATAACACCATCACTAGTAGGTTGATGTAGAAAAGCAAGTTCATCTGCTTCATAAAAATAAAAATCACGACCATGTAAAGCACGCTGATAATTGAGAAAACGTGTTAAATTTCCTTGAAATACCATACCTTTAATAAAATCACGTTTTGTTAATTTCTTAAAAACAGCTGTACGGATATTTTTGTGTTTTAAAAATTTTTTTCTCATTTGTACTAATCTTGGATGATTGTCTAAAATAAATATTGCTTTAGTCTTTGCTCTTAAAGCATCAATATGTTGAGGCAGACCACGATTGCTTCGATACCAAAGTGGTAAAATTTCAATAATAATATGGTTAAAATAATTTTTAATAATTTTTAAAGTAAAATGTGCCAATTTAAAAGTAGAATTTTCATCAGAAGTAGTGATATCAAAAAATAAAGGTATTTTTTTATCCCATAAGTTTAATGCAAGTTCAAATAATGCCTTTTTTTGTTCATAAGTAAAATAAACCCCTTCTAAAGAAAAATTGCTTCCTACAGCTATAGCAGCTACAAATGGTCTGACACTTTCCCAAAGACGTATAAAAGAGTTTTTATCTATTTCCCCATTTTTTTTAAGTGGTGCTAATAATGGACAAATTAAACCTTTTGGTAACATTTTGCTCCTTTAAGTAAAAGAAAAAGTAGCTTTATTTAATAAATCTTTAAGAAATATTGCCCCTAAAAAATGATTTTTTTCATTAACAACACCTAAAACATCTAATCCTTTTTGACGCATAAGTTCTAAAGCATCAATAGCTGGTGTTTTTGGAGAAATAGTTTCTACTTTAATACAGACTTCCTTTACATACATTTTTGCTACTTTCTCTTTCTCAATAAACAATTTTGCTTTTACATTATTATCTATTAATCCCTGTAGTTGTTGTCGTTTTACTACCCAGAGAAATTCATTTTTTACCAATTGTGGGAAAATGGATTTTATTTTCATACTAGGTTTTATAAGCAAAAGATTATCTGTCTTTTGCATAAGATCCTCTACTTTTGGTCCTAACTTTTTTCCTAAATGTCCTGCAGGATGAAAACGACGAAAATCTTCTGCAGTAAAACGCCTTCTTTCAAGTAAAACTACAGCTAAAGCATCTCCCATAGCCAAAGTAGCTGTTGTACTAGCTGTTGGTGCGAGTCCTAAAGGACAGGCCTCTCTTTTTACTCCTGTATCAATTACAATATCACTATGCTTTGCTAAAGTAGAATTAGGATTGCCAGTAAGAGCAATAAGTGGCGCACCTAAACGTTTAAAACTAGGAATAAGGATAGTAATTTCGCCAGTTTCACCACTATTAGAAATAGCTAAAATAATATCTTTTTTTGTTACCATACCTAAATCGCCATGCATTGCCTCTACAGGATGTAAAAAAAGAGCAGGAGTACCAGTACTATTTAAAGTAGCAACAATCTTTCTTCCTATGATGCCTGATTTGCCTACTCCTGTAACAATCACCCGACCATCAGTTTTAAGAATAATTTCTACTGCCTTAGCAAATTCTGGCCCAAGTTTATCAATAATGCCTAAGATACCTTCAGCCTCTATTTTTAAAACTTCTTTTGCCCTTCTTAAGATATCTTTAACCTCTTTATTTTTCATTATTTTTCAAGCCAATCTTTAGAAAATTCTCTTTCAAGAGGAATAGGATATTCTCCATTAAAACAGGCAAGACAGAATTTTTCTTTTGGGATAGTAGCTGCTCTTAATAATCCATCAATACTTAAATAATAAAGGCTATCTAATCCTAAAAATTTTTTTATTTCTTCTACACTTTTGGTAGCAGCAATAAGTTCTCCTTTTGAAGAAAAATCTATGCCATAAAAACATGGATAACGATGAGGAGGACAGCTTACAAGCAAATGGACCTCTTTTGCACCAATTTCTCGTAATGTTTTTATTCTAGTACGGCAAGTTGTACCTCGGATGATAGAATCTTCTAAAATGACAATACGTTTGCCTTTAAGTAATTCTTTTACAGGATTAAGTTTTACTTTTACTCCAAATGCTCGCATAGTTGGAGATGGCTGAATAAAAGTACGGCCTACATAATGATTTCTAATCATTCCCATTTCAAATGGCAAATTAGCTGCTTGAGCATAGCCAATTGTGACATAATTTCCCGAATCAGGAAAAGGCATGACAAAATCAGCTTCTATTAACCTTTCCTTTGCTAATTCCTTTCCTTGAGCTTTACGGAAAAGATATACATTTCTACCAAATATGATGCTGTCTGGTCTAGCAAAATAAATTAATTCAAAAATACAGTAAGCATGACGATGAGCAGAAGGAAGATGAAGTGAAAATGTTTCTTTTTCATTAATAAAGAGAATTTCTCCAGGTTCAATTTCTCTTATATATTCAGCTTCGATTAAATCTAAAGCACAAGTTTCAGAAGCTATAACATAACCACCATTTTTTAATCTACCTAAACATAAAGGGCGAAAACCAAATGGGTCACGAGCAGCAATAAGTGTATCTTCAGTCATAAGTACTAAAGAATAAGCACCTTTTAATTTACTCAATGCTTTAGCTAATCCCTCCTCTAATCCTAAATAAAAGTAACGTACCCAGAGGTGGATAATAATTTCGCTATCCATAGTAGATTGAAAGATAGCACCATCTTCTTCTAATTGTTTTCTTAACTGATAAGCATTTACAATGTTTCCATTATGTGCAATTGCTAATGTTTTTCCTAAGTGATAAACAACAAAAGGTTGAGCATTTCGAAAGAGAGAAGAACCTGTAGTAGAATAACGTACATGTCCAATGGCAATATGTCCAGGAAGATTATTTAAGACTTCTTCATTAAATACCTCTGGTACCAATCCCATTCCTTTGTGTTCATAAACTCTTTTACCATCAGAGACAACGATCCCAGCACTTTCTTGTCCTCTGTGCTGAAGCGCATAAAGGCCAAAATAAACCAATTTAGCTGCTTCTGGATGACCAAAGACCCCAAATATACCACAATTTTCTTTAAACTTTTGCATATTTTAGTTTTATAAACCAGAGCTTCATGAAAAGCAATTCTTTTTATCTATCAAAACAAACAATAAGATTTTTTCCTTTTTGTTTTGCTTGATAAAGGGCTTTATCTACTCTTTCTATTAAAGTAAAACAGTTATCCTCAGGAAAAGCTTTATCAGCTCCTATACTAACAGTAAGGCGTCCTTTTATTCCATGACAATGTGGGATATTTGCTTTATAAACAATATTTATAAGTCTTTTACCCAAAAGACAGGCTCTTGGAAGAGGCGTATTAGGCAAAATTATTAAAAATTCTTCTCCACCATAACGACCAAATATGTCAGTTTTTCTTATGTTTTCTTTTATAAGATTCGCCAATTCTTTTAAAACTTTATCTCCAGCAAGATGACCATATGTGTCATTGTAAAGCTTAAAATTGTCTATATCAAGCATAAGTAGAGAAAGTGGTAAATTGTGTCTTTTTAATTGAGAAAGTTCTAAATTAAGCATTTCAAGAAGTCCTTCTCGATTTAAAATACCTGTTAAAAAATCAATTCTTACTTTTTCTCTAAGTTTTATATTTTCTTTAATAAGATTGACAATATTTTTAATTTTTAACCGCAATTCAGATTCAGACAATAATTTTGTCTTCTCAATAAAATCTATAGCACCTAATTCTAAACCCTCTAAACGACTATCAATATCATCTTTTACTGTATAAAAAACAATTGGTATAGAAGTTAAAGCAGGATGTTGTTTTATTTCTTTCACTAAAGTAAAGCCGTTTTTTTCAGGCAAAATTATATCCATGATAATCAGATGAGGATTTGTTTGAAAACAAAGAGGAATAACTTCTTTTGGAGATTTAGCTATTATTACTTTAAACCCCTCTTTCTTTAATATACGGCTTAAAAGACGCTGCATGGCTGGGTCATCTTCTACAATCATTATTTTAATTTGTTCCATATTCTTTTACCTTTTGACAAAGTTGGGTGAAAAGAAGATTTACAATTTCTTTCTCTCCTCTTTTAATCTCTTCTTCTAACATTTTTCCTAAAAGGGAAATTTCGGTGAATCCATAAGCTTGACCAGAGCCTTTTAGATTATGGGCTAGACGTAAAAATGTATCAATATCTCCTGTTTTAAAAGCACTTTCCATTTTTTGGATAGTTTCTTTTAAGTAATTAACATAATATTTTCTATCTTCCTCTTCTTCAACTTTTCTGCTGGCTTCAATATATTTTTTTAATATACATAAAATTTCCCTTTTACTTACTGGTTTAGCTAAATAGTCATCTGCACCAGCTTCCAAACAACGTTTCTTATCTTCTTTTAAAGCATAAGCTGTAAGAGCAATAATAGGAATATTTCTTGTCTCTGGATCTGACTTAAGATGTCTTGTTGCTTCATAACCATCTAATTTTGGCATTCTCATATCCATGATAATAAGATCATAGGTTTTTTTATGAGCAGCATTAATAGCTGATTCACCATCTTCTACGACATCTACACTAATTCCTTCTTTTTCTAAAATATTTTTAATAAGACGCTGGCTGGCAGGATCATCTTCAGCTAAAAGCACCAAACCTTGAGGTATTTCAAGAAATTTTTTAAGTAATCCAATAACTTTTTCTTTGTTTTCTCCTTCTTTTTCCACTAATGCTATTGTTTTTTCTTTTAATTCATAAATTTTTCTTTTACTAAGTTTCTTTGATATAAATACAACTATTGGGACATCTTTTATTTTGTTAAATTTTAAATTTGAAAATAATTTAAATATGTCAATTTTAGGCAAAAATGGATTAATCATAAGAAGAAAAGGGATTTTTTGATTTAGTGCTTCTATTGCATCTTTAGCTGATAAAAATGTTTCTGCTTTGTATCCTAATTTTTTAATAATTTTTGCTATAAATTCAACTGTAGTTTCATCATTATCAATAATAAATATATCACCTTTTCT
>Ga0209410_1000938_pt1 | contig 13970 bp, 24 predicted proteins | sample Mar14436cmmetaG_FD_184135 | JGI IMG/M metagenome (GOLD analysis project Ga0209410, IMG submission 184135) | Marine hydrothermal vent microbial communities from Guaymas Basin, Gulf of California to study Microbial Dark Matter (Phase II) - Marker... ... | reverse complement strand
TTGAGAGTCTATTGTGTATGGAGTTTCTCCTATACCGTCTCCGTTGGAGTCGCATCCTGAATAGTCACCGTAGAAGTTACCGCCTATGTATGACGTTCCTATTATGCTTGTTCCTGCCTGTAAGGTCGTGTTCCAATAGTTCTGATGTGATATGTATGATGCGTTGATTCCGTTGAGGAAGTAGTTGTCATAAATGATATTTCTTTCTGGATGTATATTTAATGGGTCGTAATCACGCATAGACAAAGGAAATGTTGAATTCAGGATTGAGTGTCTTAAGATGGTATTGTTTCCAGATATACCAACATCGTAACTTGACATGCCTGAAGATTTAACGTATTCTATTATGCTCTGTCCTGAATTTCCGTTGCTAACCATTAGACACCTGTAGGCATTCTGGCACGTGACATTACTTACTGTGATGTTGTCCTGACAGTTGTAGAATCCTAAAAGCATTCTACCGCAGTCGTTACCAGAACCGTATAGTTCAAGGTTTTGGAGTGTTGCGTTTGTTACGTTGCCTATATTCAAGAAGTTCGAGAACCTGTAGCACGAGTCGAAGTCTCCTCTTGCTCCGTTTAGATTAATTGTTTGCGAGTTGTGTAAAAGGTATGCAGTTACTCCGTGTGAGCCAGACCATGTAGAGTTGACGTTAGCGTAAAGGTTGTTGGCATAGATTTCCTTTGCTTCTACATTTACTGCTGTGAAGTCTGACAGGGTCTGCTTAGAGTTCAGGGTTAGGTATATGTCGCTTAGTGATGCTGTAACCTCATCGTGGTCGCACCAAACAAAAATTATGTTTGGATGCTGGACTTCGGATTGTGTAGTGTATTTTACCGTTATGTTTTCAAGATTTACGTTGTTAATGCAGAATAGATTTATTCTTGTGGCACACGCATCACATGTAACCGAACTGTTACTGAATTCATACTCTATGTTCCTCAAAGTTATAGTCTCGTTAACGTAGTAGTTGTCCTGAAAGTTTATGCTTGATGCATTATAGAAGCTGTCCTTTATTATGCAGTTCTGTATGGTTATGTTGGTTATGTTTTCGCTTATAGAACCGAATGGATTGCCATAATCATAATCGGTTATGGTATGCCATTGACAATCGAACAAGACATCGCTTGTGCTGAAGTAGAAGCAAAAACTTTGATTAGTGACTATGTCGTTCTGGAGATAGTATTCTCCTGCTGTGTTTATGACTTGACATGATGTTACATCTGTAGCCTGAACATTACCGATTAACAAAAATAAGAACATCAATCCTAACAAAACCGAATTCTTATTCATACATAGTTTTATTGTATTAACAATATAAATTGTTTTGTATTACAATCAGTATAAAATAAGCAAGGATGTTATAAGCATCATGAAAATAAGAAGATAAATTAAATAAAGCATATCCTGTGTTAAAAGATACGATATTGAGTTAACGAAATAGATAAGAAAAATAACCATGACTATCACAACTACAAACATCACAGCTCTCCATCCTTCGTTTTCTAAAAGGCTCATTCTCTCACTCCAAATCTCCAGATTAGATATATTATAAGACCTATCACACCAGCTATTATTATACCGTAAAGATATTTGGTTGCTGGGTCTGGTAGGCATCTGTTGTTTGCACAGCCGTAGTCACATGGTATGGTTTCGTTTCTTGTTATTGTTCTGCATTTATTGTCTATGCAGATTTTGTATGTGAGTTCTTTTACCAAAGTCTGGTTATCAGCACAAACATCGTGGTTGCTTATAAGTTTTGGTTCTGGCATTGTTGCAAAGTATTCCCACATCCTTCTGAATAAATCAGTAACATGAATCTCTCCACATCCTCTTATTTCCTGATATTCTTCATGTTCAACAAAGAAATAATTACGTTCACATGAATGAATGACTATGTCGTCTACATAGAAGTAATCGCCTGTTCCAGACATTGCTGATTCGAAGGCTATTATGTTGTTGCCCAAATTATATCCCGACAGGTTGAACTGATAGTAGTGATAAACATTGTCGTCGTCTCCATTCTGCCATGTATGAAGCAGGTGATAAGTTCCGTCCCAGAAGTAGAAGTATGCTTCCTCTCCTGACTCGAATGACCTTGCTTTAGCCCAGAACCCTATGTAAGTCTGGTCTGGGTCTGTTTGGAATAGGTTATTAACAGGTCTCTCTGCCCATCCGTTGCCTCTCCTTAATCTCATGTGATATGTTCCATTGTAAGGAGTTCCTGAAGATGTTATCGACACATCTCCATCCGTATACCACACATCTGACCAGCCATAACCACCAGCGAAATTTCCTGACTCGAATCCATCATAGGTTCTGTTCCAGCACGTGTAATTATATGCTAATTCTGGTAAATAACAGAAGACAGATATAACGTAGTTTCCTTCTATGTTTGGAATAATGACATCAAGATAGTAAATTCCTTCAATTCCTAAATTATTCATTGAAACATTATCTAACCATTTTGTCATGTTTGGATAAAATATACTAACAAAACAAGTTGCATTGTTTAAAGGGACACCATCATCTTTTAGCTGAATAGCCACTTTTGAGGGTTGTCCAGCATAATAGTATTCAGTTCCTGTCAATTCTATTGTATATCTCTGGTTTTGGTAGATTTTTCTTGTTAGGTCATACTGTATCTTTCTTGCAATGGTTTCGTTCTCTGGCAGTTCCTGTGGTGGTTCTACAGGCATATCACGACACGATATTCCGTCCTCGTCGCAACCGTATATGCATTTCTCTTTTTCGCATATACATCTCCTTGTTAGCTTATCGTATTCGCACTTGAAATAGTGTATTGAATCTATGCAGAACTCTGGTTTGCACATTACAGGGTCTGGATAAGGAGTTACCACCTGACCTTTTACCGACATGACGAAAGATAGCATTAACAAAACCATGATTCCCATTATGGCGAACGATACCAGCATCTTGTTCATAGCTCCTCTCCTCTTTCGAGCATGTTTTCTAATAGTTTTTGCTCGGTTTTGTGGCTTTTTTTGTCCAAATCCATCCATTTCATTATTATTTTTGTCTGTTCTTTTTGTATTTCAATCATCTCTTTGAGTATGTCTATTATCACATCCAACCTTTCTTTAACGTTGCACTTCTTCTTTTTCATCATCCACCACCTGCTAACCAATTCGGCAAGATGTATATCAGTATTGCTATTAATATTGGAAGGAAGATTATTATGTATATCCACCAAGGAATTCCCGTGCAACCAGATGTTATAATGTTGATTGTATACCATATCGAAGACAGAGCGTCTGCTTGGCTCGAAACGTTGTATTGCATCTTGAACGTCTCGAAGGAAGGACAGTTCACACCAACGAGGTATGAAGAATACATTCCTATCAGTATGATTAGTATAATCTGCAAGGTTACCAAGTAATAAAAAGTCTGCAAATTACCAGCACCTTTCATAGATTCACCCGTGTTTTGTAATCTCCCTCGCTAATAATATACCGAGACCTATCAATATCATCAGACCTATTATTGGTTCTACGAATCCTGTTATCAGACCAACAACGAAAAACATGAACATAACAGCAATTCCTAACTGCCATGGCATCTCGTTTATGCTCAATCCTCTACCCAAATAGTAGACAGAACCTATACCAACTGCTATCGAGAAGAATGTCCAAAGTATTGTCGGATTCCATATCCACAGCAACCAATAAGGTGTTATTGCGTATATCCAATCCTCGAATCCCCACTTCTTAGCAAGACATTCTCCTTCCGAACAACCAGATGGGCATATCTCGTAGTGTATGGTGCAGTTCTTGTCGCAGTATAAGGCTATGTCATAGAATTCGTAGAGTCCTGTGGTTTGGTTGTATGAGTAGCCCCATTCCTTTGGAATAATAACATCTGGTAGAGAAGCGACCTGTATGCCATGACCTGTTCCTACTATGCAAACTTTTTGACCAGCATTTTCTTTATCGCAGGTGTATGTGAATTCCCATTCTCCTAACTTGAATAGCATAGAAGTTCCGTATTCACAGTTTCTTAATTCCTCGCAGAACCCTTCGGTTTCGTTGCAGTATGTTTCGCACTCTCTTATCTTGCCTATGCAGTAACCATCAGAACCGCACAGACCAACTAACATCGTGTATGGGTCTATGCATGTTGAGTTGCAGTCCCTGTCATTAACGCACTCGTAACCTGTTGATACATCGTAGCATCCTTTTTCGTCGTCGCAGTATATTGGACATTCTTCTACCGTGTATCTGCATATTCCATCGCATGATGTTAGTTTATAATAATTGTTAAACGCACAGAAACTCGATTCACAGTCGCTCATGTCAACGCATGGAATCTCTGACGATGTGAATGGCAATATGAAATCGTGTTCCGTCAGAACATCCTTGTAAACCGTCATCGTGTCGTTGTATAATTTTCCTGCATAGCTTAGATTCATTGTTAGAGTGAATGATGTTCTGTTGTCGTCGAAGAATAGATATGCTGGGAATTCATTTACTTTCTTGGTTAATGATATGTTGTAGAACACACCTTTTCTAAACCAAGTTATGTTGTCAGAACCGTTTAGGTATAGTATTGCGTTTTTAGGAAATATCTCCACGTCGTCTAAGGTTTTTAGGTGTATCTTTACCCTTGTTGCTAACGGTTCTAATTTTCTGTTAATTTTTGTCGTGTATATCGGATTTCCTAACGCATCGAACTTAACTAATGTTAGACCCGTTTCTGTTAGGTTAACATAACCACTTTTTTCTATTGTTAACAAGAATTCTTTTGGACTTCCTTTTGTTGTAACAGAGTAAGAGCATGTTCCCGTTTGGTTTAAAGAAAGATACGGATTTTGAATCGGGTTTGTCGTTATAACACACCTTCCTGAAGATGATGTTGAACACGAATCGCTGTCGAGATATACCTGTGCGTTGCTTATCGGATTTGATGTTAAACCATCAATTACTGTGAACTGAACGTCTGAATCAGATAGATAGGTTACGTATATATATGTTGTCAGACAGAGCGATGATAGGTTTTCTATTTTATAGTATGAAGGAACTACGTTAAGTGATTGAAGGGTTATGTTTATTCCTGATGTGCATGATGTATATAGAGATACGAAACTGCCGTAGCCAGACGATGTCTCGTTTCCACATTGTAAAGTTACAGAAACCTGCTCTGGGTCGTATGTTTCTGATGTCTGGTTGTATTTGTATATGAATAGGTTGAATGTTCTGTATTGCTTTTCGTATGCGTATATTCCTTCGTTAGTTCCTCTCCTTTCGAATACCCATGTTTTCTTGTTTCCTGAGAAATAAGCATCTGTCATTGGTATCGTCTCGTTTGCCGATGCGTTAAAGGGATAGTATAGCGAAAGAGATGAGTATGTCGTTAGGTCTGATGTCGTTGTTAGATATATGCCGTTGGTTATGTTTGCCGAATCGTTGTGCCTGTATACAATCATGTTATAACCGTCGTAGTAGTGAATTCCTTGATAATCGGTTGTTGGGAAAGAGCCGAGAGATGTGAAGGTTAGGGTTGATACCCAACCAGCAAGATTAGTTCTCGTTCTTACGAACAATTTGTATCTAACAGTTCCTGCCTTTTCGGTAACAAAACCTCTCGCCTCTATGTAATGCTGTGTGCATGGTGCAGAAGTGCAGTATGCTGTAGTTGAACCTATTGAACCGTAGTCATGAATGACAGAGCAGTTGTCAGGGTCGAATGCCCTCAAGTATATAGTCCCAGCTCCGTATGGAAACTGCAAACCCAATATGTTTCCTGACGAGTCGTAACCGAGAAAGATTGTATCTGTATTTACCGAACATAAAGTTGTTAGAGTGTTTAGGTCGTATTTGTATGATGTTCTGTAGTTAGTCAGGTAAAATATGTTCTGTGTTGAATCGTAATAGACATCGTAAGGCAATGAATAGTTTGTTCCGTATGATAGCAGGTTTGACTCTGCCGTGTAATCTATATATGCTAAAACAAAACTTTTTGAAATTGTTTTGAAACTATCTCCAGATACGTAGGCAGAAACTCCTCTGCCTACTGCTATGTTGTCGTAAGTGAGCATTATGCAGTTGTCGTGATTTGAATCACATGCTACTTTAGGAGAGTAGTAATCCGAACCGATTATTCCTATAGGAACTTGCCATCCGTTTGTGTATTCTTCTTGAGCGTAAGCTAATCCAGATAACAAAATCAGAACTATAGGTATAAGTAAGTTTGCCCATTTCATAATTGTTTTTTCACCTTTCGATTTAAATTGTTGTGTATTACACAAGATAGCATATATCCTATAAGCAAGGACGATGTCGTTGATAATATGAAAGACAACACCAAAACCGATAGTCCGTAGGTGTGAAGCTCGTTCATGGTCATCGACTGTTTGATTCCAAAGCCAATATCTACTTGCTTGTTTAAAACGCATCCGTTGTATGCAATATCAACAGCCCACAAACCTTTGGAGAAAGACATAGACATAAGAATAACCAAAATCATAAATCCCAATATGAACACGGTTTTTTCGTTCATATTTCCACAGGAACAGGAACTATATGAGTCATGTTAGCACATATCCGACACGCAATCTGTTTGCAGTAGTTGTAACCAGCTTCCCACTCGTGTCGGCAGTTTAGTGCGAACCAGATGAATATGATTATTAGAATTATGTCGAGTATCATCAGTATCAATTCTCTCCTTTCCTTGCTCTTAACGTATTTGTTAAGCAGGTATCCCATACTATTGCTCCTTTGATAAGCTTTTCAGGTATTCGTCTATCTTATTCTTCCAATACTCCTCTGCGTATTTGTCTGCGTCTTCCCATCTCTCGAAGTATTTAGTTCCGCACTCTTCACAGTCGCATTCGTATCCGTGTGCTGGGTTATAGTTTGGTTGGAATATCAGTCTCGGTGGCTTGGCAACGGGATTTTTTGAGTCATCTTCCATATCTACTTCCTCGTCTGTATCATACATTCTCATAAAATTGAGTATTCTCGCACCGTATTCTCCTATGTATATCGGATGGTCTTGAGTGTAGAAGTATACGGTTTTCATCAGGTTCTTTGCCTTCGGGTATCCTGTTCTGAATATGGCTAATCTGCACACGGTCTCTAATCTGTTCAAAACAGGAATTGCCGTGAAGTCCTGAACCTTTCTTATCCTTCCATCTACCGTGTCCAACACCTGTGCCGTGAATAGGTATGTTAGATGTCTTTTTCTGCTCCTTGCGAGTATGTCAGCCGTGAATTGGTTTTTGGTTGTTCTCGACATTCTCGCATCGCACACTCTCCACAACTCGTCCATACATGCTACTCCGTCCTTCATGTAATTGAATTGCGATACGTATTCTATGTAGTAGTAAGGTATCCCGAACAGGTGATAGTTGCTGAACACCTTCATCTTCCTGTAAAACCAATTCCTGAAGGTTAGATAGGTCAAGCTGAGCGTTTTTCCGCTTCCAAGCTCACCGCATATCCCGAACAGAACCATACTAATCGTCCACGTATTTTACCTTTGCTTTAACTCCCATCTCGTTAAGAAATTTTTGAAGGTTTTTTTCCATTTTTTTATGTTTTCTCATTAGCTTGAACGCCTTTTGTAGTTGTTTTGGCATGAATGAAGGTATTTCGACTATGACCTTGTCGCCTTCCTTTCTGTAAAAGAACGGAAAGACATCTGGCAAAGGAATCTGTGTCTGTATTGGAGAAACGTATCCGAGTTTTTCTGTCATCTTTTTTGCCTTTTCAAGTTGTATTTTGTATTCCTTTTCACCTTCCTCTTTGAAAATCTTTAACGCTTCGAGTATCGAATTCGCATCTCCTTCTATCTCAAACCTCATATCAATCACGTGGTTTGTTTCAACTTTCCGAACATTGTTTCTCTTTTTTGCTTAACCAAATCTGCTAACTTTTCTGCAAGACTTTTTTCCTCTTCTTCCTCTGGTGGTTTTTCGTATCCATACATCTCTTCTATCTCTTCCATCTTTGACTTTTCTTCGGTCATGATATCACCTCATGACAGGGTTGGAAATATATCTCCGAGTTTGCCACCTTTTCTTTTTATCTCTGCGAATTCTCTTATTCCAGATGTTATGATGACAAACTCGGTTCTTCCAGCCCTTAACTTAGATATTCTTAATAATAGGAATTTTTCTATAAATTCGTTAACCATTTTTGAACCGTATATCTCGGATATGGTTTTCATTAAAGGTATGATAAAGACCTCTTTTGGTGTTACATCTGTTACCGTGTATAGTTTTCTGTCATCTGGTTCAAGCAGTTCAAGAGATATTCTCGCTAACGCTTCCTCTGTTCCAAAAACATCTCTCTTATCCATCGAGGCTTCGCTTCTTTCCATGTTATCACGTCAGGACGTAAAAGTATAGGAAGTTGGCTATGGCTGATATACCGAGAAATATAAGGAACAGGTGAAGTCTGGTAAGTTTTCTTTCCTTTTTCTTTTCAGAAGATTTGGCTGGGTATTTTCCAAGACCTTCCAGCCAATGCATGTCGTGAATTAGGGTTAGTAATTGTGGTAGTTCTTTCATTTCTTCTGGTGATTTGAAGTTTATGTCCACAGGTTCTAACTCGTATTTTATAGCTTGGTTTGGTTCGAGTTCTATGTAGTTTTTGTCCTCTATGACCGTTTCTTTTACCCTGAATGTCATCGGTATTATTTTGTTCCACTTGAGTATGTATAGGTTGTATTCTTTACCGAATCTTCCCTTTACACGAATTGGTTTTGCCTTGTCAACGAGAAAGGTTTTGTCGTCTATCTTAACCATTCCGTCTTTTACGTTTATTCTTCTCTCTTCGCCCGTGAAGTCCGTGTTAAGTATTATTGCCTTGTCCATTGTTAAGCACCTTCTCTATCTCTAAAACAAGTTCCGTGAATCTTTTTCCCTTGTCAGTTAATGCCCATATCTTTTGGTTTCTGTCGTTAATTCCGACGCATTTTATTAGATTGTTTTCACGAAGGTATTTAGAGATAGCATAATACGACAGCAAAGGGTATCCTTTGAAGTCGTCTTTGGTTGCACCGTTGTTTTTGTTGTTTAGAACCTTTACGAAATCTATTATCTTTCTTGACAGGACTAAATCCATATTTTTAATTTGTGTTAAATAGTATTTAAAGATTTTTGAAATGTTTTGTATTTGTAATTAGTAACTACTTTTTATTGGTGAATTTTGTATGTTTAATTAGGTGATGCAAATGGCAGTCGAAATGAAGAGTTACGTTAAGACGTTTGTTGGTGGTATAGTAGGTGTAGTGATTACAGCGAATCTTATACTGCCTCTGCTTAATGCGACCAACCAAGTTGCTGGTCAAGTGCCACTATTATCCGCTCCGATAGTCGGGACAGTCGTTGGTGCAGGAGTTCTTTTGTTAATAGTGGACATGTTCATTTAAGCGAGGCAAGTGAGTGCCAGAGACTCCAACCCAGAAACCTTCCCTTTTTTCTTTACTTTTAGTTAGGTGATTTAATGGAACTGAGAAAAAGAACTTGTGAACATTTACTCGATGAGATGTATGCTTGTATTATAAACGAAACTAACAAACAAATTGAAAGAACAAAAAAACATATAGAACTCGGTCATAGAGGTTCTGCATTAGAACCAAGAGATTATAAAAAAGAATATGAATTATTGATAAAACGCAAAGACTTACTTCACAGGTTATATAATTTTTTAAAAAGTAAGTGTTCTGATTTACCAACATAGATTGAACCATCTGCACTTGTGACCGTTTTTTCGTATGCATTCGTCTTTCGTTATAACAGTTTTGTGGGTTTCGCAGTAGGTTTTTCGTTTCATGTTATAACTAATCGTCCAATTTTTCGAGTTGTTCCTGCCATTCTTTGATTTTATTTTGAATGTGTTTTTTCAGCATCCACTTCAGTTCTTTGATTCGTTCTTTCTCGCATCTTGGACATAACGCTCTTGGGATTTCGATTGTGATTTTGATTTTTTGGGTCATGATTTCACATCATCAATATAATATTTCCAATGCTACAACACGTCCCTTTTTATCTCTATCTACAATCAGCCATATACCACTAATATCGTAAGATTCAGATTCTTTTATTTTGCTCTTCTCAAGAATTATAAAGATTGAATGACATTCTTTGTCAACATCAATTATAGGCATTTCATTTTGTTTTTTCATCCTTCCTACACTCCTTAATCTCCCCCAGCCATCGACGGTGGCGACCCCAAGAGCGTTTCTGTCTTGAAGGGTTACCCATGTGAGGGCGTTGGAGACCACCGTCGATTTTTTCGCTCGCACGAGCGGGCTGTTTAGGGTATGACATCAGGAAACCATTTTTTGATTAAATTCTTTATTCTTGTGTTTAAAACACGATAAACTTGTTCGGCAATTTTCCAATGTTCGTCATATTTTTTCCTTTCTTCCTCAGTTTTGGCATTTAATTCTTTCTCTTCATATTCTTCCATTTCCTTTTTCCAATACACTATGTCCTCTTCAACATCCTTTATCAATCCCCGAACTGCTGATTTGATTAACTCAATTAACTCCAACCGTGAAACCAGCAAATAATCACACCCCGAACAGAGACCGTCATCATCATGTAACCAAAACGACCATATTGGATAACCATTGCTGTCCTTTTGCTCAAACCTTATTGGATTTACTATTTTGGCGTCACATTTTTCTATCAAATTTCTGAAATCCAACTTCAACGGCTCATTCTTTTCTGGCATTTTCGGTCACCTTCTTGAACGCCAATTTAAAGAGCCATTCGTTGTATTGGTCTTTCCAATCATAGAATGGTCTCATTTCCTTTCCAGCAATAATAACATCTCCGAACTTCTTTTTGAATTGTTTTCTATACTTCTTTTGTTCATTCCAGAACAAAATAGGTTTATCCTTATATTTCAAGTAAAACTTACACGCTAATTCGACACGATGAAGAACTTCGATGATGATGTCTGATGCTTTGTAACTGTAATAGCTACCTAATGGATTTCTACCAAACATTTCCCTAAGTTGTTCCCAAATGTCCTCTAAATCTAACGGTTTTAGTTTTTCTTCAGTCATCTTTCCACTTCCTTTAAAACCCTATAAACATTATCTCTGCCCTTATGGTTTCTATACCAATTGAAATAAGGATTCTTTTCTGATACCCACATAGGCGGTCTTATGGATTTATTATCCTTTTTTGAGTAAAGCTGAACCTTAATCCATCTTGTCACACAAATCACCAGCTATGTAACCATCAAGGAATCCCTTGAGATGTTTTTTCTTAACCAATTTTCCGAATATTCCGATTGGTTGGTCGGTGCTGAACGAGTCGTGATATACGAACAAGAAATCTGGGTCTTCGTAAAACTTAAATCCAAGCTTCTCGTATTCTTCAAAGCCATCTATTTTAACCTTCCAGCCTTTCATTCTTCTCACCTCTTTTTGTTATAACACTTTTCAAGTGAAGTAATGCATCATTCCATCCACGCAAATACAACACATTGTTAAACAAATTATCTTCGACATGAATTCTGACAGTTGCATCGTTTTCTGTAGCCATTTTTTGATAGTTAAAATATTTGATAGCCAATCTTTTTTCTGTGTATTTACGAATCCTTTCAATCTCCTTTAATAGTTCTTTAATCTGTTTTTTTAGATACCCTAATTCTGCCTTTTGCCAACAATACGTTTCCCACAAAGCACTAAGCACGTCTGGGTATGCAACCGTGTCCCATTTTTCTGGGTATTTCAGTTCCTTCTTTACCGTTTTTTCCAAACTCTTTGATTCGGTTATTTTCTCACCTTCTCAATCTCTTTTCTAATCTCTTTCAGGTTGTAATCGATTATCAGTATGATTCCAACTACTACCAAAAAAAGCGACTCGATATACATCGTAATCTGCTCTGACAAAAAGAAATGTAAACTCAAAGCAAATCCAATTAATGCAGTTATGAACCCGAAATTGAACTGAAAGCGATTCATTCTTTCACCTCCTTCACTATATCCCTATGTGTTATCATCATAAAATCCACCGTTTACTATACCCTGTGCATAAAAACCAATCTCATAAATATCACCGTGATTTTTTATCAAAAATCTTTCCAACTGCTTTTTCGTTGTGAACTACCCTACCCTGAAGGATAGGGCTTCCAACTTCAATGGTCTCTCCAACCATCTCATCGCTGGTTCTGGCTGGTTCACGACAACCCATAGGTATCAGAGAACCTGCTCTGATACCTATATTGATTGCTGAATTTATGTCAGCATTGTATTCCAGACCGCAATCCAGACACCTAAACAAACTCTGGGTTGGTCTTTCTGTGTTTTTTGAATTACATTTATGGCATATCTTTGATGTCCATGCTTCCCTTACTATTAAGCATGGTATTCCTCTCTCCTCACACTTATACCTTATCATCTTCGCTATTCTTTGAAAACTCCATGAGTTTACTATCTTTCTCAACTTTTTATTTCTATTGCCTCTCCTCTGGTTTGTTCTGCAATATTTTGGATAACCAACCACAACCATTGCTTTGTGCTTCTCTGCTATTTCCACAATCCTCTTTGAAATTATGTGGTCATATTCCTGTTTGTAGGTTTTCTTCAGGTTTCTTATCCGTTTCAGAACAGTGAATTTTCCCAAACTCTGCATTTTTGAATAGTATTGCTCTATGCTGTGTATCATTCCCAACCTCTTTCCATCCCTGAATATGTAAACATCCTGTTTGCTGAATGTTATTGAAGGAGACAACAGCACTGCTGTTGCACTCCTCCGAACACCCAAGTCAATCGCTAAAACCTTCTGTGTCTGGATTTGTGGTTTGGATTTTTCAATTACAATATGAGCATAAAACCTCTTTCCTTTCTTTACAAAAGCAACGGATTTAACAACACCATCCTTAATCTTCCTGACCTGATAATATCCATAATCCAGAGGTATCGTTATCCTTTCTCCTTTCTTTAATGTTGCTATTCTAATCCAATATTTAGATAATTTTCCTTCAGACCATTCTGTAAACTCAAAGGTTCTGTTGTCCTGCCATATAGGAATTTTCTTGTTTTTGAATTTTGGTCTGGTTTTCTTGCCTTTCCTTTTTTTGTATGATTTCCAGACCTCTCTTGCCTTCATATAACATTGTTGTAAATGAGCAGAATTTAATCCTGTTATTTCCTTCACCTTTTTCAGATGTTTGTTCAAATCGGATAACTTTACCGTATTGTTTTCCTCAATGAAATCAAGAAACAGGTTGGTTGCATAAGTCAAACGAGCAGTTAGGTTATCAAGATAATTTACCTTCTTTTTTGTTGCCATTCTGTGAATAGGGAAAATTATTGTTTTTTGCATTGTTCAATCAACCTCTTGATAACATCTTCATAGGTTTCTCTTGGATGTATTTTCAATTTTTCCAATTTTTTCTTTGTTTCCTTATGTAATGCTATTGTTTTATAAGGCATAATAATATGTTGTGAGATAATATATATAAAGTTATCGGCTCTCATCTCCTACCTGAAGGAAGGAGACTTCTCGCCGATAAAGTTAAATTGTATGTAAAACAATTCATCCGTATAGGTATTTCTACAAACCACAAAATACTTTCTTTTTTGTTTTATGAGTTTCTTAACCAATCTATTAAAATCATCTTCTTCGTCGAAAACAATTTTATTTTTCATTCTTTCACCTTCTTGATTTCTTTATATATGTTTTCTGCACACTTGAGGTATCCCAACCAGAACTGCGTTCCGTAGTGGACAAAACCGTTCTTGTCTATGTATTCCAAGACCTTCCTCTGAGCTTTTTCGTATTCCTTTTCTATCACTTCTACGATGTGGTTTCTTTCGAGCCAGATGTATGTCATAACCTCTTCCTCTCTTTGAACTTCTTTATAACCTCTTCCTGCTCTTCTTCGGTCAAAGAGTTGAACCAATGAACAAACTCCTTGACCTTCATCTTCCACATCCATTCCTCTTCTATGCTCATAAATTATCACATAAAGACACCACTAATC
>Ga0209410_1000935_pt1 | contig 13975 bp, 13 predicted proteins | sample Mar14436cmmetaG_FD_184135 | JGI IMG/M metagenome (GOLD analysis project Ga0209410, IMG submission 184135) | Marine hydrothermal vent microbial communities from Guaymas Basin, Gulf of California to study Microbial Dark Matter (Phase II) - Marker... ... | reverse complement strand
GAAATACCAAGGCATTGGCTATCAATTCATGAATACCACCTACATCTACTGCAGGACACCAATATTCCATCATAGAAACCAAAGTAGCTCTATCAATGGCACAGATACACAGAAGCCGATTCACTCCGTGTTTTTCATGCACATATTTTACCGCACTCCCCCTGCATATACCGCCTCTCATGCGCATCTCTAAAAATTCATCCGAACCTACACCACTTCCACCTGCACAACAAAAGGTTTTTTCTCTAATAGTATTCTCAGGCATCTCATAAAAATTATTACAACATGCCCTAATACAATATCTTGGTTCTTCAAAGAGTCCCATGGCCCTAGAAGGGTTACAGGAATCATGATAGGTAACTATTAGATGGTCATTTCTGCTTGGGTCTAAATCTAATTTACCATGTCTGATTAAATCAGCCGTAAACTCACAAATATGCACCATCTTTGTAGACCTTGCATTCTCAAATACCGTGCCAGTAATAGGATTAACCGGCACTTCCAAAAAATCCGCAGGACCATTCATGGTATCCATGTATTGATGCTTATCCCGCCACATGTGGCCACACTCTCCCCCAATAATCCACTTCACCCCTAATCTTTTAGCCTCAGCATATATCTTGGCACTAAGTCTCTTTTGTGCCTCATTAGAAGTAAACATCCCAAAATTTCCACCCTCACCAGCATATGCACTCCAGGTATAACTAAGACCATATTTTCTTTTTAGCCATTCAAATAACATCATATAACCGGCACAGGTATAAGTGCCCTCTGTGCCGAAATAATCACCAGAAGGAGCAACAAATAAGATATCTGCACCTTTTTGATTAATAGGGGTTTCTATCTTGATTCCAGTAACAGCCTCTATATCGTCCTCTAAAAATTCAAATGTTTCTTTAAAGGCATGTGGTTGAATACCAAGGTGATTCCCTGTGCGTTGACAATTGGCTACTGGTTCTATGGTCCAAGCTACATGTAGACCCAGAGAAGTAAGGAGCTCACGCATAAAAAAGGTGATCTCACAGGTATCAATGCCATAAGGACAGAAAACCGAACAACGACGACATTCTGTGCACTGAAACGCATAATAAAATATTTCCCTCAACACATCCTCATCAAGGTCTCTAGCACCGGCAAGCTTTCCTAAAACCTTTCCTGAAGTGGTAAAATATCTCCGATATAACGACCTGAAAAGTTCCGCCCTAAGCACTGGCATATTCTTGGGGTCTCCACCCCCAATAAAAAAGTGACACTTATCCGCACAGGCACCACACCTCACACAGATATCCAGAAAAAGCCTAAAAGAACGCCACCTTTTAAGCCTATTCTCCATCCCTTCTATAAAAATCTCCTTCCAGTTTTCTGGAAGTTGCCAATCTTCTGAACCTACTTCCCACTCTCTGGGATTTGGGAAACCCATGTATTTTAGATGCTTTTCACGCGCAGCAAAGCAATAAGTTCCTTTTTTATACACAGGTTTGGTTTCCATCCATGGCTTTTCAGGTGGAACATAGTCTATAGACCTCAATAATTCATCTTTTTCTGGACAAAACTCTCCAGTTTCTACTGCCATTTTATTCCTCCTTATCTAGTGGTATGCCTGCGGCTTTTATTTTATCTTTGAATTCCTCTTCCCATTCTTCATAGGTGTGAATTACAACTGGAGGATTCCAAGGATTAATATGCCTAACAGCCCGATTATTATTGGCTAAATTCCGCGTAGGACTAAGAAACACTCCTGCCATGTGGGTCAGTTTGCTAAATGGGAAATAGGCAAAAAGAACACTTACCAAAAAAATATGGACATAAAAAATAGCACTAATACCCTCAGGTAGCCTAGGATGAAATGTGGCTAATCCCATAGTCAATTCCTTTACAGCCACTATATTGGTCTTAAAGATATAGCGCATAAGAATGCCACTAAGAGCAATGCTTATTATAAGAAAAAGAGGAAAATAGTCAGCAGGAAGAGAAATATAACGCAATTTGGGATCAAAAACCCGCCTAGCCAAAAGGAATAACAAGGCTGCCACAAGAACTATACCACTCAAATAGAGCGCAGGTATGGTAATCTGAAAAAACCCATCTATTTTTTCAATAAGGCGCACAAAAAAGGGAGTAGGCTCTGTAAAAAACCTCAGATGTCTGATTAAAACTACCAAAAAAGAATAGTGAAAAGTTATAGCCCCTAACCATAGCCATTTGGCAGATACAAAGGAAAGCCGCTCTCCATGTCTTACGGTCTTGGTATTTCTAAACAAACTGCGGAAAAAAAGCACCTCAAGCACCATCCTGCCTATTACATCAAAGGTAGTAAAAGGGCTCTCAAAACGACTATACTTAATCCAAGGAAGCGTCTTCTCTTGCCCACAAGTAGTGGGAATACGGAATGGTACCGGACACTTTGCCCATTTCACCACTTGATAAATCATGCCTGCTAAAAATATAATAAAGGCTAAATAAGGTATGACTATTCCAAAAAGAACTTGTAAGTGTGAGGCTACCCCTATAATAGGAATTAATATAAGGGCTATCACTATAAAAAGTGCCGAGTAAAAAGAAAAATTAAAACTCATTTACTCCTCTCCTCATTTCAATATTTTTAGAATCGGAATTGTCTTCTTTAAAATCAGGAATTTCATATATCAAATCTGCCCTTTTTAATAAACTGTATGTCTTCCTTTTTATTTCATTTACCCTAATTTCATAAAGTTTCTCTTTACATTGCATATATATATTAAAACAAAGCAAAGCCAAATTATCTATTTTAGATTCCAATTCTAACCACTCATTTGCAAGTCCATCCTTTAGAATTGTTTCTTCCAATTCTTCTCTAATTGCTTTCTTTAATAAAAAGATAAAGGATACTGCCTGGGCAGGAGAGAAATCCTGAACTGCTCTAATTCTAGCAATTTTATCAATAAAAATGGTTACTTCGCTGTCTTCTACTTTCTCAATAAGTGCCCGATAAATACCACCTATCCCCTTACGAAACTCATATCCCACTGGATTGAGGAACCTATCTTTTTCTTTTTTGAAAAAGATTTGTCCGCGTTTTTGATAACCTTCTAATATTAAATCAAGCCACTTATCTAAAATAACAGACCTTTTTTCTATCAATAGATTTTGCAAATTCATAACATTTATATCAATACCATTTTTTTCAATAACTCACTTAATGAAATGCCTTATATACTAAGTAACCTTTTTTGTCAAGATAATTTTTCTAAAAACTAAAATTTAATGATTTTCTAAATATCATGCCTTTAATCCTTCTGGAATTTCCATGCATTCAATCAGTAATTCACTAATGAATTTAGTATGCATATCCAATTTATAATAGTTAATAATATCTTCCATCCCACTATGGCAGTTGTGACATGGGGTGACAAGAATTTTTGCTCCAGTTCTCTGCAACTGTTCTGCCTTTACTTTATTGCTATCCACCCGCTTTGTCTTCCAAGGTGGCCCACAATTGATAACTCCGCCTCCTGCGCAACAACAGTAATTGTATTCTCTATTGGGCCACATTTCCCTGAAGTCTTCACATATCTCCTGCATAATATAGCGGGCCATTTCATGTAAACCTCTACCCCTTATAACATTACATGGGTCATGTAGGGTCACAGGTTCTTTTATCTTCTTGACAATCTTAATCTTACCCTCACGCAACAATTCATAATAAAATTGTATGGCATGAATAACAGGAATGGGATGCATCTTCCAACCCAGAGTTCTATTGCCTACATCATAAACAGACCTGAATGCGTGGCCACATTCACCCATCACAATTTTCTTCACTTTAAGGCGCATAGCTGCTTCAAAATGGGCCTTTTTTATTCTGCCCATGACCTCCCAATCTCCAGAATACATAGCCATATCACTATTGTCCCAGCCATCAAAAGAGGGCATTGTCCAGTCAATTCCAGCTACTGTCATGATTACAGCGGCATTGGCCAGTAATTGAGCCAAAATTTTGGGTTCTGGCCCAATCACAGAATACATTACATCCGCTCCTTCTTTATCAAGGGGAATGCGCACAGTAGAAACCATATCTTGGGCATCTTCTTCTTGCCACTGTAAGGTATCAATCCATTCATCTTGCTTTACCCACATCTGATTCATAGTCACTGAATGACTATTTACCGTGTCCTGTAAATATTGAGGCACTACTCCACAAAAATGGCATATCCTTCTGATGAGACTCAACATCCATGCTATATCTATTCCAAAGGGACAATACATGGCACAGCGTTTACACATGTTACACTCAGTATAGGCAATTTCAGCCATTTTTTTAATGAATTCAGGTGTAAGCTTCCCTTTTCTCTTTAAGATTTCCCAAAGAGTCTCTTTAATCTTCGCTACCGGGGCAAAACTAGGGTCACAGTCATTAGAAAGATAGTGATGACAGGCAGCAGAACACAATCCACAATGGATGCAAGTATCCACATAAGTCTTAATCCTGGCTAGACCTTCTCCCCTTAATACCCGATTAACTGCCTTTTCTATTTTTTCAGGAGTTAATCTCTTCATTCCTTCTTCTAAGCCAATATCAGTTATGTCCCATTTTCTGGCTCTTTCTATCATAACTTGGATCCTCCATTAATAAAAAATAAATATTAAAGACTTATAGACCTTTTTATCTTTTTTAAATTTTGCTGTCAAGTATTTTTTAAACCGAATTTTGTCATCAATTTCTAAACTCTAAACAACACCAAAATCCAAAAAGTCAAAAGTTTTAAGTGTTAAGAAGAGAAAATGATGAGGTTAGGCTAAAGGTGAATTAAGCTATTTACCGTCCCACCGACTAACCTTTATTAAGTTTTGAACTATTTCTTTCTGGCGCCTCTTCTCCACAAGAGAGGCTTGCCTTGGAAGCAATATCCAATATGGTTGTGCTCTCTAGAAAGTCTATAATCTGATTTCTAATAGCGCCCCACTGAGGATATAAGGGACAACTTCTTTGCTGGTTGCAAGGACGAAGGCCAAATAAACAACCATGTAAAGCCTGTTTACCCTCAATAGCCTTCACTACTTCTGCTACAGAGACCTCAGCAGGAGAACGGGCGAAGTGAATACCTCCTTTTTTCCCTTTCATGGAGTCAAGAATACCTGCCCTTACCAGTGTTCGAATAATCTTGGCCAGAAAATGGGAAGAAATGCCAGTGGCGTCAGCTAATTCTCTCACGTGCATTGTCCGTCCTGTCCCTCGGATTGCCAGTGCTACAAGAGCCATTACAGCATATGTGCTTGTGGTGGAATAAATCATGGCCTCACAGCTATATAATAATTTATCTATAGATTGTCAATAAACTCTTTATTGACTTCTCTCCCAAAATGATTATTTATTTAAATGGAGAATTTAAAAATTCTTAAAAGGAGGTGATGGAAATGTTTGAAATTTTACCCTGGGGTGCAAGAAGAGAATTAGAGACCCTGAGAAGGGAAATGGACAGGTTGTGGGAAGGATTTTTTGGTGAAAGAAGAGGTTTAGAACCCGAGGTATGGGCACCAGCTTTAGATCTCAGCGAGACCAAGGATAAGTTGATTGTAAAGGCTGAATTGCCTGGTGTTGACCCTAAAGATGTGGATGTATCCTTAACTGGAAATGTGTTAACTATTAAGGGAGAAAAGAAAGAAGAAAAAGAAGAGAAAGAAGAGAACTATCATACAATAGAACGTAGATATGGCAGTTTTATGCGGAGTATTAGGCTCCCTGTGGAAGTAGAAGAGGATAAAATTGAGGCTTCTTATAAAAAGGGTGTCCTAAAAATAGTATTACCCAAATCTGAAAAGGCTAAGCCAAAGGGCATTAAGATTAAAGTAGAATAAACAGGAGTTGGATAATCATTTGTTTTTTGCGCCCAAATAAATTTTGGGCGCAATTTTTTTCTCACACATAGATAGTTCTATATTCAATAGGTCTAATGTGAGGATATTTAAAAAGGGGTAAAAGTAATTGTTTATTTACTACTATCCAATAGTGGTCAGGATTCAATTCCCTTAATTTCCCATCGGCAGGAGGGAGAGAAACTTCGGGGTGAGAATAAGTTACCTCAAAGAGTCCTACACCATATTCTTTATTACGATAAAAAAGGTAGTGGTTTTCAAAGGTATTTTTTTTCATTTTATTTTCACTAGCTATTTTTTTAATTTCTTCATTAGGTAACTTTAACAATACAAATTTGCTCAAATTCCCATCTGTTGTAATTTTAGTGAGAGAGCGACAACTAGAGCTGCTGACATAAATAGTGGAAATGAAATCCAAGTGTTTTAAATACTGAGCAGCAGTGATGGCTGCAGTTCGCCTGCCTCCGGCTGTATAATGAAATCCATAGTATTCAAAAAATTTCTGCTGTAATAATAAAGCATACTTTTCCCCTTTTTCGTATAATTCCTTTGAAATATACCTTAAATATTTAGCCAAATCCTCTGCAGCAGCATCAATGGGCCAATCTATTTTTACTCTAAAGTGAGAAAGAAGATAGCGAAAAGACTTAGTTGAACTATCTCGTTGAATTAGTAAGGCAAAATCTATAGGTAAAAGCTGCTCTAATAATTTGAAAAATCCTGTCTGGTCAAAATAAGATAGGTTTTTAGTAAAGTCTTTATAAAGTTTAAAATCCACAAGATATTGAAGATTTTCTTTAACTAATTTGTTGGTTTCAAAAAACCGGATATAGCGTTTGCAATAACTTGGCAGAGTTCCTTCACAAAATATAATTAAAAAGGCATTATACAAAGGATATTCCTTTTCATAAATTCGAGCCCTGGGCTTTAATTCTCTTTTATCTATAAAAGGATATTCTTCTTTTGCATTTAAAAATTTCCAAAGAGAATCTAATAATGCCTTTTGAATTAAAACCCTATCTAGTTCTTCCTGTAGGAAGTGATAGATGATGCGTCCTGTTCTTTCTTGATAACTTATTTGTTCTCTAGATAATGCCATTTCATCACCATGCCCTTTTTATTTGATGTAAAACATATGTTTTTAAAACTTTGTTGGTTACTGAACCTATGGTATTTTTTAAATTGACCAAGGGTATTTCTACTCGTGCCATCTCTTTATGTCCTCCTGCCCGCCCTATTTCACCAAAGGCTTTTTCAGCTAATCTTCCTGCATGTTTACGATAGTCACTATTTCGGAAAACTATAATTAAGTTATTCTCACATAGACCAGAAACAATACTATGTGAATTTTCATATATTCTTAAGAGAAAATCAGCTAAAATAACGCAAACATCAGGTTTTTTTATTTTTCCTAAATAAACAAATATCCTATGGTGAGCCAAATCTACCTCCATCACCTCAAATGCCTTTTTAAAGTAAGGAATAAGCTCCAAGCGAAACTCTGAAGTCTCTATCTTACGAACAATTGTTTGGTTGATATATTTGAATAAATACCTGAAGGATTGAATGTCCTTTTCTGTCCCTCTAAGGGTGAAATTGTGAGTGTCGGCTTTAATGCCATAAAAAAGGGCAGTGGCCAAACGAGAAGAAGGTTTAATTCTAGCTGCTCGTATATATTCAGTTAATAATGTAGCCGTCGCTCCATATTCTGGTTCTATATCCACAAATCTTCCAGGAATTTCTTTTTTTATAGGGTGGTGGTCGATGATAATATCAAAGGAAATTTTCTCTAGTGTTGGAAAGTGTTGGGGCTGAGAATCAACCAGAGCAAATTTGTTATACAGAGAAATATCCACTTTTGCTATAAGCTCAATAGGGATTTTTAACAAGTGAACCATGGTCAAATTGTCAATACGTTCAATCTCACGAATGGAAGCAATGGTTATGGTTTTTACTCTTCTCCATAAAATTCTTTTTAAGGCCCAAGCGCTAGAAATAGAATCAGGATCAGGGACTATCAAAATTAATATCTGATCTTCAGAAGTGATAGTTTCAAAAAGATATTTTACTTTTTCTTTAGCCGACTTAAAAATCATATTTACAAAATAAAGATTTTCTAAAAAAAAATCAATCCTAAAACCTAACTTTCGCCATCCACAATTATAATCTAACCAAAACTTTGAAAAAAGGGCATATGTGAATTTTGAGTTTACATATTGCAGAAAATATTAAAAAAATGTTAAAAATGGTAAGTATGATTTAAAGGAGGTTTCATATGCCTATTGAAATAGAGAAGGAAATAGAGAAAATCCATAAGCAGATCAAGTACTTGATGGATACATTTTCTCAACAAATGATGTCTATACCTACTTTTTTTGAACAAAGATGGATACCTAATATGGATGTGGTTGAAACTGAGCATGAATTGATAGTAATAATAGATGCAGCAGGGTTAAATAAAAAGGAATTCAACATTACTTTGGAAGGAGATATTCTGAGCATCTTTGGTTTTCGTAAAGAACGTTTTCAGGCTACAAATAGAAAGTACCATCAGGTAGAAATTCATTATGGTCCTTTTGAAAGAAAATATCGTTTACCTGTCTCTGTTAGAACAGATGCCATATCAGCAACTTATAAAAACGGCTTTCTGGAGATTAAGCTTCCTAAAAAGAAAGTAACTATCTCAAAAATAATTGAGACTAAGGAGTAACCATGCCAGAAGAAAAGACCCTTTTCCCAACAGGAGAGGTAAAAATACCTCAAGAATTACCCATTCTTCCTTCTCAAGACTTGGTGTTATTTCCCAAAATGGTGTTACCACTTGTAGTAGCAGAACCCAAGCTAATCCAATTAATAGATGATGCCTTAAGTGGTGATAAGATTATTGGCCTGGTTGTTACCAAAAAAGGAGAAGAAGCCAAAACGCCACCTGAGAATTTATATCAAGTGGGCTGTGCAGCCCAGATATTAAAAATGGCCAAAGTTCCAGATGTGGGTGTGCGATTACTGGTGCAGGGTTTAGCCCGAATTGGCATCATGAATTATCTTCAAACAGAACCTTATCTTAAGGCCACGGTTGTTCCTCACTATGATGAGATAGAAAAAGATGTGGAGATTGATGCCCTGGTTACTAATATAAGAGGGCTTTTTCGAAAAGTAGTAGAGCTTTCACCTTATTTACCTTCAGAATTGGGCGTCATGGCTATGAATGTGGATGAGGCTGGTGTCTTGGCAGATATGGTAACTTCTACCTTAAATATTTCTAAAGAAGATAAACAAAAAATACTTGAAACCTTTGATATAAAAGAGCGTTTAAGGGAGGTAGTTAAGTTTCTTAATAGAGAAATAGAAGTTTTAGAGTTGGCAAATAAGATTCAAACCCAAGTAAAATCAGATTTGGATAAGGCACAGCGAGAATATTTTTTGCGCCAGCAATTAAAGGCTATTCAGAAAGAACTTGGGGAAAAAGACGAGCATGAGATAGAAATAGAAGAGCTAAAGGCCAGGATTAAAGAAAAGGGATTGCCAGAAGCCGCCGCTAAGGAAGCAGAAAAGGAGCTAAATCGGCTTGCACGTATGAATCCTGCCTCACCTGAATATGTAGTGGCCAGAACATACTTGGACTGGGTATTAGAGTTGCCTTGGAATGAAAGCACTCAGGATAATCTGGATATCAACTCAGCAAGGGGTATTTTGGATAAAGACCATTATGATTTAGATAAGGTAAAAAAACGTATCCTTGAGTATCTGGCCGTGAGGAAACTCAAACCAGATGCCAAAGGTTCTATTCTTTGTTTTGTTGGTCCTCCTGGGACAGGCAAGACTTCATTGGGTAGGTCCATTGCTACGGCCTTAGGTAGGAAGTTTGTGCGTATTTCCCTAGGAGGGATAAGAGATGAGGCAGAAATTCGAGGACATCGTCGGACATATGTGGGGGCATTGCCAGGAAAGATTATTCAAGGAATGAAAAAGGCAGGTTCAAATAATCCTGTGTTTATGCTTGACGAGATAGATAAGATTGGGGCAGACTTTCGGGGTGACCCAGCGGCTGCCCTTTTAGAAGTCCTTGACCCCGAACAAAACTATGCCTTTGTTGACCATTACTTAGGAGTTGAGTTTGACCTTTCTAAGGTAATGTTTATTACCACTGCCAATATTTTAGATACCATTCCTCCGCCTTTGCGTGATCGTATGGAGATTTTAGAATTACCTGGCTATACTGTGCAGGAAAAAGTCAAAATCGCAGAGAAATACCTCATTCCACGGCAGTTAGATGCCCATGGGTTAAGTGAAAACTATATTAAATTTGAAAATGAAGCTATTAAAAAAATTATTCTTGACTATACTAGGGAAGCAGGACTCCGCAATTTGGAAAGAGAGATTGCTAGTATTTGCCGACAGGTGGCAGTGAAGATAGCAGAAGGTAAAGAAGAATTGACTGTTATTACTGCTGAAAATCTAGCTGATTTTCTGGGACCACCACGTTTTTATCGTGAGGTGGCTGAAAGGGTAACAGAGCCTGGTGTAGCTACGGGACTGGCTTGGACACCCACTGGAGGTGAAATCATCTTCGTAGAAGCCACAAAGATGGCAGGGAAAAAATCACTGGTTTTAACAGGTCATTTAGGGGAAATAATGAAAGAATCTGCTGAAACTGCCTTAAGTTATATCCGTTCTAAGGCTCAGCAGTTTGGCATTTCTGAAGACTTTTATGAGCATAATGACATTCACATTCATATTCCTGCTGGAGCCATTCCCAAAGATGGGCCTTCAGCTGGTGTGGCTATTTGCACTGCCTTAGTCTCTCTATTCAAAAACAAGCCAGTGAGAAGCGACCTAGCAATGACTGGTGAGATTACTTTAAGAGGATTAGTACTTCCTGTGGGTGGCATTAAAGAAAAAGTCTTAGCTGCCCATCTAGCAGGAATAAAATATGTAGCGTTACCGAAAAAAAATGAAAATGATTTAACAGAAGTCCCTAAAGAGGTAAAAGAGGATATAAAGTTTTTATTTATAGAGAAAATAGAAGAAGTAATAAACTTTGCCTTAAAAGAAGATGTTCCATCAGATAAAAGTTAAAAATAAAAAACAAGGTCTAATAGACCTTCACACTCATTCTACTGCCTCTGATGGTTCCTTTAAACCCAGAGAAATAGTGCTTCTGGCGAAAAAAATAGGATTAAGGGCTGTTGCCCTTACTGACCATGATACCGTAAAAGGCCTAGATGAATTTATGCAAGCAGGAACAGAAAATAAGTTAGAGACAGTCCCAGGGGTTGAGCTCAGTGCACATTTTGAAAAGGGGACACTCCATATTTTAGGTTATTTTTTAGATTATAAAAACCCGACCCTAATTACAAAATTAAAAAAATTTCAACAAGTTAGAGCTGAACGCAATCCCAAGATTATTAAAAAACTACAGGCTTTAAATATTCCTATTACCTATGAAGAAGTAATTGCTATTTCTGGAGGTGGCCAGATTGGTCGTCCTCATATTGCCAAAGTGCTTTTAGATAAAGGAATTGTAAACACATTTGATGAGGCCTTTCAAAGATTTTTGAAAAAAGGTGGCCCTGCTTATGTAGAAAAGGAATATATCTCGCCAAAGGAATGCATAGAAATCATTCTTGAGGCAGGCGGCTTGCCCGTGCTTGCCCATCCTTTTACTTTACACTTAGAAAATAGAGAATTAGAGGTCTTTGTTAAAAAATTAAAAACATGGGGGTTGGAAGGAATAGAAATCTATTATACCGAACACACCCAAGAGCAAATTAACTTTTATCTTTATCTTGCCCAACGATTTAATCTGTGTATTACTGGAGGCTCTGACTTTCATGGTGAACAAAAAAAGGAAATAAAATTGGGTTTTGGTTATGGAAATCTTAGGATACCATATAGTTTGCTAGAAAAACTTAAGGAGGTTTACTATGCAAAATACAGAGACCGTTTTATCAGAAATCAAAAAACAAGAACAAAATCTCTATGACTTTTACCTAGAGGCCAAGAAAAAAATTTTACATCCTGTTTGTCAAAAGGTATTTGCTACTCTGAGTGAAGAACACCAAAAACACCTTGAAAGAATAAAAGAAATCCTCTCCCATGCAAAAAAGGGAAAAAGCTGGCTGGTAGATAGATGGCTTTGGGATGTGGGACAAGGAATTTCCAACCCTTTAACCCAAATGTCTGAATTCTCAGAAATGCCTCTTTGTACTACAGAAGAATTAAAATGGCTCAATTTAGCTATGGAAAAGGAAGAAGATTTTTTTAATTTCTTGGATGAACAAGTAAGAAAAGCTTCACAACCTCTTATTAAGCGGTTTTATCTAAGTCTTGCCTATGAGGCCAGAGGTTATTACCTGCTTTTGTTAGATACCAAAGATTGTATCACCCATCCTGATTATTGGCAACAACCCCTTCAACCGGTGCTTGTTGATGGTATATAAATTGTTGGCCATATATGGTAGTCCAAGAGTGGGCGGTAACTCAGATTTGCTTTTAGACAGCTTTGTAGCTGGAGTAAAATCACCAAATTGGGAGATAACTCGCCTTTATGTGCGTGAGCTTAATATACTTCCTTGTATAGCTTGTGGAGAGTGTGATAAAAAAGGAGAATGTCCTATAAAAGACGATATGCAAGCAATCTATCCCTTACTTTCACAAACAGATGCAATGATAGTAGCCACCCCTGTATATTTTTATAATGTTCCTGCCCAATTAAAGGCCCTAATTGACCGTTGCCAACTCCTTTGGTATAAAAATAAAGGGAAAAAACCTGTTTTATTCAAACCAGGCTATTTGATTACCATAGGTGGCAGACAAGAGAAAAGTATCTTTGAGGGAATTTTTCTTACCATTAAGTCTTTTTTCTGGACTTTAGGAGTGAGACTTAAGGCTAGTTGGACTTATGCTGGTATTGACAACCTAGGCACTATCAAAAAACATCCTACTGCCTTAAGAGAGGTTTATCAAGCAGGTAAGAAATTATGCCAGAAGTCATAGTGATTGGTTCAGGTACCGGAGTGCCTTCTTTAAATAGGGCATCCCCTGCCATCTTGTTAAAGACTAAAAATACTTTTGTCCTTTTAGACAGTGGACCTGGTACTCTTAGACAATTGTTAAAGGTTGATGTTGCCTTTTCTCAGTTGGATTTAATCCTTTATACCCATTTCCATCCTGATCATATAACTGATTTAATTCACTTTCTTTTTGCCTCTAAATATACCCCAGGGTTTCAAAGAAAAACACCTGTTTTTATCTGGGGACCGCCAGGGTTTCTGGAATTTTATAACAAATTAAAGGGGGCATTTGGCTCATGGATTGAAGTATCAAAGGATAAAATTACTCTAGCTGAAATTCCTCCAGGTTCTCTATGGGCCTATGAAGATATTTACATTCAGCCCTTTTCTACTTTTCATACTCCACATAGTCAAGGATATTGCTTGCACACAGAGGGAAAAAAGATTGCCTATACAGGTGATACTGACTTTGACCTATCTCTTGTAGATGCTGTTAAAGATGCAGATTTATTAATCTGTGAGGCTTCCTTTCCTGCTTCTCAAAAAGTGGAAGGGCATCTTACACCTACCTTAGCGGGAGAGTTGGCTAGAAAAGCAAATGCAAAGTGTCTCCTTTTAACTCATTTTTATCCTGAATGTGATGCTATAGATATCGGAGCTGAATGCAGGCAATCTTTTACTGGCCCTCTCTATCTAGCTCAAGACTTAATGCATATAGAATTATAAGAATACCATCATGCTTTTTTTACTAACATATACATTAAGTAAACAATAATCATCCCGGCAACATCATCAATCAAGTAGTGATAGCCTAAAATCAAACTGCCTATAATAATAAAACAGAGAAAGAAAAAGGAAATCGCTATGAGCCATCTTTTGCCGAAATCACGCGAGAGTAAAAATAATTGAAGGGCATAACCTACATGGAAACTAGGGAAGGCAGCAATAGGAGTAATGGCCTTTCCTTTCAAGAAAGTGAAGACTTCTGCTCCTTTAGTGAGAAATAAGGTTTGTTGGTTAAGACAATGAAGATGGTATTTCCAGCTAATGAGTGCATCAGGCAAGTAATTAAAATAATCCTTAGCTACATAAATAGGTGAAACTGC
>Ga0209410_1000933_pt1 | contig 13997 bp, 12 predicted proteins | sample Mar14436cmmetaG_FD_184135 | JGI IMG/M metagenome (GOLD analysis project Ga0209410, IMG submission 184135) | Marine hydrothermal vent microbial communities from Guaymas Basin, Gulf of California to study Microbial Dark Matter (Phase II) - Marker... ... | reverse complement strand
TTCTAACTTTTAAAAACTTACCTAGATTAATGCAATGTATGTTGAACGCTCTGAGCTGATTTTATCCTTCTTCTCTTCTAAACTTTTCAAGCAGATCGAGTAGTTCTTTAATAGCTTCTTTCTCGTCTGGACCATCAGCTTGTATTAATATTTCATCTCCGTATTCTGCTCCTAGCGAAAGTATTTCAAGTATACTTTTTGCATTAGCGGCTTGTTCATCCTTGCAAACTGTAATATTAGATTTGAACTTTTTCGCTGTTTGGACAAATTGAGCCGCTGGTCTCGCGTGTAAACCAACTTTATTGAGCAATTTTACTTTCACAGAGAGCATTGCAACACTCTCCCAATCCTTTAATCTACCTATTTTTGAAAGAAACCATATTTAAATTTCATGCCTTACATGGCTAGATAAGCTCTGATCCTACACCTTGTTTGCTCGCGTACTATCTGGTATATTTCAGAGCGGAATTTAATAAGTAAAATAGTTAGAACTATCTGATTTTGTTAAATTAGCCAGCTTAGTTCATCGAAGAGGATTATCCCAAGTAGATGCGCCATGACTATAGACACGCCCTCATCCACAGTTAGTTTTCCATCATCAATTATAGCCTTTTTCATAATCCATAAAGTAGAGGCTATCGCTAAGAATTGATACAAGACATACCCGTCAAGATATACCGGAACGATTATGGCAAGCAGCGGGAAAACAAGCATTATACTTTGGACCACGCCAGATATTAAATTTGACACACCTAGTTCTATATATCCATGGCGAGTACCGACTAAAGCTAGGCTATGCTCGGGGACACTGCCAGCAAAGGCTATCAAAGTAGCCGCTATAACCATGTGCAAGTTCAATTCATGAACAAAGTATTCAGTAGCTTCAGAAATTAATTCAGCACTCACAACTATACTTGTAAGACTTACAAAAAGGAAATAAATCCATTTTCTACCTTTTACTCTCTCAGTAGCCACTCTTCTCCGCGACCCTTTAGATATGAAGTATAGATAGCTAATATAGGCTAGTAAGAGGAATATGGGAACTTCGATCGGAAGATAAGGTTCCCCATGAAAAACGTTCAATATTAAGCCGGTTCCTAATATTATCACGCTAAACGCTATCGTTATCCTCATTATTTCAACATCTTGCTCGAGAGCCTCTTTAGGCACTTTAATACTACCTCCTTTATACGTTAACATTATTACCATTATGCCTAGAAGAACTCCATTAAAAGCAGAAGCCAGCATAACAGTAAGAATAGCTATTTCTCTCAAATGAGGAGAAAATATCATAAAGATAGCAAGTACTGTTTCAGGAAGGTTTGAAGCTAAGCTTGATATTATCCCAGTCATATACTCGGTAAAGCCTGTATATTCGCTAAAGCCTTTAAATCCTTCAACAACCATTTCGCTAGCCAAGAACACCAATGCTAGGCCAACACTGATTGCCAAAAGCGCAAAAAGTAAATCAACATGACCGGAAAATATCAAAGCAAAACCAACGATAGTTAACAGTATTACTCCAAACTCTCTTCTACCCATACAAGATTATATAAGTGGTTTAATATAAAGTTAAGACTCATCAACGACTAAACACTCTCAACAAATTACAATAAGTGCTAATGACAAAGCTTAGACTACTATTTTTGAAATGTTTATGTTCTAAAAACTCTTAGAACCTTTACTCTTTTAATCATGTATCGTTCGGCAATTCTTTCCAATCATCGGAAATCGACACTACCACCACTAATAAGCCCCAAACGTATCCCCCTGCTTCATCTATTATATTGAAAATAGCGCGTAGATAAGCCCAATCTTTAGCTACGTTTTTCACTATAAGGACTCCATCGCCCTTGCCTATAGCATTGCTTGGCAAGTAAACATTCGTCAAGCATTTCCAATTAAGAAGGATATACGAAGCTTGCAAACACTTTCCTACCTCAATTCCTAAACGTGTAAATCCTATACAAGTTCTACACCCTGGCCATTCCGAGGCAGCCAATGCAAGTGGCACATCTTCTGGAGAAAAGCCAACACTACGCCAACATCGTAATCCTTTACAAACTTTGCAGCTTCATAACCAACCAATCCTAAAAAATAAATATCGTACAAATATCTCCAAGACTCCACATATCCATACGAGTTTTGCGCAACAATTCTATCTATAACATTTCTAACCAAGTCATATTCTTCGATTTTCTCGATAATTTTCCGTGCAGTCTTCTTTCAGGAATATTAACTAGGCTAATATACCTCCAGAGAACCTGAGATGGTATACCCATTATCTCTCCAACTCTTTAAAAGTATAAAATCCTTTTAGAACATTCAACATTTTTACAATGATATACGGAGATTCAAGTTTTTTAATTTTTGACATGGTCTACCATTTAATCAATAAGAGTTAAATCACAATTATAAAAATATTCAGAGTTTAAGCTCAAAACCTTGACCAGTTTGTTAATATTCCCCTTCCTCTCCATTTTTCTTCTTTTTCTTCCCTTTTTTACCCGTGGCTTTCACCCAAAGTATTAGGTTAAAACCAAGCTTGTCAAGATTTTTAACATCTGGCAAGTATATTTCTGGAATAATCAGCTATTCCTTCAATACATATTCATACTCAAGCTAGTTTAAACTAGAAAACACCAATAGCATATTCTGATAATCTCAACTATATAGCTTCATCTGTTAACAAGTAACAAACTCTAAACGTCAGTTTATTATAGTATTTGGCTATTGTAAAAATTTTAAAGCGTCGTCGTTACAATTTGGGTTTTCCACAGCTTAGCGTATAGACCATTCCTAGGCAATAATTCGCTATGACTTCCCGATTCAACTACTCTTCCTTTATCTAGGACGTAAATATAGTCAGCCATCGCTACCGGTACTAAGCGATGAGCTATCACTATCACGCTCATACCCTTAGCCTTAGCTATTTTCCTCAACCCAGCATGTATTCTAAGCTCGGTCTCTATGTCGACACTACTAGTTGCCTCGTCAAGAACAAGAACTTTAGGACTTGCTAGCACAGCCCTAACCAATGAAATAATCTGCCTTTGTCCCTTAGAAAGATTACGCCCCTCCTCCAGCACCTTCGCATTTAACCCTCCAGGCAATACATTTAAAATCTCGGCAACACCCAAATCTTCTAGAAGCCGTGTAATCTCTCTCTTTGTCATCTCTGGCTTGCCCATTCTCAGGTTATCCAGCACAGTTCCCGAAAAAACCACTGGCTCCTGCGGAACATAAGCAATAACTTTCCTAAGAAAGCTTAGCCTGTACTCCCTCAAATCTCTATCATCTAGTTTTATAGAGCCACTCCAAGGATCGTAGAATCTAAGCAGGAGCTTGGCTAAGGTACTCTTTCCACTCCCGGTAGGCCCAACGATCGCTGTCACCCTGCCTGGTTCCGCCCTCAGGGAAACATTATCAACAACAGGCTGCTCAGGCTCATAGCCAAAAATTATGGAATCAAACTCTACGAGCCCTTTCACGGAACCTTCATATTCTCCACCCTCATCTTCGCGATCTATTAGTAGAAGATTAACTATCCTCTCAGCGGCGGCTAGAGCAGACTGAGCTGTGTTGAAGAAAATAGCAAGAGTTTGAAGAGGCTTAAAAAACATCTCTAAATACGCGTAAAAGGCAACGATCGTACCCACGGATATACTCCCCGACTCGTAAAGAACCCCACCCAAGTAGAGTATCAAAGCCATGCCTATAGCCCTCATAAGCATCATAACAGGGTTAACAGACGCGACAACCCTCGTAGCTTCAACACTAGCTTCAGCATAATCTGCGCTAACCCTCCTAAACTCAGCCTCGTTCAAGCCTCTCCTAGAGTAAAAGCTCCTAACTACAGAAGCCCCAGAAACCTCCTGCTCCACCTTACTCGTAACCACAGCTATAGCTTTCCTAGCCGTCCTATACACCCTCCTAGCCTTAATAGCAAAGCGATAGTTTATGATGAAAATTAAAGGTATGAGAGGAAGCAAGGCCATTGTAAGAATATAACTTATAGAAACCATTATGAGAAATGCTCCAACTAGGCTTACGATATCCGCTACCGTGTCCACCAGCCCGCTAGTGAACATATCGCCTATAGTATCCACATCGTTCATAACTCTAGATATAATCCTCCCAACATTTTCCGTCCTAAGAGCTTGTATTCTAGCTCTTAATATAGCCTCGACCAACCTCTCCCTAAGATCTCTAACAAAGTTCTGGCCAAGTAGGGACATACAGTATATTCTTGCAAAGCCCACCGTCCAATAGATAGACAGAATTCCAAGAAAAAGGAGGGAATGCTCCATTAACTTCTCTACAGAACCTGTAACAGCAGAATCAACAAGCCATCCCATTACTAGCGGGAAAAGCAAGCTTAGTGCTAGCCTAGCCATAGTTGCAATGATAAAAACTATTATTAGATGCTTGTAAGGTTTTAGTAGGGGAATTACTTGCTTAGCTATTTCAGAGACAGGCAACCCTACCCTTTCCTCGTCAAACTTGCCCAGACTTCTAAACCTCCACCCCACTACGAGATCACCCCCATAATCTCTTCAGGCCTCCCCTCCCTTACTATACGTCCTTCTTTAACTACAACAACGCGATCCGCTAACGCCATTGTAGATGGACGCTGGGTTATCACTATAAGCGTCTTACCCCTCAAAAAATTAGTCAAAGCCTCGTATATAGCGCGCTCTGTTTCGGCATCTATTTCTGATGTAGTGTCGTCAAGTAGCACTATTTTAGGATTAGAGAGGAGAGTTCTAGCTAAAGCCAATCTCTGCCTCTGACCACCGCTAAGCGTAACCCCCCGCTCGCCCACCAAAGTATCGTATCCTCGAGGAAGACTTTTAATGAAATCATGTATTCTAGCAAGCTTAGCAGCCTCAATAACTTCTTCCTCGCTAGCTCCAGGCTTAGCATATGCTATATTATTTTTAATGGTATCGGGAAATAAGTACACATCTTGATGCACAACTGCTACTTGCCGTCTCAGAGACTCCAGCGTCACCTTTCTAATATCCATTCCATCTATTACAACACGTCCTTGCTGAGGATCGAAAAAGCGCAAGGCTAAGAGAGCTAAAGTACTTTTACCACTGCCTGGTGAACCAGTTATCGCTATAAACTCGCCCGGCTTAACCGTTAAGTTTAGACCCTTCAAAATCCAATTTTCTCCGCTATAGCTGAACCATACATTCTCGAACCGTACCTCGCCGCGCTCAATCCTTAAGGGAACAGCATCCGGAGCTTCCTCTACTTCAGTCTTAACGTCTATTACTTCAAAAACTCTTGAAGCCGCTACGCGCGCCATCTCTACCACCACAGTGAAAAGACCTAGAGAAGATATAGGCCATGAAACCATGGAAACATACATAGCAAAAGCCACGAGATCCCCTACAGTTAACGTTTCTTCAATAATGCCGAGACCTCCGATCCAGTAAGCTATTAGCAAAGCTCCATAAGTTAGCCCTGTCAACGTCGGCCAGACCATAGCGCGAAACTTGCCCACAGATATCATGTTATAAGAGTACAACTTGTTGCGGATAGCAAAGCTATTCTTAACAGACTTTTCAGCCCCTACAGCTCTCAGAGCTATCATCCCCACCAAGGCCTCCTGCAAAACGGAAGTCATTTTCGCGTATTCTTCTCTAGCCTTCTCAAAATGCGCTCTTATTTTCTTAGCGAATAGTTTCACTAAGGGAGCTGAAGGAACTAGCACAGCAAGCGATACAACGGAGAGTATAAGGCTTATGGAAATCATAGCGCTTAAGGCCAGAACTAGAAGCAGGACGCTGCTTAAGAACGCCGAAAGACCAAACATGAAAAGACGCTTAACCTGTTCGACATCCCCCGTAACTCTGGCTACAAGCTTGCCCGCACCCTCTCTGTAGAGGTAGGTTAAAGATAGGTCCTGAAGCTTTCTGTAAAGATCTACTCGGAGATCGAGAGTCACCATTTCAGCCAATCTCCGCGCATTTATCCTCCCGATAAACGTCAACAAGCCCTGGAAACATGCCAAAGCGATAATTCCAGCTACGATCCAAGGCAGCGACTCGATATCTGCTTCAACTACAGCATTCACAGCTTCCCTAGCTAGTAATGGAGTAACCATAGCGGCTGCTGACGATACTAGAGAAGCAAAGGCCGCTAGGATGAGATACTTCTTATACCTTAGAGCATACGGCCAAAGCCGTGTCAGCGACATCTACAATCACGCCAGAACCTTCTCAGCCTCTTCTAAAAGCTGCTTAAACTCAGGCTTAGAAGCCATACGAACCGCTGCAAGAAACTCCAATAAGATCCAAGATCCTCTAGGCAACTCGCCTCTCTTCCTGCTTAACAGTTCTTCAATAACCCTGCTCTTCAAAATCATATACTTGTGTAGAAGCTCGGCGCCTACCTCTTCGCTAAGATCATAGCCTAGCATTTTGAATCCCTCCGCAGCCTCCGTCAACAACTCCTTAACTATATCGGCAGCCTCAGGGCTCTCTGCAATCTGATAGGAAACTATGAATCGCTTTGCTACAGCTCTATAATACTTCTCTATGAGATTTCTTTTGAGTTCAGTTCTAGTAACTCGGATAAGCCCCGCAGACTCCATTAAACGCAAATGATATGATATTGCTTGGGGTGTCTTCCCCAAAGCCTTAGCTAGATCCATCGTAGAAAATTCCCCTAATCTTAGCAGTGCTAGAAGCTTGCAGCGTGTCTTATCTGAAAGCAGCTTCGCTACTTCCGGATTCTTTATTATAAAAACATCATTCATCGTTAAAATAATTATTTTAACGTTAATAAATTTATTTTAATTAAGGTTTTACGCTATTAATCCCAGCGAGGAAGCTCGCAACGCTCCCATAAAATTTTATGATAAGAGACGCTAATCAAGGTATAAACTTTCATTTTCTCACCTAAGTTTACCAAATCTCAGAAATCAACCAAAAATCTCTAGCTAACATCAAAGGAACTAAATTAGAAATTTAAAAGAGGAAAAATGACACAGAATGTTATCTCGTTTCTCTAAAATTCGGGTCTCCGTCAACTGCTCTTTACAGCTAAAAATAGGCTAGGTAAACTGGATAAAATTTATCCAATCGCCAACTACAATACCATCTTTAGTAAACACTATCTCGCTGCCGAAAATGAGCCCAAGCTAGAATAGTGCGAAAAGCTAGCAAAATATTTATCTATCTTTTGCATGAGATCTTTGCCTGTATAGAAGCTTATCTACAGCCCAAGAACATGGATGTATAGTTTCTCTCATAGCCTTGTTCTACTCAGCAAAACAGTGTGGCAAAAATTAACATGTAAGCAATTAGATTAATTTAGACATAATTATCCGAATATCGCATGTTTGTGCAAAGTAAGCTTCCTATCTCCAGAGCCAAAGCCAAAAACTAATATCATCTATGAGCCATTAAGATGATATCTCAACTTTAATGAACTAGAAATAATTGCTGATTTAGGATTAACTCTTCCTCTATGCTTGGCACCTGCTCGAATTAGCTCACAATATAGTCTTTATCATTTAACACTGTGTAAATCTAAAAAAGAAAAATATGAGTGCTGTGGTCAAACTTTTAAAACAAAAGAAGAACTAGAGGCTCATAAAGAAAAACATCATAAAAACCCTGCTGTTAACTCTAACCTAAACCTGCTTCCTGCAAGCTAAAAGGATATCAATCTTAGATAAAATTAACTAAAATCAGCGACTAATGCATTATTCCCTATCTTCATTTCATCCTTTAGACATAACTTTTTATTTATTACTTAACACTTCTAAAAGTTTTGAAAACTCAACGATAAAACATCAAACTATTTTCTTAATATGAAAAATCACTTCTATTAACGCTTCGATATAAAACTCAAGTTTAACTGGATAAATTCAAAGATAAAATATTATCTCGGAGATAACTTTATCCGCCGATAACTTTCTATCCACAATTTCCTCTTTTCCGCGGCTTAACATAACCATCTCATTCACTTTGACGCTACAGCTTACTATTAGACTTTTACATTAAAAAGAGAGAGACAAAAGCTATCTCTCATCTATCTAGTTCCAAGAGTAATCGCGGAAAGAATAGAAAAGAGCCTGTACGCAATAAATTCTAATCATCTACAAAACGTTAAAGTAGAAGTCATATTTCCTCTTTCAACCTATTTATGATATAGTCTAAGAATCCTACAAGTTTTTCAACGGGGACATTTGATACTCCTATTTTAAGCCCTTTAAGATCTAGCAATCCCTTGTTATATAGCATTTGTATGGTTTGGTTAAACTCCCTCCTACTGAACTTTTTAAAACCGTAATATTCACAAATTTCGAAATGCCTCTCCCAAACATCTTCTAAGTCCACGTAGGCTGTTTTTCTAGCCTTAAGCTCTTCCGCCACCGTTAAAAGCAGTATTTTCTCATTAGAGTTGAGGTTCATGATATCTTCGCTTGTAATATGCGGCTCTAGCTGGCTTAGCACCGTTCTAACGTGCTCCAGCGTAACAGTCTCTGAGTCTCTGTTCTCTGCTAAAGTTCCCGCATACAACATTATATCCAGAGCATATCTTATATCGCCATTAGCATAATCCACCGTTACCTCCGCGATATACTCTAACACTTCATCGCTTATAGCTCCGGCTTCAAAAGCTTCACTCGCTCTATAATCGATTATATCAAAAACTTGATCTTTCGTATACGGCTTAAAGTTTACAACTATCCTACCTAGCGAGCTTAACTCTGCGTTATTCAGCATTTTACGCCATTTTGGATCTCTAGCTATGAACATCAATCCTAGAATATTTATCGGCTCTCCGAAATATATCTCGCTCATTTTCGTTAAATCAAATATTATGTCGGTGCTTTTAGAAGTTTTAAGATAATAGTCTATCTCATCAATCGTTAATATAACATACTTGTTATGTGCTTTTAAATACCTGAGAATACTTCCTAAAAGCTCTTCTGCACTTACACTACGCGAGACTAATCCAGGATCAATCTTCCTAGCAATATTACTGTACATAACGAATTTAGAAGTCGACTCAAGCTTCATGTTAACGTAGACATGTTTAAGGTCTACGTTCCTTTCCCTAGCGTCAGCCTCAATTTTCCGGCCTACGTGAAAAGCAACGCTTGTCTTTCCAACTCCGGCGGGTCCTTGAAGCTGTATTATACGAGTAAAAGTTTCTTCAGCAGGAAATATATCTCTGAAAAGACCTTCGACGAGGCTGAGCTCTCCCTCTCTGTGAGGTAGTTTCAAGGGCACATATTTTGGTGATAGCTTATTCCTATCCTTGAAAATCATACTATAAAATAATGCCTAAACGTTCTATAATAATACTATTTCGAAATATAGCCTACTTTAACTAGAAAATGCTCTAGTTCTTTTACAAAACTATTTTCTCTGTTTATCTCGTATTTTAAAACCGCAGATTCTACAGTCTTAACTATCCCAAGCTCGATAAATCTTTCAAGAGTTTTCTTAGAATCGTATACTAGAGCATTCTTCTCTATAGCGTATCTTGATAGTGGCTCGTCGCTTTCAACCAATGCTCTAAATACTCTCAACGTTTTAACGCAGCCCTTGAAGAACTCCTCCACATAGTCCATAATTAAAAGTAAAAAGCAATTCTTAATATGATATTCTTTAAAATAAAATCACCCCTCTCCCTCCCCCCAAACACCTTCTACTACTTATATAATATTAGTTAACAGCAAATATGAGGATAAAGCGTCTATTCAAACTGCTGAGGTGAAGAATTGCCTCATAAGAATAGAATGCTACTTATTGACAAGAATAATAGAGTATATCCCTTAGAGGAAAAGCTCGACAAGTATATTTTCCATGCTCGTATAAAAGATCTAAAAGATCCCGTTTCAGGCGTGATTTTATCGGGTAGGATTGCTAAAGTATTTAATGTACTAGTTAAAAAGTGCAAAACATGCAATGGGATATTAATAGATAATAAATGTCTCAACGGGCATAGCGACGGATTTTACTATGATCTGAGAATGTCTTTCATTTTGGAAGATGATACTGGAGCGGTAAAATGCGTTGCCCCTAGAGAGTTAACTGCTAAGCTTCTAGGCATCCCATTAAGCACAGCATACGATTTAATCTATGAGAAAGATTCCCAAGGATTCTCCATAATTCTAACTCCTAAATCCGGGGTAAGAGTTGACTATTATAGGAGTGGAGAGAGAATCGAAGGATATTTTTATGATGAAGCTAAAGGTTTAGTTGCTATTCTTGAAAAAGATCACGCTCCTGAAGGTTTAGATTTTATAGGCTACGAATATGTTAAAAATGACTTTGTTGGCAGAGCATTTTTAGCCGATCTACTCCAATACTATCTCGATAGAAACCTGCCAAGGCGATTTCTCGGTTTCTACCTCGTAGAAACGTATAGTACAAGCCTTCAGGGAGTAGACTTATACATGGGCTTTAGCCTGGATATAGAAGTCGATGAAAATTTAAAAGTTAACGTTTATCCACTGGTTAAAGCTTTCCAGAGCGTAAAAAATTATATAAATTATTGCAGAATACACGGAATTTCCATTAAGGCTTTAAAAAATACTCTTACAAAATATAAGAACCTAGTATACCTTGCTCCTAGAGGATACTTAGGTAAGATAATAGACGTTTTACCTGTTAGAGCTGGAGAATACATTATTGAAGGCAAGAATGTTAATTTAAGCGAGTATTGGAAGAGTAAAGGCATAGAAGTTGGAGAAAACGAGAAACCACTTCTAAAAGTTAAGATTTACGAGCTTGGCGGTATAGAGCTCGTATATCCGCCGAGCCAGTGTTTTTTCGAAGTATCGAGTTTGTATGGTGAGAGCCCAGCCTATAAATATTCAATCAACAAGGTTAAGAAAGAATCATTACACCTTGTTAGGAAAGCTATTGAAAAACTTAGAGTTTTCAATGTCGAGGTTGTGGATAGGGCTTCTGGAGAGCCTGCATTAGAGAAACTAGCTTCTGGAATTGTCGGTAGGGAAGTTTCTCTCGAAGGAGACGTGTTGAGATATGGCGATAGGCTCGTTTTCTTAGCTAGGAGGTTGATAGATTATGAATACTAGCTTTATCCGATCATCTCAGCTTTTACTCAAAACCGTTAAATTGAACACGGGATGTAAAGCATTGGATAATCTCATCGATAAGATTGAAACGGGTAAAACCTATCTATTCTATGGCGATGAAAAAGTTCTCGAAAAGCTTCTTTACAGCTTAGCTGTCAACGCCTTACTTAGGCTTGAAAAACCAGTTCTGGTTGTTACTATGAGAGACTACCATGACGGCATTACCTTCGATACTTACGATCTAGGCTATACAGCTGTTCAGTATGGTCTAGACCCAGAATATGTCCTGAAAAGCGTTTACGTGGCTTCAGTCTTTAATAGGAGACAGGCTGTAAACATTAAAGACTTAATAGCTTTCATAAAATCGCGTGGCATCAAAATCGTTCTAGTATGGGCTTCAACTGACTTATTCGAGTATGAGGACTATCCTAAAATGATAAAATTTCTAGGATTGCTTAAGCAAACGCTAGAAAACGATATAGCCCTGGTATTTTTCTCTAGAAAATCTAGGCTTAGCATGGGCTATCCTCCAAAGCCCGACGGCCCAATATTCTTCAAGCATTTTGCGGGCGTAATAGTATATTTTAGGCGGAGTGCCAGAGATGAAAAAATTGTCAAAATTTACCTTGTAAAGCATCCCTACAAGCCTCTAAAAAATACTACCGCTTTTCTAGATTATCATGGGCTTACAGACTTGTAGGTGATTTTATGGGGAGAATAACAAATAGCTTCCGGATTAAATTAGATGAAGCCGTTGCTAGGTTAAAGTCTGAGCTTTATAGCTTGCTTGTTGATAAGAATAGGAGAAAAGCTTTTGAAAAAGTTGTAAAGTCTTGGTATGAAGAAGCTAACGCTATTGGAGCTTTCAGCCAGCCCTACATCTATGGTTCATTAGCTATATTCTCAGCTATAGACTTACAGGCTCAGATTGACGAACTAAGGCGTGAGATAAAGGAGTTGAGGATGAAGGTTAATGGTGGAAGGTTGGATAATAGACCTGAAGATAAAGAATAATGTAGCGGAAATCTGGTTTAAAACTGTTGACGAAAAAGTTTTGCAGATAGAGAAGTTGTACGAGACTTACCTTTATGTTCCAAAATCTCGTCTTGAACATGTATTAGATATCTTAGGTAGTGAAGTTGTACGAGCTGAAAATGAGAAGAAAAGAATCTTCCCTGACGGTAGGGGTGAATTCATAAAATTATCTTTTGGCTCGTTAAGCTTTTATAAGATTGCTCTAGGAGAGCTTGGGAAGAGAGGAGTTGAGGTTTATGATGGAGATTTGCTTCATAGCCAGAAGTTTCTATTCGAAAAAGACTTGATACCATTAGCGAGATACGATTATAGTGGTAGAGAGTTTAAGCTAGTCGACGACGATTATAGAGTAGAGCCGCCAAATCTTGCAATTCTATACCTAGCAGTCAAGTTCGAGCCTAATAGCGAGCTTAGAGAGTTCACTTACAAAATCTATAATGAAAAAGAAACTGTAGAGGGGGACGAGGAATACGTCTTAAAAGAGCTTGGGCATATCCTAAGAAAATATGATCCAGACGTTTTAGTTGTTAACTTAGATTGGGACGAGTTCATAGACAAGTTATTGTCGAGAGCTCGACTATACTATAAATATTACACGCTCGGCAGGACTAGAGTAAACATTAGAAAAATTAAAAATTTTAAACTCGCGGTTGTTGGCAGGCTAGTTTTCTCCCATCACGGCTTCGAAAGTTTAGGGCTTGCAGGACTGGAAGAAAGATGCCGCTTTTCCATACTCCCACCGAAAATCGCCTATCGGTGGACCGCCGGTAGGCTAGTCGATAGCAGGCAATGCTATCTAGCTTTCAAAAAGGGATATGCAATCCCGCCGTCTGAAAACTTAAATTTAGTCGTGAGATCAGCTTGGGAGATCCATGCAAACGATAAAGGAGGCTTACTTCAATCTCCTATAATAGGATTACATGAGAATGTTGCAGTGTTGGATTTTGAATCAATGTTCCCGAATATCATCGTAAAATACAACGTTAGCTATGAAACCGTAGCTTTTAATAAGGTAAAAGAAAAACCTAGAGGACTCTTAGCGGATGTAGTTAAAACACCTCTCGATCGCAGACTATATTTTAAGCATTCGAAAAAGAACCTTAGAGAACCTTATAGGACTTGGGCGGAGCAGAGGCAGAACGAGCTTAAACTGCTTCTAGTATCTTGCTACGGCTATAGCGGCAATAACTTTAACCGGTTCGGCAATCCATTAACGTTCGAGTGGATCAACAAAATTTCTAGAATGATAATGGCAAAAGTCTATGATATTGCAAGAGTTAAAGGCTTCAAGACAGCATACAGCGATACTGACAGCATATTCGTGAAGAAGGAAAACGCATCTACCGAAGAATTTGAGAAACTTGCAAAAGAAATAGAGACAGCTACTAGACTGCCGATTAAAGTGGATAGAATATACAAGTTTCTAGTTTTATTGCCCATGAAAACCGACAAAAACCTATGCAGTACGAAAAGATATTATGGAAAGCTTTTAGATGGAAAATTAGATTTTAAAGGAATAGAATATAGAAGACGCGACTATCCTGAATATATCAAAGATTTCCAGGCTAAGCTAGTCGATAAATTGCTATCAGGAAATAACATTGCAGAAGTATACGAAAACCTGCGTATATGCTATAAAATGATAACCCAGGCTATTAACGAATTAGAAGAGAATAAAATTCCGGTAAAGAAGCTGGTAATTAAGAAAATTTTGGGAAGAAGCAATTATAGGATACTAGTAGCTCATTATGTTGCAGCTCTACAATTAAAGCTAAACGGCTATAATCTAATCCCAGGGGAAACTGTAGAATTCATATATGTTAATAGTAGACACGATAATCCCATGATGAGAGTGCAAGCGTGGAAGCTATACGATGGGAGGAGC
>Ga0209410_1000930_pt1 | contig 14005 bp, 12 predicted proteins | sample Mar14436cmmetaG_FD_184135 | JGI IMG/M metagenome (GOLD analysis project Ga0209410, IMG submission 184135) | Marine hydrothermal vent microbial communities from Guaymas Basin, Gulf of California to study Microbial Dark Matter (Phase II) - Marker... ... | reverse complement strand
CAGTGCAGGTGGGTTCATAAGGATGACCCCGAGGGGGCTACCCAGAAGGCCTTAGACCTCATCAGAGGAGGCATAGAACGGGCGAGGTTCTCAAAGCCCCTTGAGGCTAAGAGGGCGAAATCCATACCTGAGGTCCTCATCATAGGGGGAGGAGTCGCAGGGATAACGGCCAGCCTCCGACTGGCTGAGTATGGCCTCCGAGTCCACCTCGTCGAGAAGAGGCCGAGCATCGGCGGCCACATGATCCAGTATCCGAAGGTCTTCCCAACGCTGGACTGCAGCCAGTGCATATTGACGCCTAAGATGGCGAGCGTCTCCAACAATCCAAACATCGATCTCATAACCTACGCCGAGGTCGTGGAGGTCTCAGGGGTTCCAGGTGAGTTCCATGTGAAGGTGAGGCTTAAGCCGAGGGGCGTTGACCCAGATAAATGTATAGGATGTGGAACCTGCAGCAGGGTCTGCCCCGTCGAGGTTCCCAGCGAGTATAACATGGGCCTCGGCCCAAGGAAGGCTGCCTACATACCCTTCCCCCAGGCCGTTCCATCGGTCTACACCATAGACTTCGAAGCCTGCACAAGGTGTGGCAAATGCGTTGAGGCCTGTCCAAGGGATGCGATAAACCTCGACGATGAGGAGCGCATACTGGAGCTGGATGTTGGAGCCATAATCCTGGCGACGGGCTTCGAGCTATACGACGCCAAGGACCTCCCAAGATACGGCTACGGCCGGTATCCACAGGTGGTCACAAGCCTCGAGATGGAGAGGATCCTCGACGTAAACGGCCCGACGGGTGGACAGCTCATCAACCCCAGAACCGGAAAGGAGTTTAAGAGGGTGGCCTACATCCTCTGCGCAGGCTCCAGGGACACGGAGAATGGTAAACCCTACTGCAGCCGGGTCTGCTGCCTCTACGCATTGAAGCAGGCTCAACTCCTCCTCGACAGAGGCGTAGAGGTCTGGATACACTACATAGACATAAGGACTCCCGGACGACGCTACGAGGAGTTCTACCTTGAGACGCAGAGGAAGGGAGCCCTCTTCGTGAAGGGTAAGGTTGTGGAGCTCATCCCAGAGGGAGACCAAATCATCGTGAGAGGCGAGGATATGATGCTAAACCGCATCATCGAGAATCCCGTGGACCTCGTCGTCATCTGCCCACCAGTCATCGTCACCGATGAGACCCATAAACTGGCGGAGATGCTCCGAATACCCGTCGACGAGGATGGCTTCATATTGGAAAGGCATCCTAAGCTCGACCCAGTGGCGACGAAGAGGGATGGCGTCTTCGCCTGTGGGATGGTTCTGGGGCCGAAGGATATCCAGACAACCACAGCCGAGGCTGAGGCGGCGGCCATGAAGGCTGTGAACTTCCTCTCAGCCGAGAGGTTGATAGAGCCCAATAAGGCTTACCTCATCGACCCAGAACTCTGCGACGGCTGTGGAGAATGCGTCGAGGCATGCCCGGAGGCGGCCATAAGCATCGTCGATGGGAAGGCCGTGATAAATGAGGTGCTCTGCAACGGATGCGGAGCCTGCATACCTGCATGCCCGAAGGGAGCCCTCGATCAGCAGGGCCTCACCGAGGAGCAGTTGAAGGCCCAGATCAGGGGGATACTCGAACGCTCCGAGGCTGAGATTAAGATACTCGCCTTCGTGGAGAGGGAGGTGGCCTATACGGCTGTGGACCTCGCAGGCCTCGCCAGGTTGGAGTATCCCAGCAGCATACGCATCATACCCCTGCCATCTATGAGCAGGTTGAAGCTGGAGCACATCCTCTACGCCTTCGCCTATGGAGCAGACGGCGTGATGCTCCTTGAGGCCCCTGAGCATGAGGGCCCCTATGGGAAGGCCCACGTCATCTCGGAGGAGAGGGCTGACGACTATCGATGGGAGCTGGAGGATCACGGCGTCGACAGCGTAAGGCTCTGGTATAGCAGGGTCTACGTCCCAGATTGGAGGAAGCTGAAGAAGGTCTTCACCACGTTCCATGACATGATCGCCGATGAGGGCCCCCTCGACGAGGAGACCCGCATCCAGCTTAGGGAGGAGCTCGGCTAACCCCATTTATATAAAGGGTTTGCACACCTATACCGGAGGTAAATGGTGGTTTAGATGAAGAAGGTAACCAAGGAGGAGTTATTGGAGAAGGCCTCCAGGTGGGGTAAGATCGCGCCGACATATCACGCCTTCTATCAGGGGAAGGTTGAGGTTATGCCTAAATGCGCCATACGAACCCTCCAAGACTTCTCAATATGGTATACGCCTGGGGTGGCAGCCATCTGCCGCCGCATCGTCGAGAACCCCGATGTCGCCTTCGAGGAGACGAGTAAGTGGAACTACGTCGCCGTCGTATCCGATGGAACGAGGGTTCTCGGCCTCGGGAACATCGGAGGCCTCGCCGGCCTACCCGTGATGGAGGGGAAGGCACTTCTCTTCAAGTATCTCGGAGGCGTCGATGCATTCCCCCTCAGCATAGCGACGAAGGACGCCGAGGAGATCATAAAGTTCTGCAAGTGGATCGAGCCAACCTTCGGAGGGATAAACCTCGAGGATATTGAGAAGCCTAAATGCTTCTACATCCTCGAAAGGCTGAGGAAGGAGCTTGAAATACCGATATGGCATGACGATCAGCAGGGAACCGCCCTCGTCATCCTCGCCGGCCTGATAAACGCCCTCAAGATAGTTGGAAAGAAGATGGGGGAGGTTAAGGTGACATTCATCGGAGCTGGAGCCGCCTGCACAAGAACCTTCTACGTCCTGAAGGCCGCAGGCGTAAACCCAAGCCACGTCATCATGACCGATAGTAAGGGAATCCTACATACAGGTAGGGAGGACCTGAAGGGGACATATAAATGGGAGCTGGCGGAGCAGACCAACGCCGAGGGTAGGACTGGAGGCATAAGGGATGCCCTGAAGGGGAGCGATGTCCTAATCGCCATGTCAAGGCCTGGGCCTGGAGTTCTGAAGAAGGATGACATAGCCGTGATGGCCGATGACGCCATAGTCTTCTCATGCGCCAATCCAATCCCAGAGATATGGCCCTGGGAGGCCAAGGAGGCTGGGGCGAGGATAGTCGCCACAGGTCGATCGGATTTCCCCAATCAGGTGAATAACAGCCTCGGATTCCCAGCAGTCTTCAGGGGAGCCCTCGACGTCAGGGCGAAGACGATAACGGATGAGATGTGCATCGCAGCAGCCATGGAGCTTGCGAAGTTCGCCGAGGAGAGAGGCCTAAACGAGAACTACATCATACCCACGATGGAGGAGTGGGAGGTCTTCCCACGTGAGGCGGTAGCCGTCGCCCTCAAAGCCATGGAGCAGGGGATCGCCAGGAGGAAGCTGAGCAGAGACGAGCTCTATGAGAGGGCCACCAACATCATAAAGAGGACTCAGGAGATAGTTAAGCTCCTGATGGAGAGGGGCTACATACCCCCACCGCCAAAGGCTTAAAGACATACCTTTTTATCCCCCACAACAATCAACTCCTAGAATGCCCTACTGCGTCGAGTGCGGCGGGAAGCTCGTCTGGGATAGACGTTTAAAGATGTATTTCTGCCAGAGCTGCGGCCTCTCCTACACGGAAGCCGAGCTCTCCGAGGCCCTGGAGCGCCTCCACTCAATCAGGGATGAGGAGGAGAGGAGTCGCAGATATAGGGAGTATCTCGACTGGTGGCTCTCTAAGAAGCCTAAGCGTTGACAACCCCCTTTTTAAAAGTGGAACGACGGATCCGGCGATGTGACATCTAATATATATCATATTTATTTTGGATTTGAAAATATCGATTGTAGGCGTTCAACTTTTAAAGGCGTCTCAAATTAATTAATTCGGAGATGGCCTTCCCCGTCGAGAGCGAGAACAGGGCTATGAGGAGCATGCTCATGCTCTACCAGGATCACGCAAGGCTGCTTGTCGACATCTTCAGGAAGATATTGATGATGCTGGAGGCCATAAACTCAGATAACTCTGAAGATGTGAAGGGGCTGAGGGGGGAGCTGGAGGAGCTTTATGAGAGGTCACATGAGCTTAGGGGTTTGATGGTTAAGGAGCTGAGGGAGGTCGGCCCCTTCCTCGCTGCGAGGGGAGACCTATACATGCTGACGGCCAAATCCGGAGAGCTCATCGACTACATAGAGGGCTTGGGGACGCTTCTCACCGAGATCGCCGAGAGGGGTTGGAGGGTTCCAGATGATGTGGCTGAGGGCTTGACGGAGCTGGCGGAGGAGATATTCAACGCCCTAAAACTCCTGAGGGAGGGCGTATTAGCCCTCTCCTTCAGCACGGAGAAGGCGGCCTCCATCGTTGAGGGAGTCGACGAGGAGGAGAGGAGGGCCGACTTCCTATATAGGAGGCTGGACCTGAAGATCATAACCAGCGACCTGGAGCTCCCCTTAATGCTGCTATTGAGAGAGGTGGTGGAGCTCCTCGAGGGCGTGATAGACAGGGTGAAGGAGGAGGCAGACCTAATCAGGGTTATGGCCCTATAGGTGGAGGAGTTGCAGGAGCCCATAGCCACCGTCGAAGCCCTGAGGGATGGCAGGCTAATAGTCTGGTCGAGGGAGGAGAGCAGACGCCTCTACTGGCAGGGATACTATGGTAAGCCCCTCGGCATATCAAAGCCCAAGGAGGACTTTGACGCTCCCCTAATCCTCGACCCCATAGAGGGCCTATACCTCCTCGAGAGAGGAATCATTAAGGTGAGGGCCCCCGACGGAAGCGAGATGGACGCCGAGAGGCTGAGAGAGATCGCCAGGGAGACTATGGACCGCTTCGATGAGAAATACCTCATATATCGAGACCTACGGGACCGAGGCTACATAGTGACCCCAGGGATAAAGTATGGATGCGACTTCGCAGTCTATCGATACGGACCTGGAATCGATCATGCACCCTACATCGTCGAGGTTCGAAGAGTCGATGAGGAGCTCTCAGCCTCGGAGATAGTTCGATCTGGGAGATTGGCGACGACGGTTAGGAAGACCTTCATCATCGCAGCCGTCGAGGGAAATAGGGTGAGATACCTCGGCTTCGAGTGGTGGAAGCCCTAAATCTCCCTGCCTACCCCCCTCTCCTTGGCCAGCCTATAAACCTTATAGGCTGTTCCAACATCCTGTATGGCGAGGCCGGTGGCCTTGAAGAGGGTTATCTCCTCATCCCTCTCCCTGCCAGGCTTCAGGCCTGCGACGATCTCACCCATCTCTGCGTAGACATCCTCCTCCCTTATGGCCCCCTCCCTCAGGGGTATGGCGAAGTCGCCGACGATGAAGGCCTGAGGCTTGAAGTCCACAACGATCTTATCAGCCCTCGTTAGGACGCTGGTCTCCAACTCCCTCTTAGCAGCCGTATCGGCCCCTATCGCTGTGACGTGAACCCCGGGGCTGAGCATATCCCCGCTGAGGAAGGGCTTAGACGACGGTGTGCAGGTGACTATGATGTCCACATCCCTCACGGCGTCAGCCACCGAGTCGGCCTCCCTGATGTCGACGCCAGTCTTCTCAGTCATCTCCTCCACATATCGCCTCCTGGCGGAGGGGACGACGTCGTAGACCTTCACCTCCTCTATTGGTCTGACCTCACAGAGGCCGAGGAGCTGTGAGCGGCCCTGGACTCCACAGCCTATGATGGCCGCCTTCCTTGAGTCCTCCCTGGAGAGGTACTTAGCTGCGACGGCTCCCGCAGCCCCTGTTCTCATGGCCGTTATGTAGGTGCCATCCATGATGGCGAGGGGCTCCCCCTTAGCTGGATCGTTGAGGATGATGCGGGCGATGACGGCTGGCAAACCATACTTCTTTGGATTGTCGGGGTGAACGGTCACCACCTTCAGGCCTGCTGCGTCCAGAGGCCTTATATAGGCTGGCATGGCGATGAGGACTCCGTTGTATCTCTCGAAGTGGAGGTAGACCCTTGGGGGCATCTCTACGTTGCCGAGGGCCATCTCCCTGAAGGCTGACTCCACCGCCTCTATGGCCCCCTTCATGTCGAGTAGGGATTCAACCTCCCCCTGTGTGAGGTATAGGGTCATCTAAAGGCACCGAGAATTAGTTGGCCCTCGCATCCTTAACACTATCGCTCACTGGGTGAATCGCTCCCCCTCGACGAAGACCCTTGAAAGCTCGGCGTATAGCTCCGTGAAGCCCATGTAAGTCTTCGACGATACCGGTATGGGGGAGAACTCCATCCCCAATCTGTTGATGATCTCCATCATATCCTGGCTGATGACCCTATCCATCTCCGAGACCTCCCTGCCGACGGCCTCCTGAAGCAGAGCTGGGTCCTCGGACCAGCGTTGAATCTCCTCCAGCTCAGCTTCGCCGAGGAGGTCTGCCTTCGAGAGTATCGGTATGAGGGGCAGCAGAAACCTGTTGGCTATGGCTGAGGCTATGAACATATTCATCACATAGTTCAGTGGGTTTCGGCAGTAGGTGGCGTCGAAGAGGTAGATGATTCCCTTAGGCTCATCGGATAGGCCCTCAGCGATCTTGACGCCGATATCCCTGAAGGCGAAGAGCTCCATCTGTCCAGGGGTGTCGAGGATGACGAGGTCTGGGTCGAAGGACTCGATCTCCCTCGCCAATTTATCGATGATAGAGATCATCATGTCGCAGGCGTAGACCAATCCCCCATTCGGCCCAAGGCCATAGCGCTCCATCACCTCCTCGACGGTTATGTAGTCCCTCACATCGACGTTCGCCGGATATGGGACTATGATGGCCCCTGGATCGAGATTCACGGCTAAAACATCCTCCCCCTGGAGCTCAAGCCATCGGGTGAGGGATGCCGTCAGCTCCGTCTTACCCGACCCCGCCGTCCCTATGATGAAGGCGAGGTTCAACCCCTTCACCCAGCTATGAACTCCTCAAACAGCCTATGGGCCTCACTCAACCTAAACCGTTTAGGAGGATTCTTGAAGGCATATGCCGATATGGGTGTGACGACACCCCTCAGACCCCTGTCGAGGGAGAGCTTCACAGCCCTTATCACGTCGAGGAGGACGGAGCCGGCGTTGGGGGCGTCGACGGTTCCAAGCTTGAGGTCGATTGTGAAGGTTGCCCCACCATAGTAGCGCCCCTTAATCCATAGGAAGCTGTCCCTCGAGTTGCCGAGGAAGTCGACGTAATCCGTCGACCCGGAGACGAGGGGGAACTCATAGGGTATTGAGGCGGCGACGGCCTCGGTCTTGATCCTCCTCTTCTCCCCCCTCACCCTCGCAAGGGTGTTGAGGGCCTCCATGCCGCCGCCGACGTCGAGCTGGAAGCTCTCCTCGATTCGGACGCCCCGCATATGGAGGAACTCAAGCAGGGCCATGTGGAGCGCCGTAGCCCCAACCTGATCGAGAAGATCATCGCCGACGAGGGGAAGCCCAGAGGCCTCGAACTTCTCAGCCCAAGCTGGATCGCTGGCTATAGACGATGGAGTGGCATTTATGAAGGCGCATCCAGCCTTGAGGGCCTCCTCGGCGTAGAACCTCGAAGCCTCCTCAGCTCCACCTGAGATGAGGTTCACAAGTATCTCAGCCCCGCTCCGCCTCAGCTCCTCGGCGACATCCACCGGCTCAGCGTCGGAGACGACTATGAGGTCCTTGGTCAACTCGCTGACGCCGTCGAGGACCGGTCCCCTCCTCACCTCAACTCCAAGTCTGGGAACCTCGGCGAATCTTGGGGCCTCATTCACCTCGCTGAATATGGCCTCGGAGAGGTCTCTACCCACCTTTCTTCCATCTATGTCGAAGGCTGCGACGAACTCTATGTCCCCAACGCCGTATCCCCCAATCTTCTCGTGGAGCAATCCAATCGGCTCCGCCTCCCTGTAATAGTAGACGCCTTGGACGAGGGCTGAGCAGCAGTTTCCAACACCGGCTACCGCAACCTTGATTCTCCCCATCTCCCTCACCTTGGGGTGGTTAATGATGGGAAGCGGCTATATAAAGCCTAATCTCTCCCCGAGAGGGATTTCTCCATCTTTACGGCTGTCAAGCCCCAATAATAACGTCTCAGCCTCCCCGTCTCCCTATAGCCGAGATGCCTGTAGAAGGCTCTCGCCCCCTCGTCGCCCTCCCTCACCTCCAATCTAACCCTCTCAGCCCCCAGCTCCCTGAATCTACGCTCAATCTCCCCCATCAATCTCGAACCTATGCCACGCCTCCTATAGGCCTCGTGGACGGCGATGTTGACGACGTGGCCCACCTTCACGCCGTCGTCCTCCTCAATCTCCCCCATGACGTAGCCGACGACCCTCCCATCGGCGACGGCGACGAGGAATAGATGCGGCGTCTCCCTATGGAAGTGGATGAAGACCCCCCTCGACCAGGGCCAGAGGAAGGAGCGACGCTCTATGGCGTAGACCTCATCGAGGTCTTCAGGTCTGAAGGGCCTTATCTCGATGTCCATATCAACCCCTTCCCAGGAGGCTTCTCCCCAGCTGGAAGAGGCCTCCAAGGGTGAAGGCCAAACCCCTCAACACATCGAGGATGGGGTATAGAAACATCTTCCTCAACCTCTTAGACCTTATGGCCGTCCTGGCGTATAGGGCTGTGTGGAGCATGTAGATCAACGCAGCTGAGGCGATGAGGAGCTTCAGAAGCCTCGGCATGAGGGTTAAGCCGAGGGTTATGAGGAAGATGGAGAGGGAGAAGAGGATGGTGGTGGAGAAGAGATACGCCGAGAGCCATCTGGCGAGGCGGCTCGCCCTCTTATAGATAAGCATCAAGGCTCCTCCACGCCCATAGTTGAAGTGCTGCTTCAACAATCCCCAGAGGGTTGTCCTATGCTTATGCCAGATGAGAACCCTCGGATCGAGGACGATGCGGAAACCCCTGAGGCTGAGATCTTCCACAGGCTGTAGGTCGTCGAAGCCGTAGTAGATGCGCTCATCGAAGAGATCTATCTTCTCGAGGGCATGTCTCCTAAAAGCCATGTTACAGCCGGCTGGGAAGCGTAGTATCCGGAGATCCGTGGTCTCATAGCGGTTTGTGAAGCTGGGGACTGCGTGGAAGAAGGTCTCATCCATATAGATGGAGAGGAAGCTATCCTTATGGTAGCCCTCGACGAGGCCTCCGACGAAGCCGACGGAGGGATCCCTGAAGTTCTCCACCATCGCCCTAACCCAGTTCGATGGGACGACGCAGTCGCCGTCTGTGAAGGCTATGATCTCACCCCTCGAATATCTCACTCCTGTATTCCTCGCCGCGTTTAGGCCTCTACCCTCCTCGAGTATCAGCCTCACAGGATAGCGCTCGACGATCTCCCTCGTTCCATCTGTTGAGTGGCCGTCGACGACGATTATCTCAAGCTTCTCCCGATCATAGTCGAGCTTCATAAGGGAGTCGAGGAGGTCTCCTATGGTCCTGGCGGAGTTCTTCACGGGGACGATGATGGAGACATGGGGCTCATAGCGGTCTTCAGGCATCCCTCTCCTCTTGATGGATTCGGCGTCTTTTAAATTGAGCGTTAAATAAATCTCCCATCAGCCTCCCTATACCTCACCCAGGGGAACCTCCGAAGGGAATGCTCATAAACCCCCCTATTCTTATGGTAGCTGTTCCCTATGAGAAGGGTCTCCTTACCGAGGATGGCGGCCAATATGGCGACATGCAGCCTATCCGTGTAGACCCTCTCCGCATTGGCGACTGTTGAGACATAATCCTTGAAGCTCCCCCTCTTAGAGATGTCTGCCACCAGGGGGTTTACGGCCTCCCCCATTATGCTCCTCCTCAACTCCTCTGAGATCGCTGACTCCCGATCCCTCCTTAGGCAGATGAGGTCGTATCGCCTTCCCATCGGCCTTATAAACTCCTTCAGGTCCTCGGCTTCGAGGTATAGGGCCGTATCCTCGGCGAGTTGAACCTCCACCGAGGGGGGGAGTCCAAGCTCTTTGAGGTGTCTATGGCTGTAGGGTTCACGGCAGAAGAGGATGACAAATCTACATTCTTGGAGGAGCTCCATGAAGCTGCCATCCCTAAACCAGTAGCTCTGGGGGGCGACGGCTATCGGCTTGTCATGGAGTCTCACGGCCTCCCTCATAAGCACTGGGCCATGCCATAGGTGGCTCATGTAGCCTCCACCCTCGAAGAGGATGAGGTCGAAGCCCTCCGTCTCATAGAGCCTGAAGAGCCGTCTCAGGCCGAGCCTATAGGAGGCGATGTTGAGGAGATACTTAAAGCCGAGGAGGGGCCTCCTCCAACCCTCCCTCTCCAGGTTTATGGCCTTATAATCGATGTCGAGCTCCCTCAGCTTCTTCTCCAAACCCATGTGGATGAGGGTGTCACCGTGATTTCCGCCTGGTGTGACGACGAGAATTCTGTCATCGCTGTGGCTCCTGAGGAATCTCTCGAAGTTATCCATCAAATTATTATTGGATTTAAACATCTGTAGGTGCTACCTTGCTGGGGAGGGGTGGAGGGCTTAGGGGGAGACTCGGATCACTGTTTCTACTCTTAGGCATCTGCCTCTTCGCCCTCTACCTCCTCTGGACAAACCCCTTCAGGGTGCTCCTCGAGGCTGGTAGGCTGAACATCCCCCTATTCCTCCTCTCCATCCTCATCAACGACATGGGGCTGCTGCTCTTCGCCCTCTCCTGGCATCTCCTCCTCAGGGGTATGGGGGTGAGGCTCTCAACCCTTAAGTCGATCTCGGCGACCTTCATCAGCCTCTTCGTCGTCTGGCTCATGCCGATACCGATAGGCTCGGAGCTGATCAGGGCCTACCTGGTTAGAAACGAGGAGGGCTCAGACCTTGGGAAGGCGGCGGCCTCGGTGATGATACATAAGGCGATGTATAACCTCTCCTTCGGCCTATTGATCACATTGGCAGCCGTCATCGAGGCCTCGAGGGGTGTAAGCATCCCCATAGAGCGGGGCCTCCTCCTCTTCGTCATCTTCTTCGGAGTCTCCACAAGCCTCCTCTTCAGCCTCCTCCTCACCCCAAGCCTCCTAAGGGGAATCTACAGCAGGCTGCCGAAATGGCTGAGGATGAGGGTGGAGGGCGCCCTCAACGATCCAAGGGTTGGAGCTGGAGGCTTCGAGGGGCTTCTAAACAGCTTGGAGGATGCCTTAGAGGCCTTGAAGTCGAAGCCCCTCATAAATCTCTCAGCCCTATCGATGGTCGCCTTCCAGTGGAGCACAGGCTCCATAACAACCTGGCTCGTCGCCCTATCGCTTGGATGCCGAATAGACTTCTGGATCATCGTAGTCCTCTACGCCGCCGTCGAGTTCATACAGCAGCTAAACATCATAATCCCAGGGGGCCTCGGCATAGTCGACGCAGGCCTCACAGGCTCCCTATACCTACTGGGCCTACCCCTCAGCCTCGCCTCAGCCATATCGCTGCTGACGAGGCTCGTCACCTACTGGCTTGAGCTCCTCCTCTGCTCCATCGTCTCCCTCCACTACGGCTACAGGGAGCTCCTGAAGGAATATCTCTAAAGGCTGCGATGCCCTAATATCTATGAGAGCGGTTCCCTTGAGGCTGAGGCTCGGCATCATCGGCTGTGGAAGGGCGACAACGCTGTTCCATCTAAAAGCCCTGGAGGAGGTCGGCGAGATAGAGGTGGTGGCCGCCGCCGACAGAGAACCCGAAAGGGCGAGGAGGGTAGCCGAGGAGGTTGGAGCCAGATGGTATCAAAGCCATAGGGAGCTCCTGGAGGATGAGGAGGTTGAGGCCGTCGCCGTCAACACCCCTCCAAGCCTCCATGAGGAGCTAACCCTCGAATCCCTGAGGGCTGGTAGACACGTCATCTGTGAGAAGCCGATGGCGAGGCGTCCAGAGGGATGTAGACGGATAGCGGCTGAGGCCGAGAGGAGGGGGCTTGTGGCTCAGCCCTTCCACAACTACGCCCATACGCCGATCCTCAACGAGGCCCTAAGGCTTATCGGGGAACGGAGAATAGGAGACATCAGAACAGTAACGATTAGGTTGATGAATAATCTCAGGGGTTATAGGCCCCTGACATCCTTCAGATTTGAGGGGGATGAAGCCATAATCGAGGATCTGATGCCCCACATCCTCTCCGTCGCAGGCCTCATCACAGGCTGGGGCTTTAGGGTCTTAGAAGTCGAGGGTTGGAGGAGGAGCTACCCCGTCGTCGACAACATAGCCTTCCAACTGGAGGCTGGGGGGATATCGCTTAGCGGGGAGGCGAGCTGGACGGCGGTTATCCCCAGCTTCGAGGTCCACATCGAGGGATCGGAGGGCTCCATTAAGATGGACTTGATGAGGAGGCCCTGGACCCTCGAATTGATGAGAGGAGGCGAGAAGAGGAAGATTGGGGGAGGAGGTGTAGGCCGCATCCTTAGGCTTCTAAGGTTGAGGCATCCCTCCTTCACATGGCAGTATAGACATTTCTACAGGGTTGTTAGGGGCCTTGAGCCTCCTCGATTGGGGATGGAGGCCGAGGAGGCCATAGTCTCAGCTCTTGTGGAGATGGGGGAGGGGATGAGGATACATGGGTAAGCTATCCATCGTGAGGGTAGGAGAGGATGTAGAGAGAGCCGTTGAGGAGGCCATAGACCTCATAGGTGGATTGGGCATCAGGAGGGGTGTGAGGGCCATCGTCAAGCCCAACATCTGCTACCCAAGAAACCCCTACGGCATGGTCATCACGGACTTCAGGGTCATAGAGGCGGTTATAAGGCTGCTTCAGACGGAGACAGACGACATAGCCGTGGTGGAGAGCGACAACATCTCAGGGACAGCCGACGATAGAGCAAAGAGGTCAGGCCTACTCGACCTACTTAGACGGCTTAACGTCGAATTCATAAACCTCAGCAGGGATGAGGGAGAAACCCACCGGATAGGGGAGGTGGAGATAAGGCTTCCCAAAACCGTCTTGGAGGCGGAATACTTCGTGAACCTCCCAAAGATGAAGACCTGTGGGCCAACCCTCGTAACCCTCTCCATCAAAAACCTCTTCGGACTCCCCATGAGGGGGGATAAGAAGAAGCTCCACCCATATCTCGATGAGATTCTCCCATATCTGGCGAAGGTTGTGAGGCACAACCTCATCGTCGTCGACGCCATAACGGCGATGGAGGGGAACGGCCCCGTCATAGGGACCCCGAAGGAGATGGGCCTCATCATCGCCGGTCGAAACCCCCTGGAGGTGGACGCCCTCTGCTGTAGGATCATGGACATAGACCCGAGGGAGGTGGGGCATCTGGCGAGGGCCTATGAGATGGGCCTGGGGGAGATCGACGTCGAGAAGCTGGAGGTCGTCGGCGAGGATTGGAGGAGCCTCGTCACACCCTTTGAGAGACCCTACTCCCTCAGGGCCTCCATGAGGTCCATCAAGTCGATCTTCAAGGCCCTAATCGGATGATTCGGCGATCGCCGAATGGCTAATCGATGCTCAACGAAAACTTAAAAAGGAATATGGAGGGATGATTCATCAATCATCATCCCCCTGGTGATGGTTTTGAAGACAAGCCGCCCCGTCGGCATCATAGGCTATGGGGCCTATATCCCAATGAATAGGCTCAAGGCCTCTGAGATAAGCAGGGTCTGGGGTGGATGCACCGAACCCATAGAGGAGAAGGCCGTCGCCTCCATCGATGAGGACGCCGTAACCATCGCTGTTGAATGCGCCAGATATGCGATCAAGAGGGCGAAGATCGATCCAAGGGAGATAGGAGCCATATACGTCGGAACAGAGTCGAAGCCCTACGCCGTAAAGCCCTGCGGAACCATAGTTGCGGAGGCCATAGGGGCGACTCCCCACGTTACGGCGGCCGACTACGAGTTCGCCTGCAAGGCCGGAACAGAGGCCTTCCAAGCCTGCATAGGCCTCGTGTCCAGCGGGATGGTTAAGTATGCCATGGCCATAGGGGCCGACACGGCTCAGGGGAGGCCCGCAGACCCCTTAGAGTATACCGTGGCCTGTGGCGGAGCCGCATTCATCTTCACCCTCAAATCTGAGAGGACTCTCGCCTACCTCGAGGGCTCCTACTCCTACGTCACCGACACCCCCGACTTCTGGAGGAGGGGCCTTGAGATGTATCCGAGGCATGGGAAC
>Ga0209410_1000929_pt1 | contig 14007 bp, 28 predicted proteins | sample Mar14436cmmetaG_FD_184135 | JGI IMG/M metagenome (GOLD analysis project Ga0209410, IMG submission 184135) | Marine hydrothermal vent microbial communities from Guaymas Basin, Gulf of California to study Microbial Dark Matter (Phase II) - Marker... ... | reverse complement strand
GATATACGGTTCCGACATTCACACGACCCAGCATATCCAGATAGCAAAGCAAACCATAATACTCTCAGAAAGATCGCTCTATAATCGCTCATTTTGTATGTCAATTCAGGAAGAAATATACTAATTCTTTAAACCCAATATATAAGCAAATACTATCTGTTGAATGCAATCTGAATATGATGGCAACTATTAATCACTATATTATTCTATTAATCCCAGTATCCGATCTAAAGTGAAAGGGCAATCATTTAAGGGAGAGTACCGAGTGGAATATCGGGTGGAAAGGTGAATGGTAGGGACTGGATAACAGACTTATTACTGGCTAGAAAGAGCAATCACAGTGCAGTACTCCTAGTACAGACCTATGACCCCCTGAGAATATCACAGTTCCTCAGAGCCGTAGTAGAGGACTTTGAGGTGAAGAAACTGAGACCAGAAGAGGGGGACTACACTAGGTACTACTATGACATCCAGAGAGGGAGGCTATTCTCTCTCTCCATCAGTCTCGATGTTGATAGTGGGGCACATGTCCTGAGTAAGATGCCAGTAGTCCCTTCTTCCTCTACTCAGCCAGTCTTTGGAATGGCAGGACATCCGCTACTTGACTACCTCGATCAGGAGCTGACGAGCAAGCCCACTATACTAGTGATCAGCTACGTTACGAGATGTAATCAGGCAAACCTCTTATCGAACTACGTGGAGGCGTGGTGTCTGGATACCAAGCTCTACCGAGAGTACAGTACTGTGGTGGTCTTCACCAGCGATATCTCATTATTCCCAGAGGCAGTGAGGAGAATAGCATTCTGCTATTCAGTAGTCCCCTCTACAAGCGAGGAGAGGAGGGTGATAATAGAGAAGTGCCTGAAGGGGCTGAGCTATGAGGCGAGTGAGGAGGATATAAGTAGGCTTGTGAGTGCATCAGCAGGACTAACCCTACATGAGACGGAAGTAGGCGTTCTGAGATCATTCTACTTCCACAGGAAGATCATTCCAGAGGCATTCACTCAACTGAAAATAGAGCTCCTCGAAAAGATGGGGTTGGAGTTCATAGAGCCAAAATACGGATTTGAAGCATTTGGAGGCTACAGCTACCTCAAAGAGTACATTAGAAGTAGGATAATACTCCCGATCACAAACCCAGACCTAGCCAAGCACTATGGCGTACCAGTTCCGAGGGGGATAATCCTATACGGATACTATGGGTGTGGAAAGAGCTTCCTAGCGGAGTGCATGGCAAAGGAGATAGGGCTGACTATGGTCAGGATAAGACCATCAACATTCCTGAGCCGATACGTGGGAGAGACTGAGGCTAGGATCAGGAGGATAACACAGATACTCGATGCTATGGCACCGAACATAGTATTCTGCGATGAGATAGACCAGCTAGCTATGGCGAGGGACAGGATCACTATGGGGGATAGTGGGGTATTCAGAAGGCTGATCTCAGGACTACTAGAGTGGCTTGGGAAGAGGGATAGGAAGTCATTCCTCATAGGTGCTACTAACTATGTAGAGGCTCTAGATAGGGCATTCATAAGGCATGGGAGAATAGACGAGGTAATACTGGTACTACCGCCAGACTTCGAGGCTAGAAGAGAGATCCTCAGGATACACACGAGTGTCATCAGGAAGATACCACTGGGGAAAGTAGACCTAGACGAGATAGCGAAAATGACAGCCCTATGGACAGGAGCAGAACTAGAACACCTATGCATAGAGGCATCGAAGACAGCTATGAGAGAGGGATCGAAGACAGTGGAAATGGAGCACTTCATGGAGGTAATGGAGGGAGTGAGCATCAATAGGACGGAAAGAATGAATGAGATCTCAAGAATGATCAGGGAGATGCAGAGGCTGACAGTAGTAAACCGAAGACTACTGAGAGAGAGTATAAAGGCATTCACAGAGAGCGAGAAAAAGGTAGAGAGTATCGAGAGCGAGAGAATAGCAACACTACTAGAACAACTAGAATAAGTATGTTTTTTATCCAATTCTCTCGGGTGAAAGTATGGAAATGGAGGTTCTAAAAAGGGAAGCAGAGCAAAAAGCCGATCTGTTCTTCGAGATACAGGCTAAAATAGATAACGCAGACTTCTACTTTCATGAGATGGAAGGGTTGATTGGGAATGTTACTAGCACTATAGAGATTTATCGAGAATTCAGAAGGCATGTAGACATCGTAGAGGTTCAGAACTTCTATAGACACATTAAACAGATATGTGAAAACATCATAGAGTGCATATCAAAAGCAGAAGCAGAACTGAGGAGGAGGGGATAGCATGGAGGAGGATAAGATTAAAGCACTAGTGAAGGACATAGCAAGAGTGTTCAACCTCTCCATGAGGAGGATCTTAAAGCTAGAGGAGGAGAAGAGGAAGGTAGTAAGCGAGATGGAGAGAGTATTCACAAAGTACAACCTCTGGAAGGAAGCACAGGGGAAGGTAGAGGGAAAAGAGGGAGTGCTGAAAGGACTAGCTGGGCACACGCTTGAGGAACTTAAGGAAGAGATAGTGAGGCTGGAGAGGAGGGTTAGGAAGATAGAGGAAGAGGAGCGAGATATCAGGTTAAGAGTTCGATTTGAAGTCGAAAAACTGATCAGGAGGTATCTTGAGGAGTAGTGGGAGCATGGAATGGCTCTACCTAGTACTGGAGTACTGTAGGAGTGCCAAGAGTGAAACGGACTTCTACTTCGTAGCAATCGACAGCACAGATCCAAAGGCTAAGATCCTACGCATCGGCACCGAGAGGTCGGAGGGGAAAGAGTGCTGGAGGGAATACTACCTAGTGCCAAAGCGAACTTGGGTGCTGGGCATGAGAAGAGTGGATGAGATAGCTTATTTTGAGAACTTCTGGATCGAAGATCACTCACTCATAACCCACACTCTAAAGCTCCTTTCTCTCTCGGAAGTGGAAAGGATAGGGGGTGAGGTGGGTGGATCTCCTCAAGTGTCCTAAGTGTGGGTTCAAGGTTATTGTGGGAGCATCAGCTACTCTACTTCTGGTATGTCCTAAGTGCGGGTCTGAGCTGGAGTACGAGTACATTCCGAGGAGAGAGGTGATCGTTGATCCATTTGCATATGCACTTTGGACAACCAACTTTGCATTTTGCGATGTATCAACATATGCTCAAGAGAACTACTACTAGCACTTTTTTTATACTTCGCTCCGTGTATTTATCGGGTGAGAAGTTGAGCTGTATAAAGATGGTGAAGGTGGAGATAGTAAATCCCAATATTGGTATTTTAGAGCAGACTATGAAGGAAATAGTAGCGAGTATTGGTGGGGAGCTGGTCAACTATGTCGTGGACTACTATGGGAATAGGGAGGAAGTGCTGATGGGAATAATAAACGAGACATTTCACAGGGGAATTGGAGTAAGAGTATCATCATCTGGTCAGCTCCAGATAGTAGGAGACTTCTGGGGTATACCCAGATCAGAGGTAGAGAAGTTCAGGCAAATGCTAGTACAGAGGTACACGGCAAATGCCCTAGCATACGCACTAGGGACTATGGGATATTCAGTAGCGAAGCAGGAGGCAGAAGAGCAGATACTCATAAGGGCAGTCCAGTACTGAGGTGAGAGAATGATAAAATGTATTCATTGCGGAAAGGAGGCATCATACATCTTTCTTGGCAATAGCTTCTGTGAGAAATGCTTAACAGATGAAATTGCGGAAATTGTTCGGCAGGGGTCATTAGAGCTTAGGGAATTGATGGGAGCTATAAAGTCCATAAGACACTTAAGGGTGGGATAATGCGAGAAATCAGGGTAACAGTCGGAAAGGATGGGAAGGTAAAGATAGACATGATAGGGTACATAGGGCAGTCATGCCTTCTCGATGCGAATAGGCTAATAGGACTACTGAAAAATCTGGGAGTAGATGTGAGTGATATAAGTACAGTACTCAAGCCAGAGGCATTTGCTACCATAGACGTGAGGGCGAAGAGTGAGGTGCAGGAGGAGAGATGAAGGCGGTAGTAAAAGTAACCATAGAGTATGAATACAAAGGCAGTAATCTGGTCGAGTATGTCGTAACTCTGGAAAAGTTCATAGGGGAGACAACATACCTAAGGGATAAAAGAATTTTCCTAAAGGGACACGAGGATGAAATGGCGAAGTACATAATCGAAATGGTTGGGTGGGAGCTTAGGTGAGAGTGGTGAGGAGAGACTTCATAATCATAGATAAGGATGGAACAGTCTACGTATACCACGATAACATGCACAGAGAGGACAGGGATGGGAAGAGGCTAATCGAACAGCTCAGGAAACTGGGACTAAAGTTCAGGATAGAGACACTATACTGTGCATGATTTTTTCTATCGGGGTGGGAGTATAAGGGATCTAACCTTACCACCAGAGTACCTCATAGTAGTCTGTAAATTCAAAGGTAAGATTAAGCCTACTGAAGCAAGGATATTCCTCGCTGGTAGGCTCCATCAGAAGTACTATGCTAAGAAACGTCTTGGTCTTCCAGAGAAGATAGAGGAGAAGTTTGGCTCTAGACTAATAGCACCCCTCCACTTTGCCTACATTAAATTTCCGATCAAGAGAGGAGGATATGTATTTAAAGCATCAGTAGGGGCAATCATGGTCTACCAAGTAGTGACAGCAGAAATGGAGACCTTCAGGGCACTCTGTAGGGCTATCTACGAAGAGTTGGGAAAGCGTTTTGAAGAGTTCGAGATAATGACAGCAGAAACATTAAGACCCGAATTTTTCATCGGGTGAGAACATGGGGGATACGATAATAGTACTCCAAGTAGCGAGGGAAATAGTAGATGATGTCAGAGAGCAGATAGGAGAACCCGCTGAAGTCATAAGCTACCTAAAGACATTAGCACCAGTCGAATTCCCAAAAGTCGCAGTCGAAGTCTACAAGAAGATTGTCAAGTATGCTAGGGAAAGTGGGGAAGTATCACTAGTACTATCATGCCCAATAGGACTAGCATTCCAGATAGGACAGCTAATCGGACTGGGAAAGTACAGAATACAGGTATACCAGTACATATTTGGGAAATATCTAAGAATACCTCCATTAACTAGATATCATCTCAAACACGAGGGGTGAGTAGTAAGGAGAGGTGGTCTCGTGGAAGAAGCTATGAGGGTCTATAGGGAGTATAGAGAATTAAAGAAGAAGCTCAAGCTCGAAAGAGAGAGCTACCCCCTAGATCCGCAGAAAATAATAGAAGATCTATCTATAGACAAACTACTTTTAGGTGCTGATGGAGTGAAAAGAGAGAAGTTAGTGGTGAAACTAGGAGGTTGGATCTAGTATGGTGAGTGAGAGGGAGATGAGGGAAATAAAGGAAAATATTTGGAAGGCAGTATCCGATGAGTGGAGGGCAAGAAATCCTAAGTTCACACCACCTCAATATGCACAATCCTACCAGCGTGCAATCGAGAGATGCTATATCGAACCATTACTCGAAAAGTATGATATTGATACTGTTCTGGAAATAGCTAGATCCATCCTAGGCGGAAAGGACTTCAGGCTTCTCCAAGAGATCATTAAAAGGGTTGAGAGTAGAAAATAGAGGTTGAGGGTCAATAGCTTTAAATATTTTGTATTTTTCGGGTAAGGATGGGGGCATGGAAACCCGCTATAGACCTCTTGAAGAGATATTCGCCAAGAGGAGGGAAGGATTACTCAAATTGGCTAGGGGAGAAGAGTTAACCTTTGAGGAAAAAGACCTCCTCTATAACTTCCTGAACTTTGAGACATGGCACAATCTAACAAAGCTCCTAGTAGAGATGAGGAAGGGGAAGCTGAGTGAGGAAAGCGAGAACCTCATCAAGTTCCTAGGTCTCAAAGGACTGGACTGGCACACTATAGACAGGATCAGGGATGGACTACACAGGTATCTGGAGAGGAACTACACTAGGGAACTGAAAATTCACGGTAGGTATATTAATGAGGCATTCGACCTAGCCATAAAGGATGCATTCTACAACCTATACGAACACTACGACTGTATGATAAAGGTCAGTAAGGACAACATATTTGCCTCCTGCTCCAACAAGAGGAACATTAATGTGAGGCTCAAGTACTTGGGAGCTGGAGAGCATAAGCTAGAGACCAGTGGGACAATCAGGGTAGAAACCTATGATTTCGTCCCATCCATGCCAGACTACGATGTGAAAGTTAGGGACGGGGAGGTTGAGATAAGTACTGATGATAGTAGATTTCTCGAAACAATTACCTACTTCCTAGATGGTTGGAACTTGGAGTGCGGGAAAATAAATGAGGAGAACGGAAAGTTCGTAGTTGTATGTCGGGGCAATCCAGAAGATATAGAGAACGCTATTGATGAGCTGAAAGAGGAGGACTACAACCTATGGATCGAGACATCACTAGATGACATTCCAGATCTGGTAAAGTCCGAAGACGTGAAGAAGATAATCGGGCTAGACGAGAACATAGAGTGTACTGTACTAGATGCATACCACATAAGGCATGAGTGGGGGGAGTGGGGCTACGAGGGAGGAGGCGGGGACTACTTAATACTCTCCTTCTCGTGTCAGGGTAAGATAAAGCCGAGAACTCCAGAGGAAGAACTTGAGATAAGCGAAAGATTGTCATCACTCCTTGCATTAATTCAAGAGGAGGAGTGAGTGCTTAAGAAGACCGAATTACTTCCCTCTCAATCAATTCTAAAGCTCTTACTAACTCCCTCTTATCTTCTTCTATAGCTTGTTCTTCGCTCAACTCTTTCCTATCCATTAAATTCTCTAACCTGACATCACAGCTAGTAGCTCCTGCTAGTATCTTTGTAGCCTTTTCGAGATTACACTTCTCACACACAACTCCAAATGGGGAGAGGATACAAGTACATTCTGCATATTCCTCCAGTAGATCGTGTACTTCTCTGTTAACCGCATCATTATCATCGTGGTACTCTACCGCACTCTTTTCAATATCGATCTCTGCTATGTTTCCATGCTCGAAGCCTACCTTTAACCTCAGTTTTCCCTTTAATGCAATTCCTTTTAGCGACTTCCAGTCCATAGGGAAGTAAAAATCCTTCTTCCACAGCTTATCTATAGTATCAAGCCATACTTTCAACAATTTTCTCTCCTTCTCCCCCGCTCTCTCCATTATAATGTACTTATCTCCTTTTTCCTCTATCCTCTCAGCACCTACAGTCCTCTCAAGGTGTTCGATCAATTTACGAAAACATGCTGTTAGTTCGTTTATACAAATGGTAGATGGAACAAGGTTAGTAGAGAAGTGAGCACAACGCTCACCAGTTAGATCTTCGCATGTCTCATCAAGTCTTTTCATCATCTTAGCAGTAATCGTATCAATCACACAGTCCTCCAATCTACGTATATTCTCAGTTCGGCACTCCGCCAACCTATAACAAAGGTACTCACTAGCATACTCTAACCAAGCTATGTATGGAATCGTTTCTGCTACTTCCTCTATAGGTTCAAGGTCTTTAATAGATTTCCGTACTTTCGAGAGAGTCTCTCTGATCTCTCTAAGCCATCCTATTGCTTTTGTCACATAATCAGGTACATCTCTATGGGTAGCGACCTCTCTGCCTTCTTTTTCCAGTTTTTTCATCCTATTGAATAGTCTCTCACTTATTACCCTCTCACTCATACTACTCTATCTTATTCTCTAACCATATAAAACCTTAGTGGCAGTCCAGTTTTTAAGTCTCGATAACCTCTATTTTCGGGGACTGATGTGGAGGTAGTGGACGAGAGGATAGAGTCTCTCCTAGAGATAATTAAGAGCGAGATAGGTGAGATACCACTATCAGAAGTGGATAGGCATCCAGACGTGAATTTCGACCCACTCGCACTATCATTCCTCAGGGGGGAGATTAGTGAGAAGGAAGTAGTGGGTAGGGCGGAGTACAGGGAGAAGTCCTACACTCTAGTGATGGGCGAGTTCATGAGGTTCGATAAGAGTAGGGAGTTCATGGAGAGTGTAATTCCTAAAATAGATCAGAGGATGATCGCAGTAACCTACGGGTATAAAGTGATATGTCCAGTCTACGAGGAGGATGCGGTACTCCTGCACCTAGCCTACGTATCCTCAAGCAGAGACTTCAGGAGGTTTGAAGTACTCAGTGAGGAGTACGATAGGTTTGTGGAACAGTGGATAGTGGCGAACTGGGATGCGATAAGGTATGCTGAGTGGCTCTACGAGTACGATATGGTCTTAAAGCCAAAACTAATAGTACTCGACTACTACAGGAGGTGGAGGGACTACATAGACGTATACGTACTCCCACCAGTAGAACACGACAAGTACTGGAGAGTGGAAGTGTACACGGCAAGACAATTGAAGGGAATCCTGATAGGAAGGGGAGGGAGGACTGTGAGAGAACTCGAAGTGAAGCTCGGAGAAGAGCTTGGAGGCGAGGTCAGAGTCCGAGTTGAGGAATCACCACTCATAACAGAGAAGTACTACAGGGATAATCCAGAACTACCAGATGATCCCAGAGTGCTGGAACTACTTGCCAAGATCATACCACTACTCAGAGAACTAGAGGAGTACATTCCACTAGAGCAACTGATCGACTGGTATAAGGCATTTGGAGATGAAATGGATCTAAAGGGTATAAAGGATTTTTTGAAGAGTAGTTGGAAGACCTAGATTGATTTTTTGAATTAATTTCGGGGCGATAAACATGGAGAAGAGAAAACACCAGAAGATCGGAAAAGTATGCCTATGGCTCAGCGGACTATCTGCTGGGCTATCGGTCTGTGCATTATTTGCATGTCCTGCTAGAGTTGTGAGCGTTCCAGTGTGTATCGTATTAGCACTGCTATTGCTGTGGATCGGTCTGAAGAAGCTGAAGAAGAAATAGAGCTATAGAGAACAGAGCTGTACGAGGAACTCTTCTTTTTTCAATCCTCTTTCGGGAAAGTTTTTATGGAGCAATTGCCCCCTATAATCGGGTGTGGTTATGAGCGAGAGGGTAGAGCTGAAGGGGTACTTCCTGACAGTACACGGAGCGAGTGAGGGTAGGCTCTACACTACACTTGACATCACTAAAATACCAGCACAGGATAGGCTTAAGTTCATTAGAGGACTTGAAGACCTTTTGTCAGAGATAGATGAGGTCTATGCAGGTGAGACCGAGAGGATAAGGGGGAGAACGATAGTTGGTAGGTTCAGGAGGATCGCATATGGGGAGGATATACGGAGAATTAGGACTGTGAAGTTCACACCCCTACCATCCCGAATACCGAATAGAGTGAAGAAGCTAAGGGACTACGTCTACGATAAAGTAAACACACTCGCAATAAAGATCCAATCACTCGGATTTGCTGAGGTGAGGAGGAACATCTACCTAGTCCCAGAGGAGAATGTAGAGAAGCTCGTGAAGGCGGTCAATAAGGCAAATCAGGAGATAGAGAAATTGAACAAGATGATCGAGAGCTACCTACAATCACCACTATTCAAGAGGATAGTAGACTACCTATCCCTCTACGACCTGTACATACCCAAGGGCGGGTACTGGATACCCAAATCAACCCTAAACCTCATAGCGGTCAGACTAGATGCCAGTATAGTAGATGAGTGGGCTAGAAGAAGCCCAGAAGTAGCGAAAATGCTAGAGGAGGCACAGGAGAACATAATCAAGAGCACAGTAGAGGAGTTCAGGAGGAGAGTGAGAAAAGTACTCGAAAGAGAGTGGAAGAGTAGATTAGCAGTCAAGAAGAGACTTGAAGAACTGAGAGAACTAGCTACTGGTGTAGGACTGAGAGCACTAGCCGAGAGTGTAATAGTACCACTAGTAGAACTATGCGATAGAGAAGATGCACTAGTACAGTTGAAGAAGAGAGAGATAAGGGATGAAGTAGATGAGAAGATAGTATCCCTACTAGAACAGCTATGACCAGAGCAAATATTTAAGCCTGCTCTCGATACAATCTTGGTGAGTGGTTTGAGGAAGCGATGGGTCTGCATGAACTGCGGGCATAGGTTCGAGACGGCTTGGATACCATTCACTATGGTGAAGTGTCCAAAGTGCGGGAGCAACCTAGTCCACAGGATAGATAGGATGAGGGGTAGGGGGTACGGTAGAAGAGCGAGAAGAGGTATCTGTCGCTCCTAATTTAAGGGGAATATTTTTCTAACACCATTTGAATATTTTTCGGGATGGTGGGAAAGTACGAAGTGCTAGTGAGATGCCGAAAGTGTGGACAGCCCCTAGGCGTGGCAGTCTGGCACTCGTACACACCACTAGACGTGGCGAAGAGCCTAGGCTTCAGGTGTCCAAAATGCCTAAGACCACTACCGATGAGCGTGGAAGAGCTCCAGAAGGTGATGCTCCTCAAGATCAAGCCAAGGCGGAAAAAGCTGAGGAGGAAAGGACAATACTTTCACTCAACTCCAGAGATCGGATATATTATAGAGGTCGGGAGGATCTAATCGGGGGCGGGGATGGACGAGAGGAAGGCTACTAGGATAGTACTCGACTATATCAAAAAACACTCGCACAGCACTCGAATGAACATATCCAGAATGACAGGAATACCCTACTGGCTAGTCCTCAAGATAGTGGATAGGCTTGAGAAGGAGGGGAAAGTAGTCATAGTGAAGCATGGTAGGAGAAAGAAAAAGACTGTAGTAATTCCAACCGAATGGTAGCATCGGGTGAGAAAGTATGGGATGGAAAGTAGAACTAAGGGCTAGTGAGAGCAAACTATTTGAGGTAGTGAAAGCTGTAAGAAAGAGGTTTTCACCTTCCTCGATATGGTCAATAAAGAGGGAGGACGACAACTACTTCATCATAATGTTCATGGCAACATCATCACTGGAGGAGACACTGCGGATACTAGGAGAAGAGGATCTGTTGTACTACCTAGTGTCCATCGAGGCGATGTAGATGGTTCGTATTAAGGGCTCTCTCTTTGTTAGCAAGTTCCGTAGGGAGCGGTTAAGGGAACTCGAATACAACCTGAGGTGGTATGAAGCGGAGAACAGGAGAATAATGGATTTGTTCAAATTTCCTGAGATAAACGAGAAGGTATTTTTTAGACAGTATCGGGTGGGGACATGAAGTTTGAGGAAATAGAGGAGTTAGCCAAGAAAATTCTAGGAGCAATGCAACCGAGTTTTGCCGACTATGCAGGTTATCGAGGAGAGTTTAGAGTGAAGAATAAGGAAGAAGCAGTTCTAGCCTTCATGAACACTATCTGGGCAACACCAGCAAGTATGACCCTCTACGCTGGACTCATGCTGGGATTAAGATGTCCAAATGTCCTCTATGTGTACAGGAAGAGAGGGAAGGAGGGTATCTATAGGGTTCGTCTGGAGTTCTACAAGGATGATCTAACAATAACCCCCTACTGGGATATTGAGGTTGTAAAGAAGGGGAAGAGAAAGAAGAGGGTCTACTACTGTGAATTGGTAGACTATGGTGTTGTAGTAACTCGCTTAGGTACCATAAGACCAATATTAAAGCTCTGAAAGTAGTGAAATTTATTGGTTTTTCTCCCTATAAATGTCGGGTGGGAATGTTGATCAGGAGAGAAGTGGAAAGGTTCAAAGAGGAGCTTAGGGAAGCACTTATCTCTCTGGTGGTCAAGGAGAGAGTGAGCAGGTACAGAAAGAAGCTTAGGGAAACGTATGTGAACAACAAGGATGAGTTCAGGGAGTTAATAGAGGAGATAAGAGATGCTATCCTCAAGATTGCGAAGAAGCGAGAGCCTAAAGCACCCCTACTCCTAGGTGCTATCCTCTCGAACTACTTTATATTCCTGTTAGCACTCTATAGGTATGTGGCGGATCACACAGATCTGGACGATGAAAAAGTGGCGATGGAGATGGCTCATTATACCATAGCGGATATCTATGCAGTACTAGAAGCTAGGAAAGAACTGAAGAGGTGAGATAATGTATTATGTTCTCAGGTGTCCTGAGTGTGGACTTTTAGTAGAAGCGGACTTCACCTCCACCAACCTAAAGTGTCCTAGGTGTCTAGGAAGACTAGAACTATGGGGGATTTATACATCAACCTCATATACCTGCACCAATCTCGGCTACTGGACTATAATCGAAGATCATCCTAATTTAGTGGTGAGCACATGGTATCTAGGATGAAGTTCATCAACTTAATATTCAATAAGATGATCTCCAACCCTAGATCCGATAGGATGTTCCCGATAGTGAGCACCACTTGGAACCCAGTCTCAGGTTGCTATCACGAGTGCTGTTATTGCTATGCTAGGAGGTTAGCCGAGACCAAGCTGAGGCACACTCCTAGGTACAGGAGTGGGTTCACTCCGAGGATCAACTTCAAGGCTTTCCGCAAGAGGTTCAAGAGAGGCGAGATAGTATTCCCAGTGGACATGGGAGATTTATTCGCAGAGGGAATACCAAAAGAATGGGTACTCAGAGTACTGAGGCATATTGAAAGGTACCCGAAGACCTACTTCCTCTTCCTCACTAAGAACCCCTCTCGATACCATGAGTTCTTGGAACACTTCCCCGAGAATGCGGTCTTGGGGGCAACTATTGAGACGAATAGAGATGATCTATACACCAAGCACAGGATATCGAAGGCACCACTACCCAGTAGGAGGTATATGGCTATGAAGGATCTGGGCTGGGATCTAAAGTTCATCTCGATAGAGCCTATCCTAGAGTTTGACCTAGATGAGTTTGTCAGGTGGGTAAAGGACATAGATCCAGTATTAGTATTCGTGGGATACGACAACTGGAACAACAAACTACCAGAGCCAAGCTACCACGATACATTAAAATTAATAGACAAACTGGAGTACGTCACGATAGTGATCAGGAAGAGCATCAGGAGGGGGTGGTGGGAAGTTGCCTAGGTTGAAGTGTGCTGGGTGCGGAAAGGAGCAAAGAGATGGAGAAAGTTTCTGGAAACATAATGGGAAGTGGTATTGTCTTAGTTGCTATGTTGAACTGACAGGGGAAGATCCATATCGTGAATATTATGAATACTATGAGGGTGATGAGGAGCCGGATTGGCTTGAGGAGAACTGGTGGTTCAAGGTGTTAGTAAATTGTTGATTTTTTAATCGGGTGTGAGAAAAATAGAAAAAACTATTTGGTTGCCTGTACCATTCCCTTCTTCAGTCTATAGTACGCTATGGATATGCCTATTGCCAGTGCAATAGTGACTAGTGAGCCCAGTAGTGTTAAGAACCTCACCCTATTGTTCAGTTCGTCATTCAGCCGTGCAATCTCCTCCTTTAATTTAGCGTTTTCATCTCTTAATGTCTTAATCTCTTCATTAGTCTTATCTAATGCTTTACCCAATTTACCTATGGCGATACCTAGTACTCTCAAGTCATCTTCTATCTTCTTGAATGTCGAGTTAGCCTTAACCTCGAAGTCCCTCAATTGCATCCTAGTCTTATTCAGCGATTTAGCCAGCAGTCTCGAAGCGTTATAGAGGACTACTAGCTTGTATATCGTCTTTTTAATTGCATCTGCGTGGTTTTCTAGTATCGTATAGGTCTCGTTAAGGGATTTCGAGTGATTCGAGAGAATAGAGTAGACTTCATCGAGTGCCATCTTGTGGTTCTCCAGCACATCATAGATTTCTCCTATCTGCCTACTGTTCTCCTCGACAGCATGCGATAGGTCGTTCAACGCCCTATTTACACCCCCCAGTCTACTGTTTAAACTGTTCAACTCTCCCACTACATCCACACCATTTACTTTCACGATGACATCTTTCGTCGGGGAGGTCACGTTCACCCATACCTCTACCACATCTCCATCCTCGGTTACTATCCTTAAGTATAGTACTGAGCTATCGGATGTGTTGTTGGGCTCTCCGAGAGTGGAGCTCATTTCGGCTAGCACTAATACTAGCACTAACAGGCTCGCTATTACTATGGCTTTTTTCATTTTCTCACAGTTATGAATTATAAAAGGACATATAAGTTTATAACTATGAAAAATGATTGTAAATGTTATGTTTAAATATGTGGAAAAATAACTTTAGTGATGAAAAATACCAATCTAGCGGTGGAAATGATGAAGAAGATTAAATC